>Ga0180432_10006630_pt1 | contig 14974 bp, 12 predicted proteins | sample SS_ome_10_FD_132414 | JGI IMG/M metagenome (GOLD analysis project Ga0180432, IMG submission 132414) | Hypersaline lake sediment archaeal communities from the Salton Sea, California, USA - SS_1_MS_2 metaG | ecosystem: Environmental > Aquatic > Non-marine Saline and Alkaline > Hypersaline >... | reverse complement strand
CGGGGACCGGCACATCGGCGCCTTCGGCCAGTTGGAATCAGCGTGGCCCGTTCACGGCAGCGTGCTGGTTCGAGACGGCATCGCCTACTTTGCCGCGGGTCGATCGTCCCATCTCGATGGAGGTATCTATCTCTATGGTGTTGACGCGGTCAGCGGTGAGCTGCGCCATCAGACAAAACTGCAGGGGCCACACTACGACGTCGACGACATCTCGCAAAACTACCAGCTCCCGACCGGATCGCTGCCGGACATACTTCAGGGTGACGACAAGGGTATCTACATGCGAAATCTCACGTTCGATGTGAGGCTCGAACAGCGGCCCACCGTGCCGCGGAAGCCAACCACGAGAGTGTTCTCAAAGGCCGGCCTGCTCGATGACTCCTATTTCAAACGGACCCCCTGGGGTTTCGGCGGCAACGCCCATTCTCGTCTCGTGGTGCATAACGACAAAACAGCTTACTTCGTTCGGATGTTCGATTCGCTTCAGGGCCTTAACCCTAACGTCTACTTCGTCCCGGGCAAGGAAGGATACCTTCTTTTTGCGGTCGATAAGGCCGGCGGCAAGCAGACGTGGGCTCATCGAATCCGCGTTCGCGTCAACGCCATGGTCATTACCGACGGCCTGCTCTTTGTCGCAGGTCCGCCCGACGTGGTCGAAGCAGACGATCCTCTCGGCGCTTTCGAGGGTCGGAAAGGCGGCGTGCTCTGTGCGATCAACCCGGCAAGCGGCGAGGGAATGTGGAAGTACGAGCTTCCTGCGCCCCCGGTTTTCAACGGGATGATCGCGGCGGCCGGCAGGCTTTACGTCGTCATGCAGGACGGCAAGATCGCATGCTTTGGCAAGTGATCCTCTGCGGAGTCGATAGATGCACTATTGTCCCTGGGAAGCTGGTACATGCCCAGTTTTCTCAGTGTTTTCTCAATGTTTTCTCAATATCGCAGTCTTACGGCTGCTTTTTCTGAATTGCCAACCCAGCAGCTTTGACTTCCATCCCCCTTGCCGCCGGTGTACCAGCGAGCAGGTACGTCCCTGCCTCTTGTTTGCTTAATGGGAGAAACGTGTCCATCCAACCACAACGTGTTAGAGACTCCCGTGCCTTTAGGGTCCCAGGGTGCTTTTTTTTCGACGGTATAGGATGTTCGGCTATGACGGAAGATTTCCAGCAGCGCATCGGGGTATTTGCTGCGATTGCGCCACTGAGGCAGATTGTACACATCTTCGGGTTTGATGTGTAACATGTCTCCATTGTTATCCAGCTTCTGTTCAAAATGGTCCTGGAGAACAATCATTTCCGCCGGCGATTTGATCCGTGAAACCTTTCGGTTTGCAACAAAGCCGTTCAGGCCAAAATGGGCCCAGTGATAGACCTCAACCGTATCCGAGGGATACCAATTCAGAAGCTGATACTTCGAACTCGGGCAGTGGAATAGGTCCATGTTTTGTGCATATTCATAGTAGGCCACCCCCCAATAGGCGTATATACCGTTCTTGTCCGCCATCACGTTCTTGGAACGCGGGTTATACCAATAACCACGATTAGGCCCCCAGTGAGACCAGTAATCGTTGTCCTGAAGGTAGGCTTGAAACGCCAGGCCGAATCCTCTCTGATGCGATACGCAGGTAACGCGACGCGCCCCTTCTTTGGCCTTTCTGAGAGCAGGCATCAATATTGCCATCAGAATTGAAATCACGGCAATTACGACCAGCAATTCGATGAGCGTAAAGCCTTGTTTCTTCTTTATCTCCATAAGCCGGGCGCCTAACGAACAAGGCATGCAACCTCCGTGCACATGCTGCCAAAGCCCATACTGGAGAGATCTTCGGCATCCGGAAGGCGGGTGGCATGCTGAAGTAACACCACCTGTCCATGGTTGCCGAAGATCTCATCCCGAAAGATCAGTGCAAAGGTCCATAAGGTATATTAACATTGTACGGACCGTTCGACAAGCACTGTCCCTGTCATTTAGTTACCGGGTGCTTCCTCGGTACTGAGGTCGGCCGAATAGACCACCAACCGCGGGCGGGCATCCTGAGTGGTCGAACCGTTGGCGTGGATCTGCCAGCCATCGGCCGTGCCGCTGGCCTGGATGGCGATACCATTGTCGGTCGCGCCGGTGCGCACAGCTTCCAGGTAGTCAGTCACGTCGAACCAGACTTCGGCTCCGCGGATGAAGCCGTCAGGGGAATCGAGGGCCGGGCCGATGTCGCCGTCGCCGATCTGCAATCCGTTGGCCTCTCCAAAGGACGAATGCAGCGACGTCGTGTCCCAGGGCCGCAGCATCGTATGCGCCGCATAGGGACCGCCGGAAGGAGCACTCCCACTGGTATCCCCGGTGGTTATCACGACCCACGCCCTGGCCACGGGTACGTCCGCTGGCGCCTGACCCGGCTCCGTGCCGAATACGTTGGCGAATTTCAACAGTGCCAGATCGTCCGGGGAGCTGGTAGTGCCGGCGATGTCGGTAAAGAGCACACCGTCGAGAAACGTCTGGTCGAGCGTTGATCCATCTTCGGTCATTTCGGGCCTGTCAAGGTCGCCGGTGTCTTCGATTATGGCATTCGTTCCGCTGCGGACAATGGCCATCGTCGTACCGGCATAATCGTCCGCCCCATCCTGAAAAGTGTTAATCTCGACTGGATCGGTCGTATAGGAGACTTCCAGCTTGGGTCGCGTATCGCTTGACGGGTAGCCCGTGGTGCGAATCCCCCAACCGTCGGTGGTGTTCGCTCGTTCGCCGAGCAGGTCAGGCAGGCCGGCCTGGAGGACAAGACCATGATTCTCCGCGCCGTCGACCCAGGATTGAACAACCGACGTCACGTTTCCGCTGTCGGTATTCCCCGGATGCTGGCGGCCATAGCCGCCCACGGGCCGCGTCGCCGAGCCGTCCTGCCACCAGGCCCCCCGGCTTACCAGATCAGTGGTCGTGGTAAAATCGACGAAATACGTGGTCGTCGAGTCGAACGGCTGGAGCAGGCCTGCGACACCGTAGGGACCTCCCGTTTGAGCGTTTCCTACCAGGCTTGTGGTCACAAGCAATTCGGCGCTAAGAATGGTCGCCCCGGCCGGGATCTGGCCCGGCTCGCTGCCGATGATATTATCGAAACGTATCAACCTCTGCTCGTCGGGCGATGCATCCGTTTGGTAGCCATCAAGAAAATCGTTTACGACCTCACTGCCGTCGACATTATGATCGTTTCTTTCGCTGATCGTGCGATCGAATGTGCCCGTGTAACCATCCGCCCCGTTTTGGAAGCTGGTGGTCACGACCTGAGCGCCTGCCATCCCGGCAAGGGCCACACAAAAGCCACCAGCCAATGCGGCGCGAAAAACCAGACTCTTGAATTTAGCAATCATCATAACAATCTCCTTTCCAACATGAACCTAATGAATGAAGTATTCAACCACGGCGGCAACGCGCCCCGCAGTTTTTTCTTAGTCCCGGATTTTACACACTCCGTTCCGAACAGTGGAAGCAATTCAATCGCCGGCAGATATCCTCCATACCCATAACCGCGAACGCGGGAATCCACTGAATCCATCACTTTCCTCGATCCCTGCCGGCCGCTTTCGCGCCGACAAGCTTACACCTGCGAAAGCAGGTGCAGAGATGACGGCGCGAATAGGCCGATTCAAATTACTTAACCTTTCCATCCGAATTGTACGAAAACAAACTCGGCAAGTCAATGATCTTATATTACCCGTTTACAATCAACAGCAAAAACTAAGCCTTTTAGTGTCTCTCTTTTTCCAACTGAAAAATGACAAAAACCAGCCAGAACAGCTAATTCTTCACGGGCGACAAGCTCCGGCCGTCCGGTGCACAATAGCGCCAGGAGTCTATCCGATTGACGGTCTTGACCCGACCATCCAGAAATACCGCGTTAACTACACCATCCTCGAAATCCGAATGCCGAGCCAGGTGAAACGTGCCGAAACTGTCCCACTTCTCATAAATGCACATGGCGGTGTCGTTGAAGGCATAACTGTTGTATGGTGAGGTGATCCACAGATTTTCTTCGCCAAAGAAGAATATTTCGGCATGGCGTTTCATACTGGTAATTTTCTTATCGCTTAGATGAGAATTCATTGAGTAATTGTAATTCGGTACAACTGGCACGCCCTCGACGTGTTGCGGATGACGTGTGCCGAACAGTTTAGCGATTCTGGGAAAACCCGGGCAGATGTGAATATCCTTACCCTCCAGATAGGGCCAAAACGGCCCGGCGTACTTGGGATACTTTTCGAGATCCCAATCAGGATTGTGCCAGCGGCAGTATCGGTGGGGTTCGTTGCGATAGGTTCGTTGACTGTAGAAACTCTTCCAGGCGTTGGGCATCACACTATCGTTATCATCGGCGTACATAAACGCCATCATGCCGTAGGACTTGAGGTTCGATTTGCAGGCCACAAATTTTGCCTGCTTTCGAACACGATTCAGGGACGGCATCAGTATGGCCAGCAGCAACGCGATGATGGCGATGACAACAAGAAGCTCTATCAAAGTAAATCCCTTGTGATAGCGACAAGTCATACTTGCAGAAGCCTTTAAATGAAATCAACGTCTATCAGAACTTTCGTCCAGGAATTCCCATCTACACGCTCAAAAAGCGCCGTTCTTCCATACGACATCATAAACGTACCAGAATTGCGTTGAACAATCAAGATTTTCTTCGATTTCGAGACAATCCTTCGGAGGACTTACATGAAAACAAGCGTGCAGCCACTACTGAAGAGCAGACAATATTGCCTGCGATCTGGCTCCGCCGCCAAGATTTGTGTGGATGGACCAGTTGCCGGGCCTTCCCATTCGAGCGTATCTTTGAGCGATTTGCATGTATGTAAGCTCGGCCTGCTCCTGTGGAACTCGCGATTTGTCGCCCGCCAGCGGATTGACCAGGGTCACCTTCATCGGACAGAGTGCCTCATATACCTGAGGGAGGTCGAATTCATCCAGCACGCCGGGCAAAATGATTTCATGCCGGTAAGCAGGGACTTTTGTAGTGACAACCTGCTCGAACGTCATTAACGGCTCTTCCAAAACCATACCTGTTATGCTGTCTTCCAGGGTTGCCGCCAGGGCTGCATAAATAGCGCTGATCCCCTTGGCCCACACGTAGATTTTTTTGTCATTAGAGTCCGAATGCGACAAGTATCGAACGATGCTCTGAATGTCGGCGACTCTTTGGCCGAAGATCGGCCGGCCCGCCAGGAAGTCCCAGAATTTCTCTTTCACGTCCGGCGCCGTCTCACCCGTGCCGCGAAGGTCTACGGCGAACACCCGACAGCCTCTATCAAGGAATGCGCTCAGGACAACTTGCTCGGCAGCCAGCGAGCTTTTTCCTTTGTCGTTCAGGTAAACTATCACCGGGCCATCGCTGCTTTTTTCCGATGACTCGATCCAGACGGCAGGCAATACAATACCGGCCTCCGGCTTCATTATCACCTGCGTGACCTTTGTTTGTAGGGTGGGGCTTGCCCCACCACCGGTAATCTCTACGTCAGGCATTTGAACGGAATCCTTCAGGCAGAGAACCTTCCTGATAGAAACTTGTAGTTCGCTTCTCGTCTTCCCGCGCTGAGGCCGGTGAGTATCAAGATACTCAATCACCAGCTCGTGCGGACTTCGGCTCCGCGGCTCTCGATAGACGTTTCCTCGGGAGGTGCACCACGTGTCGGCCTCCTTCTCGACCGGAAAATCCTCTTCCCGGAAGTCGGAAGCGTCGCCTCCGGCCCATTGCAGCATCCAGGCGTAAGCGACCTCGCGCTGCTCCTGGTTATAGCCGTGCGGGGCTTCGACCATTGACGTTTGGAACTTGTGCGGCTGGCCATGCGCCGAGTAGGCTTTATAAAGCCAGGTGCTCAACTCCCACACTCCGAACGGTGGATTCAGCTTGTCATCCGAGGTGGCGTCGATCAGCAGTGGTTTGGGGACCTGGCAAAACAGCGGGTCGCCTCGCGGGTCAATTCCGGCTGCGAAAGCGCTGAAGAAGACCTGTTCGTGGTCGGTAGAGAGATTTGCGTGAACGCGGTGCGACCACGTGCATGGATTGCACGCAGGCACAGCGACGGCGATGCGAGGCTCAAAGGGCAGTACATACGTCGTCATCATGCCGCCGCCCGAGCAGCCCGTGCAGGCGATGCGTTTCGGGTCGACTTCAGGACGGGACACGAGATAATCCGTCGCTCGTATAACGTCCCACACCATGAAATTGAAGACATGCGTCCCGGCTATGAAAGCCTGCGTTCCGACAATCTGGTGAGCGTTGCCCGGCGGTGAATGAACACGGGCATAATCGGCAACCTGCCGCTCGCCCTGGCCGATGCAGTCCACGACGAACGCCACGAATCCCTTCCGCGCCTGAGCAATGGCGCGGCGCTGGACTTTCTCGGTGCCTTTGCCGGCGGCGGAGTGACCTATGACGTTTAACACTGTCGGGCGCGGGCTGGGATACCCCCTGGGGATGTAGAGATTGGCGCTGACGAGGAAATCGGGCCGGCTCTCGAACAGAATCTTCTCCAGTGTATATCGATCTCGCTCGATTCTGCCGGTGACGCGAGCGTTCAGCGGTGTGCGCTCGGGCAAAGGCCCCGTCCACTCAGCCATTGAGCTGCGAATAAATGCGGCGTGTCGATCCCAGTCTTCCGCGGTCTTCAGCTCCGCCAGCAGGGCGGCTCTCTTTGCGAATTGCTCGTCGACGATGGCCGTCAGATAATCACTCATCATTGTTTTGGCCGGCCCATCCAGGACTTTGAAATCCATCGCCTTGCGAAACTCCGCGCCGAATGTGCAGTTGCACAGCCCCGCCATCATTGCCAATGCAATTGTCAGTTTTCGTCTACCTCTCTCGATCATCTGCGGATACCTCAGTCAATAGCCGTTTCAAATCACTGACGCGATCGGGACGGCGTTGAGCCATGTCGTTCTCTTCATACGGATCTGCGAGAACGTCGAAGAGACCGACTACCTTCTGTTGCTTGTTAACGATAAGCTTCCAGTCGCCGTGCCGAATCGCCTGTGCTCCCGGAGTCTTCCAGTAGAGCGTCCGTGGCTTGGCGTGAGCGGCCTTGTTCTGAATCAGGGGCCAAATGTCTTTGCCGTCCCATTTGAGGTCTGTCCGGGGCCAATGCCCTGCTAACTTGCAGAAAGTCGGCATCCAGTCGACAATGTGCACGGGCGCCAGCATTGTTCCGGGCTCGAGCACGCCGGGCCAGTTGGCCATCGCCGGCACGCGAATTCCACCCTCATAGACTTCGCCTTTCCAGCCTCGCAGGGGACGATTATCTCCCAGTACGTCGTGCGGCTTGTCGGCGTACCTGCCCTTGTATTGCGTCTCACTGTGCCAGCTCTTCTGGCCGCCATTGTCACTGACGAAGGCTATCAGCGTGTTCTCGCGAATTCCCTTGCGATCCACGGCGTCTATGATACGCCCGATTTCTGCGTCCATGTGGGTTATACTCGCGACGTCCCAGCGTCTCGACCGGCTCTCGATCTTGCCTTCGTATTTCGCCGTCCACTCGTTCGGCTCGTCCAGAGGGTAATGAGGTACGCTGTAGGCTACGTATAGAAAGAACGGCTTGTCATGGTCCGACTCGACGATCCTGACGGCCTCGTCGGTTATCAGATCTGTGGCGTGACCCTCTTCGTCCAGGTATTGATCGTTCCTGTGCCACGAGCGGACGCCGGTTTTGTAGAGATGCGTATAGGGATCGATCTGCCCGTGGAAGTAGCCGTAAGATGTGTCGAATCCATACTTGAGAGGCGTACATTCCGGCGGCGATCCCATGTGCCACTTGCCGCTTATGCTGGTCGTGTAGCCGCTGTCCCGCAGGGCCTGGGCCAGAGTGACCGAATCCTCGTCGAATATATTGCCATACGCCGGCGAGAGCACGCCGAGACGACTGGGGTAGCGGCCCGTCATCAGGCCGATTCGCGTTGGCGTGCACGTTGGCATCACATAATGACGCTCCAGTCGGACGCTCTGCTTGGCCAGTTTATCGAGATTGGGCGTCAAAACCTCGGAGCTATGATATCCGATATCCGCCCAGCCCATATCGTCGGCTATAATGAATATGATGTTAGGTTTGGCTCGTTGGCCGGTTCCGGCCATGACGGGCACCAATGCCGCTCCGGCGCCCACGACCGCTGCTCTTAAAAATTCACGTCGATTCAGATATTGCTTGTCTGCCATGATTCAACTCCTCTATCTACATCATTTTGGTGTAGTTGGTTTTTCTGAAATCTGTTCTTGTGCCGGTATTATACATTTTATTGACACTCGGGTAAATACTCGGTGCTCGAACCATATCCGACATTGATATTCTTGGCCGCCAGACGGGCTTTTTTGCTTGTCGTGAATCCGGCAGACAATTTTGCCTGTCACACAAGGTGGTCGCCTTTAGCTGCAATATTGCCTGCATCCGAAAATCTCTCAGCCGTATATCTTAAGAGTGCAAGTTTCATTTTACGTAGTCACTCAAATTGTTTGATCTTAGCTATGAGATATGATATTGTACAATTGTTGAAGTAGATGGATGTTAGGATGAACTTCTGAGATTTGCACGGAATCAATCGAGGCTTATGATGAGCAAGGGCAAGGCGTTTACGTTGATCGAGTTGCTTGTGGTTATTGCTATCGTTGCCATATTGATGGCAATATTGCTTCCTTCGCTTCAGGCCGCAAAGAGATTAGCTTCGAGTTCGGCCTGCCTTTCCAACGAAAAGACGCTGCTGACGGCGTGGATCATGTACGCCGACGACAACGACGGCAATTTGGCCAGCAATCGGGCCTGCTACGATACCGCCACCGACAAGACGCCCTGGGTGCATCGGCCGAAGGATATTGCAGGAAACAACTTGGCCAATAATCCGGCCCCGCAGACGATCACGGACGAAGATCGCTTTCGCGGGATTCAGGCCGGGACCTTATGGCAATACGTTAAAGACGTGGGGGCCTATCACTGCCCCGGCGACGACCGCAGTAGCACCCAGCGCTCGCCGCGGGACTGCTGGCGCAGCTATTCCATCTCTTACGCCTTTGGTAACAGCGGCCATAAGTATCGCGAGTATGAAAAATTACAGGATATCAGCAACGGCGCCTTGTACTACGTTTTTGTGGAAGAGGAGCACAACGGCAGCCGATACGGCGAAAACGAAGGAGGCTGGGCCATACGAGGGGTCGAGCAGCCCTTAAGTCCTTCTGCGTGGGCTTTTTACGATCCGCTGGCGTCCTACCACCTGAAATCGAGCACGTTCGGCTTTGCCGACGGACACGCCGACCGCCGAAGGTGGATGGACAAGAGAACCCTCGAATTCATCCGGATCAACAAGGAGAATCCGGGATCTCATTCCGGCATGCAGACAGCATCACCGGACAACGAAGATCTCCGTTGGCTGATCGAGCACTTTATTTCAAGAGAACGTGCGGACGGATAATCGGCAATTGGCTTCATTCGCAGGATTTAAGGATTTTTCTCTTGAAATTCGCCCCATGTTGTGCTACTATTAAGTTGTAGTTTGCCTGCGGCTGTTTGTGTATCCGTAAGGGCACGTTGTTCGAAGCCGCCAGGCGGGAAAGGAGACAGCAGGGAATAGTAATTTCTGAACGCTGCCGGCAAGTCCTGTCTGCCGGGGTGGTTATGAGAAGATAAGGAAGGAGTTTATAATGAAAAAGGCATTTATTGCTCTGTTGGTGGTCGCGCTGGCAGCACCGGCCTGGGCGAACATCGCCATTACCGTAGAGAACCTGGGCGAAGGCAGGGTCGGCATCGACTATTCCGGCACCGAGCTGGCGAGGGCGTTCGCGCTCGATATTACGGTTGACGCCGGGGTGATCGAGGCCATCAGCGGCTTCAAAGTCGGCGACAATAACAACGCCTACGGCATATTCCCGGCCAGTTTCAGCCGGAATATCGTCGTCGATCCCGATACCGGCGAGGTCAGCGACTGGAGAGTTGACGGTTATACCCCCGTAGCTGCCGCCGACGATCCGGGTGCCCTCGGAGGTCTCGGAACCGGCGGCATCACCATCGAGATGGGCTCACTCTACGAGACGAAAGCTCCGCCTATGTCGGGCAGACTTTGCGTTATTACGTGTAGTGAGTCTTGCAAGGTTACAGTTACGACCAACGCTACCCGCGGCAACGTTGTGCTCGAAGACGCCACCGAAGCAGCGGTCGATCTTCCCGAACCAAAGCAAATCCAGGTTGAACCTGTGATTGCCTACACGGGCCCGCAGCCCGAGCAATGGCTGGCCGTTGGTCAGCCCGATTGCTGGCTGTCGAGTATTAATCCGAGGCAGTGCCGCGGCGATGCCGACGGCGCCTCTGAGGGTACAAATAACTTCTGGGTTTCGTACAACGACCTGGATATTCTGATCGCTGCCTGGAACAAGACGTACGCACAACTCCAGGGCAAGACGGTCGGCGACATTCCGCTGATCTGTGCCGATTTTGACCACCTGGCGGAGGGCGAGAACGAGGTCCGCGTCGGAGACAATGATCTGCACATCCTGATCACAAACTGGAAGGCCGCGAACGCACCGGCGCCGGATTGTCCGTAATCCCGCCGGTTGCAACGGGCAAGTGACATTCAAGTGAATAATGAGGCGAGTCTTCGGGCTTGCCTCTTTTTTTTATCTTGCCGCCGCTGTTGACGTCATCTAAAATTCACCTGTTGCTTGCCTTCTGAATCAGGCACTCAATAGACACTGGGATCGATGTATGAAACGATTGGTTGTGCTGCTGCTTTGTGGTCTTGGCGTTTGTCCGATCGCCGGATGCCCGCCGCGGATTGATGATCTGCCTGCGGTCGAAGTGATTGTTGACGGCGGGGGCCAGTTCCCGGAGAATCTGGCCGGCGTGTGGAAGGCCGATAGCGGCGGCTGGGAGATTGTAGTCGAGCCGAACGGGACGATATCTTCGGCGGTGGTCAGTCTCGGCCGGGTGCGCCTCAAGCCGGGGCGGAAAACCGTAGTGCCGATGAAGATGGGCGGAAAAGGAGTGTTCCGGGCGGGCCGGTGGGCGGTTTACTATTCGCACGAAAGGCGGGAGTTGACCGTGGAAATAACGATAGAGAGCTTTCGAGTCGAGCTTGGTGAGAGCGTGGTCAAGGGGCGCACCATGGATCTGTTCACCGGCACAATATCACCCGACGGCCGGTCATGGTGGGCCAGTCGGTTCAGCTTTCCTCAGTACGTTGCCGATACGAAGAAGTATCGAGATCACAAGCTCGTCGTGGATCCGAATGAAACGCCGCCGGAGGAGCTGTTGTTTCAGAAGGCCCCTGTGCCGGGGCGCAGTGATTCCGGAGATTCGAGCTGATTCGACGCGGCGGATATCAGTAATCGAAATAGCGAAGCCCACTTGAATCGACGCCCGGCCAGTTTAGCCGGATCGTTTTCGTCGCTGCCTGATATACCCAGCCGTATCCGTCGATTGCGGCGGGGGGAAAGGCCTCGCTGTTTCCAATCACCCTTATATTTTGAAGATTATTGAAGGGATTCTTGGGTATCTTGGCGAGGTAATCCTGGTTGGCCGAAAGCTGGTTCAGGAAGTTCGTGCTGGTCGGTACGGTAGAGGGATCGTCGTTCTCATAGCCCGGCGGAATTCCGCTGTGCTGAGCGGTATAAAGCTCGATGGCGCTTCGCAACATGCGCAGACCATCCTTGGCCACGGCCTTTTTGGCCTGGGTCGAATATGACTGAAATTGCGGTACGACAATGGCCGCCATTATTCCCAGCACGGCAACCACTATCATCAACTCAGCCAGCGACAAACCTCGTCTCTTTTTCTTTCGCAGAACTATTCTCATTCGCGGCCAAGAATACGTACTTTCCCCAATAATTTTACCTCTTTGGAGAGTTATCGACCTGTGAAGTCAAGCACTTTAGCAAGCATTCATCTTATGGGACGAAGTTGCTGTGCCGGCGACAAATTCGGCCTGGTTCATATGGGCAGGATTTCGAGTAACATTGACATGAAAGTTGCATAGTGTGTGGCCACCTGATCCCGATCGCCGCTAATGGGGACGGCGATGGTTGTGCTGCTTCATGAAGTTTTGCCATCCCCAAGCTCCGCTTGAAGCAGAAAGGCGATGTCGCCGGTCTGTGTCCGACAAAATAATGTTACGATCGTACTCAATTTCCGTTTTAGGATGGCGTTAACGTCCCAAAACAATTTTGTTTAAAGCCCGGGACGGGACATTTCTTAGTCTATGCCAATTCCTCGAATCACATGCGCTTAAAATTCTTGACTCTGACGAGCTAATATGATAAAATAGTGCTAATTGACGGGAGATAACAAAACAAATAGGGATTGGCGAAACTGTTCCTGTGTTCGACGATGGTTCGTTGCTGGTTTAGCGGCGTAGCATTTTCAGCGACGCACCTTTAAGATTCGATATACATGAGGGGTGGCTAAGATGAAAAGATTCTTTTTGACCTGTGCCATAGCAGCAATATGCTTCGGATTATGTTCGGCTGCAACGGCGAATCCGACCTTAACGCTTCAAGGTTCGTCTCAGTCCGAATCAACCGGCGCTAACGGCGTCAAAAATAATTCGGATGATTCAGAATTCTTTCTCAAAGAATGGTTCTATTGGCTCTTGGACGACGTATTTGGCTGGGATCAAAGTAACGGCAAAAAACGCTATTACCCGAACACCAGTAGCACGGAACCCGGCTCCGGGGATGGCAGCGGAGGCTCCGACTTCGACAATGGCGATTGGGACTACGACTCCGGCGACTGGGATTACGATTCCGGTGATGACGGATCGGGTAGTAGTTCCGGTGATGACGGTTCAGGTTATGATCCCGGCGACGGTGGATCGGGCAATAATCCCGGCGACGATGGATCGGGAAATAACCCCGGCGGCGATGGATCGGGCAATAATCCCGGCGGCGATGATTGGGGATTTGATCCCGGCGATGACGGTTGGGATACTGGCTCAGGCGGAGACGGCTGGGATGTCGATCCTGGTGACGGCTGGGATCCGGGTACTTCACCACCTCAGACTATTCCGGCCCCCGGCGCCCTTGTGCTTGGCGGAATCGGCTCATGTCTTGTTACCTGGTTGCGCAGACGCAAAGCATTATAATCGTGCTGCGTTCAGCGTTCCGATTGCTGCGTAAATCGCAGCGCAGTACGCAGGACGACGAACACGGCACTAATCAGACACGCATGCCGGAGACTATTGTCTCGAATACCATGCTATTGTCGACTATTCCCTGAACTTTCATGGTAACGCGCGTCGTGCGCTTCTTTTTCTTGTAGCTTGTGATTTGTCCGAGCAGATATAGTCTCTGGCCCGGCTCGATAACGGAGCGGAATTTCGCCGACTCAATTCCTGCAAATCCTATGAAACCCGGCTCCTGGTATATCTCTTTGAGAAAGAAACTCGACAGTTGAGCCGCGGCCTCAATCATGATCACGCCGGGCATCAGAGGCCGGCCCGGAATATGGCCGCGAATCCAGAACTCCTTATCCGTGACGTCTTTGTAGCCCAGAATCTGCGATTTTTCGCGGTCGCACCAAAGGATGCCGGTGAGCTGCTGCATCTCAAACCGCTGAGGATTGACCTTTTCCACGGCTTGTTTGTCATAAACAGGCTCGGCACTAAGGTCTATTTTGGACAAATCAAATAATAATGGCGGAGGCATCCATGGTTCCTATATGACATATTGCGCTTCAATACTGCTTACAGCGTCCGTGCTGTATCTTGGTTCAGGCATAAACTCAAAAGGCGCATCACCCAAAACAAGCTATGCACTAATCGCAGCCTGAAAGAAATCTCAGTTGTTTCGTGGAAGCTTACTGAGCTGATCTGATCTCGAGGATGGAGTTGCGGACCAGTTGCGCAGCCTGTTTGATCCTCTGCATCTGCTTGCGGACTCGGGTTCCAGCAGCTTTGTTTCCACCTTCGGCTTTGCTTATATCGGCTTCGATTTCAGCAACCAGCACTCTAAGGTCTTCATATTCTTGCATCAAAATAACCTCCACTTTGCGAATTAGAAAATGTAAGAGCAGGTTAAAGTCAATTGGAAACTTAACGCCGTCGACACGTTTTGTCAAAGAAAAATGGCGTTTTTGCAAATAAAATCAGTATTTTTTTATCGACGCAGGTATTCGAGCTTTTCCGGCAGCGCGACATTATTGCCGAACTTGTCTTCGCCGTACCCTGAGCCGGCAAGAAGTCTGATTGCCTCAAGGACTCTTTTGTCGCCGATGAACCTGGCCTTTAACTGGGCGTCTACGTCGATCTTGCCCATTGCCAGCAGACGGGCCATCTCGTCAATGACTTTTTCCAGCAGCTTTCCCTCTTTCTGGGCCGGTTGCTCCGGTAAAGTCAGAGGTTGTTCGTACAGTATCAGCTTGCTGCGCCCGACCAATGCCAGCACAACGTCTCTGACAACGATTTTCGTATCCTTCTGGCCCCATCCCTCCTGAACCAGCCCGAGACGAACTATCTCGGCGGACAGCCACCGCCTCTTCTTTGCGTTAATCTTTTCGTTGGCCCGAAACAGCTCCAGGGGCGAGCTGGCATCATAAACTTCGTTATCCAGCTCCATCTGAAGCTCACTTCCGTAGTGAAGAGCAAGCTTTGAGATCAAGGTGGACGGGCGAACGTGAAAGCCGCGATATGGCGGCACCTGCACCTCAATTTGGCCGATCTCGGCATATCGCTTGAGCATCTCATGGCATAATTGCTCGGCACAACCTATATAGAGATTTATATGGGTCACCGAGTACTTCATGAGCACGTTCAGCAGCGCCTCGGTTTGCACTAAAGGCGGTTGTTGACATTTCGAGCCGCAGGCCTGCTTTTTCACGTGCCGTTCATAATGGTGCCCGAAAAGCGTTGCTGTTCTCAGAAGGTGAAAAACGACGCTTATGTGCCCTCTGAGAACGGGCAGGTCGGTATCGAGCTGTTCGGCTTCGGTGCCTGATACATAGGTATCATAAAGGGCCTGAAGATT
>Ga0180432_10006628_pt1 | contig 14979 bp, 10 predicted proteins | sample SS_ome_10_FD_132414 | JGI IMG/M metagenome (GOLD analysis project Ga0180432, IMG submission 132414) | Hypersaline lake sediment archaeal communities from the Salton Sea, California, USA - SS_1_MS_2 metaG | ecosystem: Environmental > Aquatic > Non-marine Saline and Alkaline > Hypersaline >... | reverse complement strand
GGCCGGGCCGAGTTGGTCATCGAGAAGGACGGCGGCCAGTTTGAGGCGACGTTTCTGTTTCTGGCGGTCTGGCGGCTGGAAGACGGGAACTGGCGGTTTTTCCAGTGGCAGTCGGCCCGGCTGCCAGCGGCGGACTTGCCCCCTGGAGCGGTTCAGGCACTTGGTGATGAACCGGCCGGAGAGGGCTGGCAGCAGCTTGGGGTAACAGACTTTGAGAACGTCAATGGTGAGCCCGGTACCTGGACCTGGACCGGGGGGCAGGTTCACTGCACTGGCAAGCCGATCGGAGTGATCCGCTCGCGGCAGCCCCTCACAAATTTTGAGCTATCACTTGAGTGGCGGCATCTTACAGCCGGCGGCAACTCAGGTGTCTTTCTCTGGGCACCGCCGGAGGCACTGGCTGATCTGCCACCGGGCAAGCTGCCCCGTGGTGGTATCGAAGTGCAGGTGCTCGACCATGGCTATGCCCAGCAGTACGAAAAACGGAGCGGCAAAAAAGCCGACTGGTTCACTACTAATGGGGATATCTTCCCGGTCGGCACGTCGACCATGGAACCATTCCCGCCGGTCTCACCCAACGGCCAGCGAAGCTTTCCCTCGCGTCACTGCAGTCGGGGCACGCCGGCCTGGAATCATTACTATGTGCGAGCCGTCAATGGCGAGGTGCGGCTCTGGGTCAACGGCCATGAGGTCTCTGGTGGCAGCAACTGCACGCCGGCGACAGGGCACCTCTGCCTGGAGTCAGAAGGGGCACCAGTCGAGTTCCGGCAGATCTTTCTGCGGAAGCTGCCGTAAGCAGTTGCGGTCCTAGGACACCGCCGGTCGGTGCAGCACGAAGCCCTCGATCGCCTCATATTCCGGCAGGCCGAGTTTGTCGTAGAGCCGGGCGGTCTCGCGGTTGCGGTCCTCGGCCCGCTGCCAGAACTCACGGGGATCGGTCGGCCCTGGGAACAGGGCCCGGTCCTTCTGGCTTTCGTGCTTGAAGATCGCCATTCGCTTTCGCTCGACCTCATCGGGGGAAAGCGGCACCGCCATCTCGATCTCGTGCGGCTCCCACTCCTGCCAGGCACCCCGGTAGAGCCAGAGTTCGCACTGTTTGGCCCAGTCACGGTCTGCCAGTGATTCCAGAGCCTGAAAGACTGAGGCGAGGCAGACCCGGTGGGTGCCGTGCGGGTCGGAGAGGTCGCCAGCGGCATAGATCTGATGCGGCTTCACCCGATCGAGCAACTCGGCGGTGATTTGAATGTCTTCCGGGCCGATCGGCTTCTTCCGCACCCGGCCAGTCTCATAGAACGGCAGGTCGAGGAAGTGGATGCGATCGGGCTGAACCCCTGAGTAGCGGGCTCCGGCCCGGGCTTCGGTCCGGCGGATCAGCCCCTTCACCTGCTGAAGCTCAGGGATGTCAACCTCGCCAGCAGCCTTGTCGCGCAGAAAGGCCCGGATCTTCTCGGCAATCTCGCTCGTCTTGGTGCCGACGCCAAACGCCCGGCAGAAGGCCTCAACGAAATCGACATGGGCATCAGCCGTCTCATCCCAAACAGCAATGTTGCCGCTGGTCTGGTAGGCGACATGCACCTCGTGTCCCTGCTCACAGAGCCTAATGAAGGTGCCCCCCATGCTGATCACGTCATCATCGGGATGGGGGCTGAAGACAACGACCCGCTTGGGAAAGCTGCCTGCGTCGGCTTTCGGGGCGATGCCGCGAATCTTCCGCTGCTCTCCCGGCTTGCCCCCCGGCCAGCCAGTGATGGTGTCCTGGAGGCCGCGGAAGACGTCGATGTTGATGTCATAGGCCCGGCTGCGGTGAGAAAGCATGTCCTGCAGGCCATGCTCGTTGTAGTCCTCGTCGGTTAATTTCAGGATCGGTTTCCCGAGCTTGAAGGCCAGCCAGATCACCGCCTTGCGAGTGAGTTCCGGCGTCCAGGCAAGGTCCATCGATTCCAGTGGCCCGACGAGCCAGGGCGACTCAAACCGGGTGAGCTTGGCCGCCGCCGCCCGGTCGAGCACAAACTTGGCGTCGGCATGCTGCTGGAGGGCACTGGCCGAAACGTGACTGCTGGGGGCTTCTTCAACGGCTCGGCGGACGATCGGGGCTTTGTGCTCGCCAAAGGCCAGCAACACCACCCGGCGGGCGCTGAGAATAGACCCGACGCCCATCGTGATCGCCTGCCGTGGCACGTTCCATTCGCCGAAGAAGTCGCTGGCGGCATCGGCCCGGGTGACGCTGTCGAGGGTAATCAGTCTGGTGCGACTCTCGAGGCTGCTGCCCGGTTCGTTGAAGCCGATGTGACCTGTCCGGCCAATGCCCAGCAGTTGCAGGTCGATACCCCCGGCCTCCCGGATCTGTTCCTCGTAGTGCATGCAGGCACTGGCCACATCCTCGCGGGCCAGCTGGCCGTCGGGGATATGGACCTGTTCCGGCGGGATGTCGATGTGATCAAACAGGTGCTCTCGCATGAACCGGTGATAGCTCTGGAGAGCCTTCGGCTCCATCGGCCAGTATTCATCGAGGTTAAAGGTGATGACGTTCTGGAACGACAGCCCTTCCTCCTGGTGCAGCCGGATCAACTCGTCGTAGACGGCGACCGGCGTACTGCCCGTCGCCAGGCCGAGCACCGTCCGCTGGCCAGCAGCCTCTCGCTCCTTGATCAGGTCGGCGATTTCGCGGGCCATTGCCCGGCTGGCATCGCCCGAGTCGTCATAGACCGACACCGGCACCCGCTCGATGGTCGAGACGTGGGGCAGGGGGCCGCGGTAGATCGGTGTCGAGGGGGAGGCAGTTGCGCGGGCGTTCATCGGAAACCTCGGCGGACAATCGGTGAAATCAGTCACAACCTCATTCTCCCTTCTGCTAGCGGCCCCGCAAGTGATGCCGCTTTGACAAAAATTGACAGCGGCTACTGGGATCTCCCGATTCTGCGGCTTTGCGGGGGTAGCCGCGTGACGTATGCTTCGGGCGGTTCCGGTCGCACCGTAGAAATTCTGCTGCGGGCACGGGATCTTATCGCCCAGTCGTGAAGCAGAAGGACAACCATGGACACTAAGACAACGGAACTGTCACCCGTCCGCCTGCCGATGACGCGACTGGGCGTGATGATGTTCCTCGAGTTCTTCCTCTGGGGCGCCTGGATGGTGCCGATGGGAAAGTATCTGTCCACCCTTTTCGCCGGTGAGTCGGATGTTGGGCAGATCATTGGCCAGGCTTACTCCACCGGCTCAATTGCGGCCATTGTTGCACCACTGTTTGTCGGGCTGCTGGCCGGCCGGTTTCTGCCGGGGCAGGTGGTGCTGGGGTTGCTGCATCTGCTGGGGGCTGGGTTTCTCTATGCCGTCGCTCAGGCCGATGATCCCAGCAGTTTTTACTGGCTGCTGCTCGGGGCTGGCCTTTGCTACATGCCAACCTTGGCCCTGGTCAACTCGGTCAGTTTTGATCTGCTTAAAAATCCCCAGAAGCAGTTTCCGCTGGTCCGGGTCTGGGGCACGATCGGCTGGATCGCTGCCGGCATCACGGTCGGCTCACTGCTGCCGCCGCTACTGGCCAGTAATGCCTTGCCAACTGCTGCCACCGATCTGCTGTTGGGCGACGTCAGCGACAACGACGCTGGCAAGACCAACCTGCCCTTCCTGGTGGCGGCAGTGACGTCACTGGTGCTCGGCCTTTACAGCTTCACGCTGCCGGGCAGTCCGCCCAAGGCCAAGGGCGAGCCGATCAGTGTCGCCAAGCTACTCGGCTTTGATGCCATCGGCCTGATGAAGCAGCCCGCCTTTGCGATCTTCGCAGGGGCCAGCTTTCTGATCTGCATTCCGCTGGCGGTCTACTACGCCATGGCCAACAAATACATCGGTGACATGGGCATTCAGCAGTCGCTCGGCCTCGGCAGCGAGACGGTGATGACGTTTGGCCAGATGAGTGAGATTGGCTTCATGCTGTTGATGCCGTTCTTTCTGGGCCGTTTCGGGGTCAAGACGATGCTGCTGGTTGGCATGCTCGCCTGGGTGGCCCGCTATGTGCTGTTTGCCTTCGGGGCCGAACAGGCCTGGATGCTGACCCTTGCCGTGATTCTGCATGGAATCTGTTACGACTTTTTCTTTGTGACCGGCCAGCTCTACACCGATCACATCGCCCCGCGGCAGCTGCGGGCCAGTGCCCAGGGGCTGATCGCGCTGCTGACCTATGGAGCTGGCATGTATGTCGGCAACATGACGTTCCCGCAGGTGGCCGCTGCGTTCACGAAGACGCCGAGTGAGTTCCCCTGGCAGCCGTTCTGGATCACTTTTGCCGTGATGGCTGCCGTGATCATGGTCGGGTTTGCGATTGCCTTCCGTGATCCAATCCGGCTGTCGGCCGACGAGGTGGGCTGACTGGGAAGGTTTAGGATGCCTTTCACGACGAACCTGTCCAGGTTCGGCTGTGGCAATGCCGCACCCCTGCCGAAAGCTGTCCGGCCCGCATGAGCAAGCAGTCGTCCGCCTACGACCTCTCCAGCCGTGAATTACGTACGCGAGTCTGGTCGCGGCTGCGACGGCAGCGAGGCACGATCGTTCTTTCGCTCAGCCTGCTGCTGCTCTCGGTGCCGTTCGTGAACTTTCATCCGCTCGTCTGGGGATTCGTCGCCGATCATCTCGTCCAGCAGACGCTCACGTCCGGGCTGCTTGCCGGCTGGCTCGGGGTGATGCTGGCGACCTACGTCATCGGCCTTGGGCTTGGTGCCTGGCAGACCTATCTGCTGGAGCGGACCGGGCAGGCATTTGTCCGCGACATCCGGGTGGAACTGTTTGCCAAGTTTGAACATCAGTCGCTGGAGTATCACCACGACCATAGCAGCGGTGAACTCGTCACCCGGATGACCGGTGACGTCGATGCGATGGAGCAGTCGGTGCTGCAGGGGCTGACCACGCTGCTGGAAGAGGTGGTGACCTTCATCGTGGTGGCGGCGATGGTGCTCTGGCTCAGCCCGGTCGTGGGGACAGCCTCGATTCTGCCGCTGGCCTTCGCCTTCATTTTCATCCGCAGCTACAACCGCCGGGTGAAGTCAGTTTATGAAGGCGTCCGCCGCCGCCTCGGCAACATCGGCAGCTTTCTGCAGGATCGCCTCGCCGGCATTCAGGTGACCCAGAGTTTTGCGCGGGAGACCGCCGAAGAGCAGCAGTTTGCTACGCGGGCCGATGAGTTCTTTCAGACCAGCGTGGCAGCCAGCCGGCTGCGGAATAGCTACTTTCCGGTGGTCTCGTTTTTTGGCTTTCTCAACAACCTGGTGATGCTCGGGGTGGGGGCCTGGCTGATCATGGAGGGCAGCGGCTGGTTCACGCTGGGTGCTCTGATCGCCTATCGTGGGTTCTGGTGGCGGCTGCAGAGCCCGATTCGCACGATTGCCCAGACCAGTGACATTCTCCAGCGGGCCCGGGCGTCGGCCCTGCGGGTGATGGAACTGCTCGATGCCCCGGTGGCGATTGCGGACCGGCCGCAGGCCCGATGCTGGGACGCGGGGGCGGGCCGGGTCGATTTTCAGGATGTCTCGTTTTCCTACCTGCCAGGGAAGCCGGTGCTGGACGGCCTCTCATTCACTGTTGCCGCAGGTGAGTTCGTCGCGATTGCGGGTGGCAGCGGTTCAGGCAAGAGCACGCTCTTGAATTTGGTGCCGCGGTTTTTCGACACGACCGGCGGCAGCGTGCTGGTCGACGGCCACGATGTCCGAGCCTTCACGCTTGCCTCCTTGCGGTCAGAGATCGGCTACGTCGGCCAGGACAACTATCTCTTCAGCGGCACGGTCGAAGCGAATCTTCGCTACGGGCGGCCTGAGGCCTCACAAGCAGAGTGGGAGGCAGCGGCCAGTGCGGCCAATGCCCATGATTTCATTCTCGGCCTCCCGGCTGGCTACGACACTGAGGTGGGCCAGAATGGTGTCAAGCTTTCCGGTGGGCAGCGGCAGCGGCTGAGCCTGGCCCGGGCCTTTCTGACGCGGCCCCGGATTCTGCTGCTTGACGAACCGACCGCGTCAGTCGAGCCGGAAAGCGAAGCACTCATCCACGAGTCGATCCTCCGGCGGACACGCGAGGGCCTGGGGACAACCCTACTGGTGACGCACCGGGTTGATCTGCTCCGGCAGGCTCCCCGCATTCTCTTTCTCGAAAGCGGGCAACTGGTAGGAGACGGCCGGCATGCCGAGTTGATTCTCAGCTGCCCCGAGTACGCCGATGCCTACCATCGCTGGGAGGAAACGGAAGAGGCAGCGCCAGGTGGTGTTTCATCCTGATCCGCGATCTCGCGATCGTAGCTCCGCAGCGGTGCCACTACGTGCACGACCGTTCCGCTACCGGGTGCCGTGTTTATCGTCAGCCGGCCACTGAGCAGTTCGATTCGTTCCGTGATCCCAATAATGCCGAAATGCCCGTCGGTCGGCCCCGCCTGTTCGCCCATGATAAAGCCGCAGCCGTCATCGCCAACGGTTAGTGACAGACCGTTCCCGTCAGCTGCAGCCGACACCTCGACTCTGATGGTGCGGGCCTGGGCATGCCGAAGTGCATTTCGGACCAACTCCTGGACGACGAGCAGCAGGTGTCCGGCGACGAAACGGGTTGGCTCAGGGAGCACATCCTCGCCAGGAAGAATGATTGTTTCGGTGTGGCCGGCGGCGAGTTGCCTGCAGACCAATGCGACCGATTCCCTGAAGGTTCCTCCGGGCAGCGGCGAGGTCCGCAATGCCCAGACCGATTCCCGGAGCTCTCTGGTGGCATGCTGAATCATCCGGCGGGCCACCAGCAGCTGGTTTTTCCGCGGTGCGACAGCGGAGGCGGTGTGAGCATCGTCTGGCGGTGTCTCGGCAACGGCACCGAGCTGAAACTCGATGCCCGCCAGAGACTGCAGCAGCGTATCGTGGAGGTTCGCTGCCAACCGATTTCGTTCCCGCATGGTGGCTGCGAAGTCGACCGCAGCGTCGTGCCGATTCTGTACCTCCTCGGCAAGTTTCCGTGTTTGTGAGAGGACCCGACTCCGGAGCAGCCAGACCCAGATCCCAACGGCCGCCAACGCGGCGAGCAGGCCAAATATCGTGATCCCAAGCCGCCGTGGCGTCCACCACGAGGGACGGATGAGTACGACAATGTCGTCGACTGAGCGAATCAGCAGCCGGGTGTTTTGAATGAGAGGATACGCCGTCAAGGCCTGGCCCACCGGTTGGCTCTGCAGGCCGAGTTCGAGAATGCCGGTCAGCTTGAGTTGACTGCCCGGCTGAAGTTCAGCAAGTCGCTGCGCCTGGCTGGCTGAAACGCCGGCGCAGACCACGGAGAGTACCCGGGAGTCGGCCGTGACGATCAGTTCAGGCGGGCCCGCCTTCTGCAACGGCCGCACCTCGGCCAGGAGACCGTTGCAGGTAATCAAGCAGCCGTCGTAATCACTCGGTTCGGCAATTTGCCCACGAGCCCGGGCGAAGATGTTAATTTCCCGAATCTCTTCCACCCCGATGGCTGTGGCCTGAAGTGGTGGCCCACTTCCAAGCCGCTGCACAGCAGCCTGCGTGAGCCCTGCAATCTGCCTGTCCATCGTGATGAATCCCGATGCTTCAATCAGGTCACCCTCGGCAAAACGCTGAGGGTCAGTGGTCGCGACACGAATCCCCGTCAGTCCCTGTTGGAGATAGAGCATCTGTCCGGGCAGGCTGAAGGTGACCACGCCACGGGTTCGCACCCGGTGGGCCAGCCGGTTACCAGCGCGGTAGTCGGCCAGGCTTTCCAGCTTGCGGAGCGGTGCCTCAAACACCGATGTCGGGGCCAGGGTGACGATGGCAATGTCTTCTGGCTGAGTGACCCAGAAGGCTGGCCGCAGGAACTCGCCGCGGGTGTTCCGCACCGTTCCCGACACTCCAGTGATGCGGACCACAGCGTCCACCAACGTGTCAAACGGCGTGGGAAAGTCTTCCTGCCTCCCCTTCACCAGTACTTCACGGGCATCGACATCGACGAGCAGGCTGACCAAGGGCCGCTGATCGTCGACAGCCTGGACAATACCCTCAAAGACAACCCGTTTGCCGGTATCTGCCCCGCGGAACAGCCGGCCGAACACAGCCGGAATCGGTGCTGGCATTGGCCGGTGATCCAGCACCTTGAGATCTGTGACGAAGATCGTGGGCTGGTAGCCTCCCCGTTGCACCGTCCCCTGAAGCGACACGACATCACCCGGCCTGAGCGTCTCTCGGATCGCCTTGAGGTCATCGTTCGTGCGGTCGTGAAGCACCGTGGCATAGATTCCCTCCCCTTCTTCCTGAATCGCAAAGTCGAACCGCTCGGGCAGGGCCAGGGTAACGACTGCCCTGAGCTGGACCGACGTGCCGAAAATTGCGGGTGGCCGTTTCTGGTAAAGCGCGTTCAGGGACGTCACCGGAGCCGCCGGCAACTGTGCCAGACAGCATTGCAGCAGGACTGCAGCAAACAGGATTTGGGTGTGGGCCCGCCGGCTCATCATCTGCTCTCCTTTGCCAGTGCCCCAACCGCGGCACCCGTGGCGACCCTCACGCCGACAGCGAACGCATCGCTGCGAATGGCCGGCACTGAATGAATCTGATATTCTCGTGGAAGAGGCCCGTTGGGGAAGAGTTGCGAGCCCTTTTCCGGAAGCCGGTGAAGATCCATGGCTGGGTGCCACTCACAATCGCTCATTCGGCTCCTCTTGGTCGATGATCATCCTGTGATGCGGGCGGGACTCGTGAACCTGCTGGCCACCCAGTCTGAGTTTGCGGCGGTGACCGACGTAGGGGACGGTGAAACGGCCCTCAGGCTCTGGCGACAAAAGCCGTTTGACCTCTGCCTGCTTGACCTCACCATGCCAGGTCTCGACGGCGTCGAGACGCTCATCCAACTGCGTGGGATCGCCCCAGCGGCCAAGGTGCTGATCCTGACCTCCTCAAACTCGGCAGCCGATCTCTCCCGGGCCCTGTCAGCCGGTGCTGTTGGATACATCACGAAAGACATTGGGCATCAGGAACTTTTAGCCGCTATCCATGCGGCGATTGCTGGTGACACCCCAATCAGCCATGACAGCATCATCGACAACAGCCCGATCGCCGCGGGGCGGGCCGCTGGACTTTCGCCACGAGAAATCGAAGTCGTTGCCCTCATGCGTGAAGGCTATACCAATAATGACATCGGCCGCATGCTGGGCATCTCTCACCATACGGCCAAGGCGCATGTGGCGGCCGTCATGACCAAACTTGCTTCGGTCGATCGCACTCAGGCAGTTGCCAGAGCATTCGACCTTGGCATTCTCAGGGCACAGTCCGGCTGATCCGGCGGTGTCAGCGCCGCCAGGGAAGCGGTCTCGACCAGAGCCGATGGTGACTGACGCCCGAGGGCAGGCTTGCCAGGGGGCCGGCGATTCTCGGTGACCCCGACGTCTGGCCAAAGAAATCAGCCTCCAGTCCGGTCAGTGGCGGCGGCCTGGGAAGTTCCAGGCCAGCGGGGACGATGACCTTCAGCTCGAGGGCCCAGGGATCGCAGGCGATTTCTACTCCTGTCACCGCCAGGCTCGAGCTATCACTGTCGGCTTCTGCAACCTGCTGCCGCCAGAACGACTGCCAATCCGCAAACGGCATCGGCTTGGTCCCGAAAACCTTCCAGCTCGGTTCTGCTGCCGACGCCAGGTAGAGGTTGCCGGCAAACCGGCGGCCGCTGCTGCGGTCGAAGTCTGCCGCCGTCATTGCGATCACGGTTTCGTCGGCGGAAATCAGGTTTCCGACCACCGGGATGTTCCCCCGGGTCCAGTTGCCCGTTCGACCGCCCCCCACTCGTACCTCAATGCCTGTGCGGCTTCCGGCGATCAGATTGTGGGCGACGAGAACTCCGCCAGCTTCACGAAAACAGATGCCCACGCGGTTGTCCATGAGCAGATTGTTGGCGGCCACCGCTGCATCATCTCCCCCTGCCTCAAAATCGATGCCGACGCCGTGGCCGATGACGATGTTGCGGCAGATTCGAGTCTCCTGGCCGGGCCCTTGGTCGAGCCAGATGCCCCAGTGATCGTTGAACGCAACAAGGTTGTCTTCAATCACCGATCGCTTCGGCCGGTGCAGCTTGATGCCCCCGCTCTCCCACCGCTTGGTTCCCGTAAAGCCGAGGCGATTGTTTCCGATCACAACATTCCGCCGAAGCGTCAGGGCCGTGCCCTGGTAGCTTGCCGTGCCGGCACCGCCGTTGTCGAGAATCCAATTGTCCTCGACGACATGGAATCCGCATGAGGAGCGCCGCTGCTGTCCACCCGTTTCCAGGTCTGTCTCAGGATGTCCTTCAAGTCCCAGATCCAACCCCACTGTTTTTGCCAGCCTGATGACATTGTGGCGGATCACCCAGTGGTGCCCCGACCGGGTGCCGACCGCACCTGCCTGCTGATGTTGCGGTTTTTCCTCCATCCAGAAATCAGTCGGGTACTGGTTGCCACAGTGTTCGAAAACGAAGCCCTCAACGTGGATATACCCCAGGCCGCGCAGGTGCGGCGCAAAGATTCGGCGGCGGGTGGTGATCTCGACCTGCCTGTCCGCAGGCGACTTGCCGTCGGAAGGATGGACGAAGAGCCGCTGTTCGTCGCGGTCGTACCACCAGCTGTCAGCCTGCTGCGATAGTTCCTCACGAAAGGGAACCTGGTCGAGAACCGCGGATTCGAGGAACACCTGACCGAGCGTGTAGACCATCTCTGGGTTGGCGTCCGCGTTGCCCCCGCGTTCGTCGCGGAGCGACCGCTGGTACTCCGGCCTGCCCTCACGGCCCCGGGGGGTGCTTGAGAGTCCGATTTCGAACACCTGCCCCCCGTCCACATGGGTGGTGTCGGTGAACAGGCTTTGGTCAATGCTTGTCGACCAGATCCCTTCGGCTTCAGTCTGCCACATTCCAGAAACAAGGTCCGAGCCCTTGATCACCGCCTGATGGCGAACCGCTGCGCGGAAAATAATCGGTTTGCCGGCCGTGCCTCCGCGGGGCGGGCTGACCCGCTCGCGATAGACGCCGCGGCCGACCAGCACAACGTCGCCGGCGTGGGCGGCTTCGGCCCCCCGCTGGACTGTGCGAAACGGCTGCGAGCGACTTCCATCATTGGCATCATCCCCGCCGGGAGCCACATAGTAGGTCGCAGCAGGTGCATTGTGCGTTGGTGCAACACCAATCACCACGCCCGCAAGAAGTCCCAAAACCTGCGCCGGCCACGCAAATGTCTGCACGGTTCCCCCACGAAGCCCGAAAGGCCACCACAAAGAATTGTTTTCGCTGAAGACTTAAGGAATCAGGCTACTTCACGGTAGAAACGTGGCTATTAGCCAGATGGGGAATAGCGGGAGCTGGATTGCGGGGCTACCGTTGGTTGGTGCGGATGCCAGTTTCGTTCAATTCCGGGGGGCGGCCTGACTCGCTCGCCCACCAGTGTTTCTTCAATCTGCGGAGAAATTTCCATGGACCACAAAACCCCAGTGCCGACGACGCGAGTCGCGTTCACCCCCTGCGGCGGAAGCGGTTTTACTCTCATCGAGCTGCTGGTCGTGATTGCGATCATCGGTGTGCTTGTCGGCTTGTTGTTGCCGGCCGTGCAGCAGGCCCGTGAGGCGGCCCGTCGGGCGAGTTGCACCAACAAGATCAAACAGCTGAGTCTTGCGGTCATGAATTATGAAAGTGCTCATCGAGCCTTTCCCCCCAACGGTTTTTCAGCGGAACTGGCAAAGGTGAGTGCCGGAAACGCGGAGGCTAACGCCTATGAGAACTGGGGGTGGATCACAATCATTCTACCGCAGCTGGAGCAGAGTGCTCTCCACGACCAGTCTCAGACATTTCTTGCCGGTGGCGGTGAGCCCTGGGACACCGGTTCGAAAAATGGGGTTGCCTCACCATTTCTTGTTGTCATCGATGACCTGCGTTGCCCTTCGGAAGTGCAGCAGCAGCCGTCTTCGACGAAGAATCCAGGATCGAATTACCGCTGTAATCTCGGGGATAGGCTCTTCAACCTCGAGTCCCGGAATGACCACGACTGGCGGGGGCCCTTCGGCCCCAATCAAATCCCGAAACGTGTGCTGGCCGGTCAGGCCTCACCCTTGCGGCTGTGCAAGATCAAGGACATTACCGATGGGCTGTCACAGACGTTCATGCTGGCAGAAGCGGCGACCGGGGCCCCCCGGACCGACAGTCTCGACACCATTCACCCTTCGGGACTGGCCGCGGTTTCCGCGACTGACCGTCCCGATGATTGCTCGGCGGACCTGGTCAATGGCACCTATCAGACGGCCCGGTCATCGTCTTCGGTGTTTGGTACCGAATGGGGAAATGCCAATCCCGGCTCCACCGGTTTTTTCACCTTCATGCCGCCCAATGGAGCCAACTGCGGTATGGGTGGTGGGCAGGCTTCTCCAACGGCTTGGAACAAGACGACCGCCACGGCGTCAAGCTACCATCCGAATGGGCTGACCACTTCGATGTGCGATGGGTCGGTTCGTTTCATCAACAGCGACATCGATGCCGGTATCGGATCGACGGCAACCTGGTCTTCGCACTACGACAGCAAACTGCCTTCGAATTACGGCATCTGGGGGGCATTGGGCACGCATAACGCCGGGGAGGTTGCCCGCTGATGGCTCATGTGAATGGTTTCGGCAGGTGGTTTGCAGGCTGGGCGACCATCGCCCTCTTCGGCATTGTCGGCTGCACCAGTAATCTTCCCGATGTCGAGTACGTCGAGGGGATGGTCGTGTATGAGGGGGAAGCGGTTGAGGGGGCAACTGTCAGCTTTACGCCAGCCCAGCAGGGAACAGGCTTGCCAGCCTATGGGAAGACCCGGCCCGACGGTACGTTCCGCCTGACCGCAGCCCTGACCACCGCCCGTGGCGGCCGGAGCGGCGGCGGGACTGCACCGGGGGAATATGTCGTCACAGTGACCAAAATCGGGGAACCCGGAAAATCCGAGGCGGTGGATGACGATCCGGATGCACCGCGTCAGCTGAGTCGTCGGCCCCCGCAACAGGTCTATCTGGTCCCGCAGGTCTACAGTGAAGTGTCAACGTCACCGCTGCGGGCTGTGGTGAAGCCGGGGGCGGCCGCATCATTCACGTTCAAACTCTCAGCTGCGCCGGCGGTCGCTGATGGCAAAACCGGGAAGTGAGGCGGCATTCCCTGCTTGGGATAGCCGCCGCGGGGACCACCGTTCGCACGCCTGCCTGGCAGCCGGCATGAACGAAACCGCTTCACGGCGTCGCTGGTTGCTGCTTGTGAGCAGTCTGGCATCAGGCGGCCTGCTGAACCATCACCGTCATCTTGTCGGGGCACTCCCGCAGCCGCTTGCGGCTGATCTGTGCGTGTACGGCGGCACTGCCAGCGGCGTGATGGCCGCGATGGCGGCGGCCCGCGACGGACTTCGGGTGGTCCTTGTCGAACCTTCCCGCTGGCTTGGTGGCATGACCGGCGGCGGGCTCAACACCATTGACTGGGGCCGGCAGGAGGCGGTCGCCGGCACGACTCGTGGGATCCTCAAGCAGGGGCTCAATGACCGCGAGTATCGGAAATACTTTGCCGATGTTCTGCAGGAACATGCGGTTGCTGTCGTGTATGAGCACCGCGTATCGGGTGTTGAACGGCGGGGAACGCGAATTGAGGGCATCATCCTCGATCAGGCGCCACCCGATCGGTTCGGCTGTCCGATCGCCACGCCCACCAGGGCTGCAGCCCGGCAGATCACGGCTGACGTGTTCATCGACTGCTCGTACGAGGGGGACCTCATGGCCCGGGCGGGCGTCGGCTACACCTTTGGCCGGGAATCCCGCGAGACCTACGGCGAGTCTCTGGCTGGCGTCCAGCCTCCGCTGGCCGTCTATCGGATTGATCCGTACCGAACTCCTGGCCAGCCAGGCAGCGGTCTGCTTCCACAGGTGCAGGACATTCCACAGAAGCCGGTGGGGGCTGCTGACTCTCTCACGATGGGATACGGATTTCGCTGGAAATACACGACGTCAGCCGGGCGTTTGCCGATCGATCCGCCGCCCGACTACGATCCGCAAGACTATGAGCTTTATCGCCGGGGCTTTGTCGGTGGTGTCGATATGTTTGCAGGCCGGCGGATGCGGCAGTTAGGGGTGTTTGAATCGGCGGTCGGAAATCCCTTCCAGATTCCGATGGGCAACCTCTCTCGGGCCCTTTGGGCGGCGACGGTGTTTGGTAGCAATGCCGACTATCCCGATGGCGACTACGCCACCCGAGCGAAAATCTGGAAGGCCCAGCAAGACTTCGTTCGCGGTCTGACTCACTTCATCCGAACCGATCCCGCCGTCAGCCCGAACTGGAGAGAGAAGGCGCTGACGATTGGGCTGAAGCCGGGGCTCTTCGACGAGACGGCTGGCTATCCCCATCAGTTGTATGTCCGGGAAGCTCGCCGGATGCAGGCAGACTATGTGCTGACCCAGGCTGATCTCGAGGGCCGTACCGACCCGGTCGATGCGGTCGGCCTTGCCTCGTATGGCGTTGATGAATGGCCGTATGCGACCGTTGTCATCGACGGGGGCGTTGCCCTGGCTGGCGGTTACTATTCGATGCTCTATCTTGAAAAGCGGTATCGGGGCATCTACAAGATTCCCTACCGGTCGATTGTGCCAAAGCGACACGAGTGCACCAATCTGCTGGTGCCAGTCTGTTGTTCAGCCAGCCACATCGCTATGACGTCAATCCGCATGGAACCGGTCTGGATGATATTGGGCGAGTCGGCTGGCATCGCTGCCGCTGAGGTGGCCCGGAGACAGGTTCCGGTGCAGGATCTTGACTACCAAGTGCTGGAGAAGCGGTTGCGGCACTACGGGCAGCATGTCTGGCGGGGGGAGGCAGAAGACGCCGACAGTGTGGACGCTGGGCGATAATGTCGCTGCTGATGAAGCCCGCCCGCCTGCCTCGGCAGTTGGAGATCCAAGCAGCGAGCCGAAAGAAAAGTCGGGGCGACACGATTCGAACGTGCGACCTCTACGTCCCGAACGTAGC
>Ga0180432_10006627_pt1 | contig 14981 bp, 10 predicted proteins | sample SS_ome_10_FD_132414 | JGI IMG/M metagenome (GOLD analysis project Ga0180432, IMG submission 132414) | Hypersaline lake sediment archaeal communities from the Salton Sea, California, USA - SS_1_MS_2 metaG | ecosystem: Environmental > Aquatic > Non-marine Saline and Alkaline > Hypersaline >... | reverse complement strand
GGGCGACGAGCCCGAGATCGACCCCGCTGCCATCGACCTGGTGGTCGACCTGCTCGACCGCCACCCCGAGGCGCACATGTCGACCCTCGCGTGTCCCATCGGCGATCCCGAGGGGGCACGGGATCCCAACCTAGTGAAGGTGGTGCTCGACTCGCGAGGCTACGCGCTCTACTTCTCCCGGGCGCCGCTGCCGGCGTCGAAGAGCTACCCCGACTTCCCCGATGGCGACCCCCACGTCTACCTCGGCCACTTGGGCATCTACGGGTTCCGCCGTGAGTTCCTCCTCCGCTTCGCCGCGCTCGACCGCACCCCACTTGAGCGACACGAGAGCCTGGAGCAGCTCCGCGCCATCGAGCACGGGTACAAGATCATCGTCGGCGTGTGCTCCTACCGCGCCCTCGGCATCGACACCCGCGAGGACTACGAGGCCTTTGCCGCTCGCTGGGCCGCCGCCCACGGGCAGGCCCCCGGCGATTGATTCCCTCGGCAGGCCGCTGTATAATCCCACCGGAGAAGCCAGTAGGCCTCAGGGGGTCCAGGTGGACAAGGTGCAGGAATTCGCCGCACGGCTCGCGCGTCGCCTGGGGGCGGCGGAGGCGCTGCGCGCCGTTGCCGTGTGGCTTTGCGCCGCCCTCGGCGTGGCCGTGGCGCTCGTGCTTGCCGAGCGGTTGCTGGGGGTGGGCATGGGGGTGGCGCCGGCGGTGGTGGCGCCTGTGGGACTAGGGCTGGCGCTTGCTGCTGCGTCGAGCGTGGCTCGCTGGCCTGGGAGAATGGCGGCGGCACGACGCGCCGACACAGAGCTGGGCCTGGAGGAGCGGCTGTCGAGCGCGCTGTCGGCAGGCGAGGGGCCGATGGCCGACCTCGTGCGTGCCGACGCGGCGCGGCGAGCGGAGGACGTCGACCTGCGGCAGAGCTTCGCCATCCGCTGGCCTGCGTTGGGAAGGGCTTTGCCAGTGCTGGCAGCACTCCTGGTGGTGGCAGCGCTGGTGCCGGAGCTGGATCTTGCGGGGTGGGGCGGCGCGCGGCGGGCGGGAGCCGCTGAGGCCGCATCGGTGCGTGCGGCGGCCCGGCAGGCGCAGCGGGCGCTGGGCGCGCTCGGCGATGCCGCCGGACGCCGAGGCGACGGCGCCACCCGGCGGCTCCTGCACGACGCAGGCCAGGCAATGGACCTTCTCGCTCGCACGGGCGCCGGCGCGGCGCAGGCCGCACACACAGCCGCCGGGGTCGAGGCCCGGCTCGATGCGGCGCGGCGCGGGCACTCCGACGCTGTCGGCACAGCCCCGAGCCCCGAGGAGGTCGGGCGGCGGCTCCGGCGGCGCGACCTGCTGTCGAACGCTGCCCGTGCCCTGAGGAGATTCCGTGCCCAGGTCGCCGGCGGAGCCGCTGGTGGCGTAGGGGCACAGGCCATGCACAACAGCAGCACGCGGCACGGCAGCGCGGCGGGGCCTCGCCAAGGAGAGGCGGCGCTCACACGGCCACAGGCGACGCCGCCCGTGGCACGCGCGGCGGCGGCGCTGGCGGAGGAGTTGTCTGCGGCGCGGGGCGCCGCCGACGAGGCCATGGCGCGGCACGATGTGCCCTGGCGCTACCGCGCCGTGGTGAAGCGATACTTCACACCACACCTCGAGTCAGGCCGCCCGAGCCCTTGAGCCGTGAGGGGGGCTTGCCGCGCGGAGCGACCGCTGGTGCGACGCTTGCAGTCGAAGGCACGCGATGGGTGCTCTACTTCGGAGGAAGGCTGAGCGGGTGGTTCGCCGCCTCGTCGAGGCGGGCCACCAGGCGCTGTTCGCCGGCGGATGCGTGCGCGACATGCTGCGGGGCGAGAAGCCGCATGACTACGACGTGGCGACCGATGCGACGCCGCAGGAGGTGGAGGGGCTTTTCGAGCGGACCGTGACGGTGGGGAGTCGGTTTGGGGTGGTGGTGGTCGTGGTGGGGGAGCACCAGTTCGAGGTGGCGACGTTTCGGTCGGACGAGGGCTACTCCGACGGTCGGCACCCCGACGCGGTGCATTTCGCGGACGCGCGTGCCGACGCGCTGCGACGGGACTTCACGATCAATGGGCTGTTCTACGACCCACTGGCGGACGAGCTGATCGACTACGTGGGTGGGCAGCAGGACATCGCGGGCGAGATCATCCGCGCCATTGGGAGCGCCGAGGAGCGGTTCGCGGAGGACGCGCTGCGGCTGCTCCGAGCGGTTCGGTTCGCGGCGCGCTTTGGGTACAGGCTGGAGGAGTCGACCGAGGCGGCGTTGCGGAAACAGGTGGGGGAGGTGGGTAGGGTGAGCTCCGAGCGGGTGCGCGATGAGCTATGTCGGATCCTCACCGGGCCAAACCGGGGCGAGGCCCTGCGCCTGCTCCACGCGACGGGGCTGCTGCGGGTGGTGTTGCCAGAGGTGGAGGAGATGGCGGGGTGTGAGCAGCCCGAGGCGTTCCACCCGGAGGGCGACGTGCTCACGCATACGCGGCTGGCGCTCGATGCGCTGGAGAGGCCGACGCCGACGCTGGCCTTCGGCGTGCTGCTCCACGACGTCGGGAAGCCGCCGACCCGGCGTGAGGACGACAGGGTGCGGTTCGATCTGCACGACAAGGTCGGCGCGCAGGCGGCGAAGGAGATCTGCACGCGGCTGCGCTTCCCGACGGCGGACACCGAGACCATCGTCGACCTCGTGGCGCAGCATATGAAGTTCATGGCCGTACGCGAGATGCGGGAGAGCACGCTGAAGCGGCTGCTCCGCAGTCCCCACATCCAGGCTCACCTGGAACTCCACCGGGTCGACTGCCTCGCCAGTCACGGCGACCTGACGAACTACTACTTCTGCACGCACAAGCTGGCGAGCCTGGAGGACGAGGAGATCCGTCCGCCTCGGCTGCTTACCGGCGACGACCTGATCGACCTCGGCTACACACCTGGGCCAATCTTCTCGAAGATACTCGAGCGCGTCGAGGATGCTCAGCTCGAGACGGAGATCGCGACGCGGGAGGATGCCCTGGCGCTGGTCCGGCGCGAGTTTCCCCGTCTCCGCGACACGCGCCCCATGTGATCCCCACCACTCCATCGGGCCTCTAAGCGCGCCGTGGCGCAGGGGCCGATGCCGTTCGCCTGCCGCGCTTGCGTGCGAAGGCGAGTATGTCGGAGCGCCTGGGGAGGGAGGGCTGTGCGCCGCGCCTGGTGACCGAGAGAGCGGCGGCGGCGTTGGCGAGGGTGAGCGCGTCCGCGAGGTCGCGGCCCTCGGCGAGGAAGGTGGCGAGCGTGCCGACGAAGGCGTCGCCGGCGCCCACCGCGTCGACGCTCTTCACCTTGCGGCCAGGGATAAGGTGCGGATGTTGGGGGTCGTCGAGGAGCGCCACGCCTCGGCGGCCGCGAGTGAGGACGACGTGGCGGACGCCGGCCTCGAGAAGGCCCGCCGCGGCGGCGAATTCCCCGCTGCCGGCGACGACCTCCATCTCGGTCTCATTGAGCACGAGCGTGTCGATCTGGCGCAGGAGGCCCTTTGCGAGTGGTCTGGCCGGGGCCGGGGCTGGATTGAGGATGACGGGGACGCGGCTGGCGCGGGCGATGGCCACGGCTCGGCGGACGGCGGCCATGGGGATCTCGAGCTGGAGCACGAGGGCGCCGGCACCGGCGATGGCGCCCGCGGCGCGGTCCACGTCGGCTGGCGCGAGGCGCAGGTTGGCGCCGAGGGCCACGGAGATGAGGTTCTCGCCGTCGCCGTCGACCAGGATCAAGGCGATGCCCGAGGGGGTGTCGGGGTCGCGCGCGACCCAGCGGCAATCGATACGCTCGCGGTGGAAGCCGGCGAGGGCCTGGTCGCCGAACATGTCGCGGCCGAGCCTGGCGACGAGCGTCACCTGCGCGCCGGCCCTGGCCGCCGCGACCGCCTGGTTTGCCCCTTTGCCGCCTGCGGCCATGTAGAACTGCCCTGCCACGACCGACTCGCCGGGGCGGGGGAGCCGCTTGGAGCGGATGACCATATCGGTATTCGAGCTGCCGACGACGACCACGCGTGGCTTGTGTGCCATGGGAGTTCCCTCGGGTTCTCTACTGGCTCTGGGCGACGAAACGCAGTGCGGCCACGTCGACCCAGCCGTCCTCCGCTGTGGGGAAGGGGTCAACTGGGCGAGGGGCGGCGCCGGCGGGTCCGACGCTGGGCAGCAGGTGCAGTGAGGTGGCTTGGAGAAAACGCGTTTGGTTCACGAGAGCCTCGTGGTGCGTTGGCGTGGGGCTTGGGGCCTGCGCGGGGCTGGGGTCAGATGCAGCGGTGGAGCAGGCCTGTGGTCTCGGGGATGCCGAACAGGAGGTTCATGGACTGGACGGCCATGCCGCAGGCCCCCTTGATGACGTTGTCGAGCGCGGAGACGACGACGAGGGTGTGGGTGCGCGGGTCGACGGCGGCGGAGAAGTCGCAGTAGTTGGTGCGGTGCACGTTGGCGAGGGTGACGTCGTCGGGCTTGTCGACGATGCGGATGAAGGGCTCGTCGGAGTAGTGGCCACGCCAGATGGCCAGGATGTTGGCGGCGTTGAGCGGCTTGGCAAGTCGGGCGAAGATGGTGGAGAGGATGCCGCGGTCGAGTGGGATGAGGTGGGGGACGAAGACGGCTTGCACGCTGGTGCCCGCGGCGATGGAGAGCTCCTGGTCGATCTCTGGGGCGTGTCGGTGGGAGATGAGGCCGTAGGCGCGGCAGTTCTCGTTGGAGTCGAGGAACAGGTTCCGGGCCTTCTCGCTGTACTGCTTGCCGGCTCCCGAGAGGCCGGAGTAGGCGTCGACGATGATGCCGTCGGGCTCGATGAGGTGGTGGGCGAGGAGTGGGGCGATGGGAAGGACGGCGCAGGCGGGGTAGCAGCCTGGGTTCGCGACGAGCCGGGCCGCCTTGATTCGGTCGCGGTAGAGCTCCTGGAGGCCGAACACGGCTTCGTCGAGCAGCTCGGGGCAGGTGTGGGGCTGGCCGTAGAACTGCTCGTAGAGGGCGGGGTCGTTGAATCGGAACTCTCCGCCGTGGTCGATGACCTTGAGGCCCGCGTCGAGGAGCCTGGGCGCCCATTCCATGGACTCGGGGCCTTTCTTGGCGAGGAACACGACGTCGCATTCGCGGGCGAGGGCCTGGAGGTCGGGCTTGCGGCATGGGTCGGTGAGCTGTCGTCGCAGCACAGGGAGCACCTGGTCGATGGGGGCGCCGGCGGCGTGGTCGGAGCCGAGGAAGGTGATCTGGACGTGGGGGTGGCCGAGGAGGATGCGGATGAGGGCCTCTCCGACGGCGCCTGTGGCGCCGATGATGCCCACGCGGACGGGCGAGCGGGGGGGCTGGGCGTCGGGTGGATAGGATTCGGTTTTCTTAGTCATAGCGGGTGAGCTGCTCCAGGGCGGTTCGGCCGTCGCCGCGAACGATGCGCTCGGCGACGGCGGCGGCGGCGAGTACGAAGACGAAGGGGATGGTGAGACCGCGAGCGACGGTCTCGGTGAACAGGCCTGCAAGCGAGAAGCCGAGGATGCTGCCGATGGTGCCGAGCGCGGTGCCAAGCGCCAGCTCGCTGTGTGCGCGTCGATAGAGCAGGTGGGCGCGGTGGAGGAAGGTGGCGACGAGCCACGCGAGGGCGAGCAGGCCGAGCACGCCGGTGAGGACGAGTGTCTTGAGCCACAGGTTGTGGGTCATCGGCTCCGGGGCCGCGACGTTGTAGACATCGGGCTCGTCGGTGCGGTACTGGAGGCGTTGGGACATGAACGGCTTGAGTGCCTCGTGGTAGGGGAGCATGCCCATGCCGAGGAGTGCGCCGCGAGCGCTGCCGCCGAAGGTGCGCGCGCAGGCGACGGCGGCGCCCCAACGCTGGTAGCGGACGGCGAGCTGCGGTGTGTCGAGGGGGTAGCTGGCGAGCTGCTGCGGGGTGATGGAGGAGTCGATGGTGCGCTCGACCTCGACGAAGAGCTTGAGGGACTCGCGGTAGACGGGGTGGTCGCCGCGCAGGGAGCCCCGGTTGGCGAGCAGGTTGAGGAGTCGTCTGGCGTCGAGGGGGCGCGGGGCGGGGAGGATGGCCTCGCCGGCGGAGGGGTCGGTGGGGATCTTGCGGGTGGGGCGCAGGAGCTCGCGCGCGCGGTCGACCATGGCGAGGTCGCTCAGGAGGAAGTTGTCGTCCACGGTGACGGCGACCGAGCTGTGGAGCGCGTCGGCGTGATGGCGGCGTGCCAGCAGATGGGGGCCTACCGTGAGCGCGAAGCATAGGAAGACGGCGTAGGGCAGGAGCGCCCGCTGGCCGCGCAGGGCGCTGAGGATGCCGAGCACGACCAGCGTGACGAGCAGGGCTCCGCCCGCGAGGGTGACGAACAGCCCACACGCGACGACGAGCAGAAGCAGGATGCGCCAAAGCCACCGGCGGGCGTGGAGGGCGAGCCCGTAGAGCATCGGCAGCGAGATGGCGAGGAAGGCTCCCAGGCCGTTGCGGTTGGCGTAGCCGGCGCGGATGCGGAACGGGGAGTCGCACACGACGTAGTGGATGGCGGCCCAGGCGACGACGGCGGCCGTGGCGATGGCGAAGGCGGCCAGGTAGAGTTTGAGGTCCCTGGTCTCGGCGACGTTGACGAACACGAAGAAGGCGACGAGGAAGTACTCGATAAGCTGGAGGGCCTCCTTGGCGGCCCCGAGCTTGCCGCCAGGGGCGCGGGCCACGGCGATGAGGGCGATGGCGACGAGCACGAACGCCTGGATCGGCGGCAGCCTGATGCCACGGAGCTTGCGGGACAGGAGGCTGAGGGCCACGCCGATCACGGCGAGGGCAAGCACCACATCGGCAATGGTGACGGGCAGGGCGGCCCTGCCGAGTGGGACCTGGAAGCCGAGCTGGCTGCACATGACGAGGATGAGGAGGACCACCAGGCCGAGGTTGACGGTGCGGAGGCTAAGCGTTGGTTTCACCCTGCGGTTCCTTTTGCGGCTTGGCGGGCGGGGTGGGCGATGCGGCGTCGCGCACGACCTGGAGGAGGTGGGCGGCGTCGTGGTGCCACTTGCCGTCGCGGTCGTGTCGCGCGCATCGCCGGAGGGCGCGACGGGCCTTCCTGAGCTGCCCGGAGACGGAGTAGACGAGGCCGAGGTGGTAGAGGGCATCGGGGTCGCTGGGGTGGATGCGGAGGGCGAGTTGGAGAGCCTGGACGGCGGCCGGGTAGTCGGAGCGGAGGTAGGCGACGAGCGCGCGGCGGATGTGTGCGGTGGCCTCGTCGGCCCTGGCTTCGCTGCGCCGGCGTCGGAGCGCGATGGCGGTGGTGTCGGCGATGGCGAAGAGCCACAGCACGGCTCCTGCGGCGAGGGCGGCGCAGCGGATGGCGGTGGGGCTCAGGGCGGCGGGGTCGGGCGGCAGGATGCTCTGGGCTTGGGCGTAGAAGTAGCCGTCGACGGCGAAGCCGAAGAGGAAGAACAGGAGAAGACCCTTGATGGGGCGCCCTGCGGCGATGTGGCCGCAGCCTGGGAGGGCGGCGGAGACGACGATGGGGACGACGTGGCCTGCCTTCACGGGGCGCCTCGCGCGGGGTGGTCGCTAGCCGCCATAGGGCGTTCGCACGTTGAAGCGCAGGCCGAGCTGTCGGATCTCGGCCTTGAGCTCGCTCGTTTCGCCGACCCGTGCCATGTCGGAAACGATGTGGTGTATCTTGCGTCGCGCCCACTCGCGGGCGATGTCGCGGAGGGACGGGTCGGGTGCTCCTGGGGTGTGGCTGTAGCGCAGGGCTCGCCGGGCGTAGGGGTTCTTGCCCTGGAGACGGATGGTGACGTTCTGGCCTGGCCTGCACCGTCCGTAGATGACGATGGGTCGGTCGGCGTAGAGGTTGGGCAGGAAGGTGGGATAGGTTTCGGCGACGTCGAGGTTGGTGTAGTCGAGTCGCAGGTTCATGAGCACGGGGTTGTCGTAGGCTTGGAAGAGGCTGGATTCGAGCTTCGGGGCCTTGTCGATGTCGTCGCAGAAGGTGCATGTGCCCCTGGAGCGGTAGGCGAGGAGGTCAAGGAGGTAGCGGTCGCCTCTGCTGCCTGCGTCGAAGGGGAGGATGGCGAAGTTGGGTCGGGCGTACGCCCCGATCTCGTTGACGATGCGGCGGGCGTCGCGGATGCCAGAGGTGGAGCGTCCGTCGCTGATGAAGAAGATGTTGGTGGGGCGGTTGCGGATGGACTGTTGTGCGACGTCGCGGACGACGGCCTTGAGGACTCGGTAGACGTCGGTCTTGACCTGGCCTGGGATGCGATCGATGAAGCGTGCGGCGGCCTGGATGCGCTCGGGGGTGGGCTCGACGAAGTCGGGGAAGAGCTTGCGCGGCTGCTCGCTGAAGACGGCGATGTTGAAGCGGTCGGTGCGGCGTAGGTGGCTGAGGTAGTCGACGATGGCGTCGCGGGTGATCTCGATCTCGCGGCTTCGGATGCTCAACGACACGTCGCAGATGAACATCAGGTCCTTGGGAATGACGGGCAGGCGGTCGCGCTTGGCGACGGCGATCTCGAGGCGGAAGTAGGCCTGCGAGTCGCCCGGCTCGCTGTACATCTGGAAGCCGACGGACACTTCGTCGGCGGCAAGCGGGATGACGGGTGGCTGTATCACCTCCTTGGGCGTGTATTCGGGCGGCTCGCTGATGATGACTCTGTGGATGTCGGTGGGCTTGCGCGTGATGTCGTTGTCGAGGGGGATGATGATGCCAGGGATGGGGGCGCCGCCCAGGGTCACGGGGGTGGCGTCGGGCGCCGGGGTGGGTGCGGCGAGGGCGCCTGCGTGGGTCTTGGCGGCAGGGCGTTCGGCGCGCACCTCGGCGAGCTCAAGGGAGACGGCGGGTGGCTCCGGCAGGCCGGGGGAGCCGCCGAGCACGCTGTGGGTGCCGCGGCCCGCCTGGCCGACGGTGGCCGACGGGGTGGTGCCGACGGGCGCTTCTCGGCCGAGGTGAGCATCGGTCTGGCTGATGTCGACGGCAGGCCCCCTGTGGTGGAGCACGACGGGGTTGGTGTGGGGGGGGCGGACCTGGTCGGGGCCGTTGTCGGGAGGGCTCAGTGCCTGGTCGGCGGGGAGCTCGAGCCTGCCTTCGTGGGGCTGGGGCGCGGTGAGTGGCACGTCGTCGGGCTCCACCTCGCTGGGGTCGACGGAGGCGGGCGGGGCCTTGGTGGTCTGGGCGGCGATGTCGGGGGCAACGGGTTGGAGGAGGTCTTCGTCGATGCTGAACCACTTGGTGACGGCGGAGCGGAAGACCTCGACGTCGAAGACGCGCAGGCCGCCGAGGTAGTGGACAAGCACCACGTGAAGGAGCAGTGAGATCGCCAGCGAGGTGAGGATCCAGCTGCTCACGTCGTCGCGGAGGCGTCGTCGGGGTCTTGCGGTGGCCATGGCTGCACCTCTGCACTACGAGGGGCGGGGGCGCGGGAGCTGGCTGTGGGATGGGCGCGCGCGGGGGCACTCCCTCATCGGGTCTTGGGTTCCTTGTCGGGCTTCGATGTGGGTTCGGGCTTCTTGGATTCCTCGGTGGGTGTGGGCATGGGCTCGAGGGTATTGGGCTCCTTGCCGGGTCGGAGGCCTAGCTTGGGGAGCTCTTCGGTGAGCTGACGTGTCCATGCTGCCTTGGGGTGGTTGCGGCTCAGTCGCTGCCAGACGGCGATGGCGGCCTCGTGGTCGTGGAGGAGCCACATGGCTTTGCCGGCCTTGTAGAGGGCCTCGGCGGCGGCGGCTCCGGCGGCGAGGTAGCCGACGCGCAGGAGGTGGTCGCGTGCGTACTCGTAGCGCTTGTCGTCGAAGGCCATGCGTCCCATCTGGAGTCGGCACTGGAGGGTGAGGGCGTCGCGCTTGGCCTGGTGTTGGATGACCTGTGGGGCGAGTTGCTCGACCTTCTGGTAGTAGTCCCAGGCCTGCGTGTTCTTGCCGGCTCGCTTGAGGGTCTCGGCGAGGCCGAAGGCTGCCCAGATGAAGTAGGGGTGCTCTTTGTGGCTCTGGAAGAAGCGGGCGAAGTACTTCTCGGCTCGGGCGTTGTCGGGGGGTTCGAGCTTGGCGGCCAGCTCGCCGAGCCAGTAGACGACCGTGGGGCTCGCCTCGTTGGGGTAGCGGGCGATGAGGGCCTCGTAGGCGGCGATGGCCTGGGCGAAGCGCCGCTGCTCGCGGAAGACCTGGGCGGTCCACACGTATTCGGCGGGGCCGACGAGGGTCTGCGGGGCCTTGGTCATGAGGTCGAGGAAGATGCCTGCGGCGACGGCGAAGTGCGCGTCGGCCTCCTTCTTGTTCTTCTGCTCGAGCCGCTTCTTGCCAATGCGGTTGTGGGTGTGGGCGAGGAGGTATCGCGCGCGGACGCGGTAGCTGCCTGGGATGTCGGCGCAGAGCTCGAACAGGGGGGCGGCGCGCTCGTAGTCGTGCTTCTCCTCGGAGTGGTACCAGGCGAGGAAGTAGAGCACGTCGCCCTTGTGCTTGCCGTCGGGGTGGAGCTTGTAGTAGGCGGAGAAGGTGCGGAACATCCGGTCGTACTGCTTGGTCTCGAACTCGCAGGCGCCCTTGCGGTAGAGGAACTCCTCGGCGGTGGCCGGCTCGGCCTTGGCGTAGCGCTCGGCGAACTGGCCGTAGCGCTCGGCTGCCTTGGCGTAGCGGTGGAGCTGGCCCCAGAGGCGGGCGGAGCGCTCGAGTGCTGTCTGGTGGTGCTTGGCCTTGTCGAGATAGCGGGCGAGGTAGGCGTCGTAGGCGACGGCTGCGGGCTCGTGGCGGTTGAGCAGGTCGAGGCACACGGCGACCTTGTAGGTGGCTTCCTGCGCGTAGGGGCTGTTGACAGGCACTTTGGCGTAGTGTTGGAGGGCGGGGTCGTAGTGGGTGAGCCAGAAGGCGGCCTCGGCCCTGAAGTAGTGGATGTGGGGCGCGCGGCTGCCCTGGGGGAAGTGCGTGAGGAAGAAGTCGGCGGCCGCGGCGGCGGCCTTGGCGTGGGGCTTGCCCTGCTGGTAGGCGGCGGCCGCGCGGCCGAAGGCGGCGGCCTCGCGCGCCGGGTGCTTGCCTGCCGTGTCGCGGGCCAGGAAGTCGCCCAGGTAGCGCTCGGCCTCGGGGGAGCGGCCCGTCTGGTAGTAGCACTCGCCTGCGATGTAGAGCGCGTCGAGGGTGTTCTGGCCTTTGGGGAATCGCTTGAGGTAGGCCAGGGCGGGCACGAGGGCCTGCTGGTAGCGCTGGAGGTAGAACAGGCATTGTGCCTTGCCGTAGACGATCTCCTGTGCGAAGGGGCCTTCGTCGGCGAGCAGGCCAAAGGCGGCGAGCGCCTCGGGGTACTTCTTCTGGCTGAGCAGCAGGCCGGCGATTTTGGTGCGGAGGTCGCCGAGGAGCTTGCGCTGGCTCTTGGCGGCGGGGTCGTCCTTCTTGCGCTGCTTGATGGCCGCGACGAGGTAGGTCTCGAGGTCGCGATAGCGGGTGAGGGCGTCGTCGGGCTTGCCGAGCGCGGCCAGGCAGTCGCCGATGGGCAGGAGCACGTAGGCCTTGTAGGTGTTGTCGGGGGAGGGGTCGGCGAGCACCTCGTTGAAGAGGGCGAGCGCCTGCTGTAGGTGGCGATGGGCGAAGTGTGCGCGCGCCAGGGTGTAGCGGGCGTGGACGACGAAGGTGCGGTGGTCGGGGCTGAGGAGCTTGGTGGCGAGGAATTGGGTGAGCGGCTCGATGGCGCCCTTGGTGTCGCCCAGCCGGAAGCGGCAATCGCCGATGCGGTAGAGGGCCACAGGGTGCTGCGGCAGCTTGGCGTCGCGTGCGGCCCTCTCGAAGACGGGGAGCGCGGCCTTGTAGTTCTTGAGGGCGTAGAGGCACTCGGCGAGGTCGAAGTGGGCGGTGCTCAGCCGCGGGTGGGTGGGATAGAGCTTGAGGAACTTGCGCCACTCGGGCACGGCCAGGGTGTACAGGCCGTCGCGGTAGAGGCCCTCGGCGTACTCGAAGAGCAGATCGGCGGGCGCGGCCTTGGGCTCGGCCGCGGGGGCCGCGGCCAAGGCGACCAGGCAGGCGCAGGCGAGGGCAGCGGCTCGCAGCACGAGGGGGCGTTGCATCGGGGCACCCCAGGGGTGGGCGGAGCTATCCGCCGCGTCCCGGCTCCTCGATATTGGCGATGGCGAAGTTGCGGATCTCAGCGGCGGTGCAGGCATCGATGACCTTGACGAAGTATTGGAACGGCGTCTGGCGGTCGGCTCGGATGATGATCGGTGGCGGACCGCCGCTGTAGCTGGCGCGGAGGTCCTTGAGCCAGGAGCCGAGCTGGTCGTAGGTGAGAGTTCTGCTGCTGATGAGCAGGCTGCCGTCGCGGGTGATGTTGATGTAGAGGGGCGGCTGTCGCCTCGGGGGGGCCTCGCCCTGCTTGGCCTCGGGCAGGTCGATGCCCATCTGGCGCTCGATCTGCTGGAGGGCGGAGGTGACGACGAAGAACACAAGCAGGAGGAACACGATGTCGATGAGGGGCGCGAGTTGGAAGCGCTCGACCTCGCCCTCGCGGTGTGCCCGGAAGTTCATGCCTCTTCCGCCTTCTCCACGATGGTTTCGGTCAGCTCGTCGGCCACCACCTCCATATGGGTCACGAGCCGAAGCAGTCGGCCCCGCAGGTAGAAGTAGATGGCCAGCGCCGGGATGCCGATGACCAGGCCTGCCGCCGTGGTGACCATCGCCTTGGCGATGGCGGCGGCGAGCAGATGGGGCCGCACCTCGCCCAGGGAGATGATGTTGAAGGCCATGATCATGCCGAACACGGTGCCCAGGAGGCCGAGCATGGGCGAGATGGTGCCGATATTGGCCAGGTAGCTGATCTTCTGGTGGAGATGGGCGGACTCGCGGGAGCCCGCGGCGGTGATGGCCTCGCGGATCTTCTCTGGCGCGTCGGGCGCCTCGGAGGTCTTCCGCAGGCCGGCCAGGATCACCCGACCGAAGGCGCAGCGCGTGCGTTCGCACGTGGTCGTGGCGCCGCGCAGGTCGCTCTGCTCCAGTTGGCTCGAGAGGGTCTCCATGAATTTCTGCGGCAGGATCTGCGAGCGCCGGAGCACCAGCGAGCAGTGCACCACCCACGCCACCCCAAAGAACGAGATGAGGATAAACACGTACATCAGGTTGCCGCCGAGGTTGAACCACTCGCGGAAACCCCGCCAGCTATACAAGAAGCCGTAGCGCATGGCCTGCCAACTGAAGCCCTTGCCGGCGCGGAAGTACACCGCGCGCTCGAGGGTCGCTGTCTCCCCGTTCGGGTTGGTGACCGTGACCGCCGCCACCCCTGTCTTGTTGCGAGCCGGGAAGGCCGCCTTGAGCCTGCGGGCCGACTGCACCTCGATGCTCACGGCGTCCACACCGCCCATGGTGACCTTGAGCTTGGCCTGGTCCTGGCTGAAGCCAGAGCCGTAGATGACGAACTCGGTGGGCCGGCTGGCATAGGGAGTGGGGGGGGCCACGTTGCGCACCACCAGTGGCTCGGTCGGCTTGGCGGCAGGGAGGGGGCTGCCCGCCGGCTCGGCCGGCGCAGCCGACGTAGGGGCCGCCCCAGCCAGTGCACCAGAGCAGCCGAGCATCAACGCAACCACCACAGCACACGCGAACCCCGCGGTAGGGCGAGTCACCAATCCCTCTCCTCGGCTCGAGCACTGAGGGAACGCCACGTCAACGCTGCAACTGCTTGGCAATTATATCATTGCTCTCTCCGGGAAGTCAAGTTTGCCACCTCAGGAGGGGCGGGCCACAGTCGTGGGCAGTTGCTGTCGCGCGGAGGCTGGGACACAGCCAGGACATCCCTGCGGCCTGCGCAAGGGACTCGTGACACAGGCTTCCAGCCTGTGGGCGCGGCTGCCACGAGCCCGACGTGGGTTTCCCGCAGCAGCGACTCGTCGGATTCCCGAGCCGCGCCCCACTCAGGGCGAGCCGGGGGCTGCGGCCAAGCGTCGCGCGCCTTGGGGGCGGGAGCCGCCGACTGTCCTGTCGGGACGCGGGCCGCCCGCATGGGGCCGCCGAGGCCCCCACGCAGGGAGAGCGTGTGTCGACCCGAGGCCCGACGCGATCGCGGGGGGGGTGATCGGGTATGCACTCGGGCGCCGGCCGGCGCCCGCAGGCGGAGTCGTCCTCACGACACCAGATATTGGGGGTGCCATTGGCCAGGCGCCGTGGGTCTCGTGGCAGGCCTGCTGGCCCACCCACGGGCTCCGGGGCGGGAAAAAACATTGACAGGCATGCGCCCATCTGCTAGACTTCCCGTGACCTTGCACCTTTCCTGGTTTGTCTGGGCGCGCGGGGGAGGCGCGCGTGGCGCCGCCGGAGAGCGGAGTGCATCCTTTCCGCACTGTCGCCATTGTGGGCGTGGGCCTGATCGGAGGGTCGGTGGGCCTGGCGCTCAGGCGTCGCCAGCTTGCCCGCCGGCTCATCGGGATCGGCCACCGCCAGTCGTCGCTCGACCACGCGCTGGAGCTCGGCGCGGTGGACGAGGCGACCCTCGATATCGAGGCGGGGGTGGCCGAGGCCGACCTGATCGTCCTCGCCACGCCGGTCGGGGTGATGGCGCAGTTGGCACAGCGTGCCCGCGGCAGCATCGCTCGCGGCAGTCTCGTGACCGATGTGGGGAGCACGAAGGCCGAATTGGTGCGCGCCCTCGACGAGATCGCCGACGGCAGTTTCCACTACGTGGGTGCCCACCCCATGGCGGGCTCGGAGAAGCACGGCGTGGGGGAGGCAGACCCTGAGCTGTTCGGCGGCGCCCTGTGCTTTCTGACCCCCACCACCCGCACGGCGCCCCGGGCGCTGGAGGTGGTGACCGAGCTTTGGCAGGCGCTTGGCGCGCGTGTGCGCATCACCGGCCCCGCGGCGCACGATCGCTTCGTGGCGTTCGCGAGCCACCTGCCCCACCTCGTGGCCGCCACGCTCGTCAACGTGACCCCGCCCGACGCCATGGAGTGCGTGAGCACCGGCTTCCTCGACACCACGCGAGTGGCCTCGGGCAGCCCGCGCATGTGGGCCGACGTGTGCCTCCAGAACCGCAGCCGCATCCTCGAAGCCCTGCGCAGCCTCGGC
>Ga0180432_10006626_pt1 | contig 14981 bp, 8 predicted proteins | sample SS_ome_10_FD_132414 | JGI IMG/M metagenome (GOLD analysis project Ga0180432, IMG submission 132414) | Hypersaline lake sediment archaeal communities from the Salton Sea, California, USA - SS_1_MS_2 metaG | ecosystem: Environmental > Aquatic > Non-marine Saline and Alkaline > Hypersaline >... | reverse complement strand
CGGTGCGCCCCCCTTGGAAAACCACGCTGCCCGATTTTCGTCTCGGGTCGGCGATTCACATATTCTTCCGGCTGTTCCCTGCCGCGAACCATCCCGGCGGCGGGGGCGGCCGTTGAGTCAAACACCGGGATGGAAGGCCCTCAAATCATGAGGTGAGAAAATGACCAGATTCTTAACCCCCTGGACCGGCTTCAGGGCCCTGGCGCCCTGGGATAGGCGTCGCATGGGAATCCCCTTGCCGTCGGCAGTGGCCACGAGAATCTCGCCCTCTTCCCGCACGGGAGGTTTCTTCTGCGAGTCGCGAAAACCGGCGACCGATTCGGCCATTTTGCGGCTCATCCGTTCCAGGCTGTCGACCGCAAGCGAAAGCCCCAGGATCGTTTCGAGTGTGTCGGCCGTTCGGGCAAAGGCATGTTCGACGCAAAGCGCCCCTGCCCAATCCTGAAGCACGTACGAATACTCGCCCTCGGGCAACTCCAGCCGCGCGTCGAGCGGAACGAACTCGATGCGCTGTCCCTCACGCGTGTCATAGACATACCGCTCAAGCGTAAACGGCCCGAAGATCGAGTGATACGTGCGTCGGTGCGGCTTGGGAAGGCGGCGGAGTTCTTTCCCGTCGGGCATCTCGACTGTTTCTCCCACGTCACCATCGCCTTGCATCTGCAAAAAGTGGCGCGTCGCCTGCCGCCCCATTGCCAGGATGCGTTGCCAGGCGCCTTTTTCCACCTCGTGCGCAGCGGTTCCCTCGACGACCGCCCGCTGCACAAATGTGGCCAAACCTTGGGCCATCTCGGTCAGTTCCTCGATGTTGTCAAACGCCGCCATTTCTGCCATAATCATCATTCGGCCTCCTTGCCAGGGGAAACATTGGTTTGCAAATTATAATGCTTACCCAAAGGAGGCCGTTTCTGTCATTATCAATTCAGCGCAATGCCCTATACCACAACGCCTTACTGCACCGAGGAACGCCGGTTACACCCAAATCAATACACGAAGAGTTGAGAGCCGAATGGCAGAACGGAGAAAGGATATCAAGGTGCATGGGGGGCGAGACGCTTGACCTAACGAGTTGGTTGAGATGAAGGGCAAGAGAAGGCTGTAAACAATCAAAAAGGTAAGGAGAGTTATAAGTGAAAGAGAAAATGTGCATGGCAAGTGTTGTTCTTTTGATCTCGGGTGTGTTTGTTATGGGTGAGAGCGGTATGCCCATCCGCACCATGGATGATCTGGCTAAGGCAAAAGAGGAGCTTCGAAAGCACTATGAGCCTTTTCTGCGAAGCCTTCCGGAGAAGGTTGACGTTCGGACTAGACAAGACCTTAGTTCGGACAAATGGTTGTCACGTCACGAAACTGGAGGAGGCGCTAAACAGCCTGCAGCGGGACCTGAGAGTTATACCGTAGACCTGGATGATTCCGGGTGGACCAAGACCACGGTCCCGGAGTGGCGATATGCATATGTCCGCAGAGGCGCCATGAGTCATATACTGTGGTATAGAACCAAGTTCAAGGCCGCACCGGTGAAAGCCGGCAAACGGGTCTTCCTGGTATTCGGCGGCGTGGACTGGAGGGCTGAAGTCTGGTTGAACGGGAAGAAGGTGGGCACGCATTCCGTGTTTCACGAGCCGTTTCGTTTTGACGTCACGGATGTGTTGCAGAAGGAGAATACATTGGCCGTGAGAGTGCTTGATGGCCCCAAATACGGTGAGCCGTCGGCGATCTGGACCCTGTTCACCACACCATCAATGCCGGGTCCGGGAGGCAGGAAAGCCGTCAAGCGGGGTGTCGTGCTGCGTGACAAGGCCAGGTCACACAAAGGATACCTCAAGGGTGAGTCCAATATGGGTAACGGATACGGTATTCATCGCGAGGTTTACCTTGAAACGGTCGGAACGGCCTGCGTCATGGAAACTTACACCCGTGGTCGGCTGAAGAAAGGGCTCTCGACGGTCCGGACCCAGATTAACTCCTCTGAAGCGCTGCCGTTGACCGTAGAGATCGACGTACTTCCTGAGAATTTCAAGGGTAAACCTTACAGGCATGTGTTGAAACACCAGACGCCAAAGGGCGTCAGCGAGATCGCTGTCAACATTCCGATGCCCGGCGCAAAGCTTTGGTCGCCGGATGAACCGAATATGTACAGGTGCCGGGTAACATTGAAGCACAAACGCAAAGTTATAGATGTACATGACGTGCTCTTCGGTTACCGCTCCTTTTCGATCGTCAGTGAGGATAACCCACGCGAGGGTTATAAGGCCGGTCGTTTTCTTCTGAACGGCAAGCCGGTGGTTCTTCACGGTACCAATATTCAGGGGATAAACGTTCTGTGGTACTGGGGCGAAACAAGCAAGATCGTAGATGTGATGTTGATGCTTAAGGCCGCCAACTACGATTCCGTGCGTTCGGTTCAGAAGGTGCAGTATCCCGAAGTCCGCGAGATTCAGGACAGGCTTGGCATTATGTCTGAGCAGGACCTGGGATGCAGTCATCCCAGGCCCGAACTGCTGGACGAGTTGGAGGCCGCTGCCGGAGCGTTGGCCCGTCATAGCTATAACAACCCGGGCGTTGTTCTGCATTCGTATGCAAACGAAACTCATCTGGAGCCGGAGCGCCTGCTTAACGCAACGCTTAAGGAAGATCCTGACCGCATTGTCGTTCCCGTAAGCGGACACCCCTGGCAGATCATCGGAAATCCAGCCAAAGGCAAGGCCGGATACCCCAAGATGCCGGAAGAATTATGGGCGAACGTGGTGGATGACGTGCATACCTACCAGGGATGGTATAAGAACGGTCACATTCCGTACTCGTGGGTAATTCCATACAATGAGGACGACCGGCTCATCACCGTCGGTGAGTTCGGCGCCGAAGGGATTGACGGATACGAAACGATGTTGACCTATCCGGAGTACTGGGGCAAAACTCCCGAGAAAAATGCCCAAACGATCTGGGGTCATGTCCAGACACGGGCGGGAGACGCCAGGCAGCTCATCGGTGGTCGCGGCAAGATGCCCAAAACTCTTGCTGAGAACATTGAAGCAAGTCAGAAGGTTCAGGCGGATATGACCGGTTCAATCGCCAAAGGGTTACGGATGTCCCGACGGGTCGGTGGGTATTTTCAGTTCCATTTCATTGACGTGATACCGGCAGCCTGGCCGAAATCGATCGTCAGCCATGACCTCAGGCCGAAAAAGGCCTATTTTGCCATGGCTCAGCTCAACCAGGCGACAGTTGTGTTGCCGCACATACCTCACAAGGCCGAGGTTATGGAATTGTGGATTGATAATGATACGGATACGCAATTCAAGGAAGCCGTTATGGAGTGGAATATTGAACATGGCGGCAAGGTTATTCTTGCAGGCAGGCAGGAAGTCGATATTCCGACATGGAATCCGGTAAAAGCCGGCGAAATTGATGTGTCCGGAAAACTGGCCGACAAGGATGTGGTTACGGTTGAAACGAAGCTGTTCGATTCAAACGGCCGGTTGTTGAGTACATACCGGCAGGAGTTTTTCGTTAAAGGACTTCGCGGTTAGGTGAAAGGTGGTCGCGGAAGGAAATAGGCTGAATCGGAGGAGTTCCACATGAACAGTATGATGAAAATCGGTGTCCTTGTTTTCGCCGGCGTCTGCCTGCTCTTCTCCGCCGCCAGTCTGGATGCCGCGGATGACTCGAACCGGGAACGCTGCCAGCCTATTGCCGAAGGGCTGAAAGCCCAAAAACACGGGATGTCCTATACGTCAAAGAAAGGGAAGTGGACGATATGCGTCGCTTCCAGCGGCAGGATAATCAACCTGAGCATGCCCTGCAATGGCAAAATCATCAATATCCCCTGGCGAGGGGATGGGGCAAACGGGCCGCAGTGGGAAGGTGTGAAATTCAAACAGGTTTCCAAGGACAAGCTTGCCTTTGAAGGGATGCGTGGCCCGATCAAGTGTACCTTAAGCTATATGGATGATGATGGGAAGTTGATGATTCTGGCCGGCCTGCAAAACACCAAAGACCGCGAGATCGTACCGCAAAAGGGGCTTCGGTTGCGACTGGGAATCCACCACGAAATGAGCCATGTCTCCACGTACTATCAAACCTTTTTCCCTACACTGATGCGCTGCGAAAAGGACTACTACTGGGGATATTTCCAGAATCCTAACGGTCAAATCCTGGTGATGGCAACACAGGAACCGGTGGCCTCGCACACAATCCACTGCATAGGGAGAAATCACCGAATATCCACCTCGAGTCTGGAGCCGTTGCACAGATTGCCCCTGCCAAAGCGACACCCCCAAAACCTGACGAAACTCGGCCCCAATGAGTCAAAGTTGTGGCATATAACCCTGCAGCCGGCCAATTCACTTGATGAGGTGTCGCGGATCGTCTCCGGTTTCACCGGCGGTCCGGTCTTCGACATAAAGCAAACCGTGTTTGAGCCCGGGCAGCGGGTGACGATGATTGTTCACCACTCTGCACCATTGGCGATCAAGGCCTCAGATTCAGCTGGTGGTGAGATACAATGCGAGGTCAAGCCCACTGAGGGCGGCAGCCTGGTGAATTTTGACGCGCCAAAGGTCAGGGGCACCTGCAAACTGCTGGCCAGTTCGGGGAACAAGAATAGCGAGGCGATGGCCGATACCGAAGCCCAGTTCGAGGAATGGTTCAAGGTCATGGTCGATCCCAAAACGGGCTGGTTTTATACCACAAAACCGACCTGGCATACGCGCCCTCAGAACGGGTCATGGATGATCGGGGTGCTTGTGGCCCGATATGCTGCCACGGGCAGGGAAGAACATCTGGAAACGGCAAGCCAATGGGCGGACCAGTTTCTAAAGAGATATCAGAAGCCCAGTGGGGCGGTGGCAGGGTATACGGCCATATCGGAGGCAGCCAAGTTTCTGCTGCAACTTGCCTGGTACGAACGTTTCCTGGCCAAAGACAAACCCGTCTGGAAAGACCGCTACGAGAAACATATGACTGCGATCGACAAGGCTGCGGCTTACCTGTACAAGATACAGGATTTGAGTCAGACCGAAGGCCAGCCCACTTATGAAGACACTCAGGTGGGATCCTCCTTCTGTCTTCTGGCGTTGCATGCACAACTGTTCCCACCGTCGTCGGACAAACGGGATCAGTTTCTCGCTGCCAGCGAAACGATCAGGAGGCGGCATGCCTGTTTGCGTCAATCCATCATCCCCGACTCACGGATGCGCGGTGGAACCCTCCGTTTCTGGGAAGCGCAATATGATGTACTGATGAAACCCAATATGATGAGCTCTCCGCATGCCTGGACGATGCGCAGTGTATGGGGAACGATGAACCTGTACCTGTTGACCGGCAACGAGAGATACCTGACGGAAGTGACCGATGCCATTGGATCCTGCGTGCAGGCCATCCATCCCAAGAGCGGAAAGATTCGGTGGGCTTTCGTGCCGGATCCATACATCGAAGCATCGGTGTTTGTAGAAAACCCCGATAAACCCGGTACCGGCATCCGGAAGGGGCAAATCATCGGGGAGCAATGGATCCCGATGATCAGCGACTGGTGGCAGCCTCCCAAGGGTGTGGTTGCCGGAGTCAGAGGGCAGGGTTGGAGTTGTGACAACGATGTTCATGAGCATTTCAGAGTCCTCGCGGAGATGTTCATTCCAAACGCATTTGTCCTTGAGCGCAAGGACGGTTCCATAAAGACCTGGAATTGCAAGGTGACCAAAGAAGGCGACGCCCTTGTGGTGACCCCAAGTGAAGAGTGTGTCACAAGGATTCACCTGAACCTGTCGAATAATCACGCCATCAAAGCGACCTTTGCCTCGGGAGAAAAGATAGTTACCCAGTGCAAGGGTATGCAATGGATCGGGCCGGGCATGAATAAGACCCCGGCTCCTGATACATACATATGGCAAGAATACAGTGGGTTTGAAAGCAAGTGACAAAGCGTTTCGTCCCGATATGATCCATGTCATCGGCCGGAGATGGACATCCGGGTGGCGCGGGATGAAATCCGGAAACTGATGCGGTCCGTATGGAGAGGCGGCAGTGGTCGAGATGTTAAAAGAAAGACGGGAAGGATGATATTAAGAAGAGTTATTGCATGTGTCGCTACGTGTGCATTTGTTAATACTGTTTATGCGGTTGAACCGGCCCCGTACAAAAGCTCGAACCGCTGGGTATTGCATATGGACAAACCTGCAAACCGTTACCCCGAAGCCTGGCTGACCGGCAACGGCAGTCTGGGAACGATCGTATACGGGAAACCGGGCGCAGAACAAATCGTGGTGGTCCATGAAAAACTTTGGGATCTTCTTGTGGACCGTTCGGCCCCTTTCGAAGGCAAGGGGATGAAACAGGTGGTGGAAGCGTGCCGCGTTGCCTGTCGCAAAGGGCTGGGCGTGGGAAGGCTGGCCTGCGGGATGATGGCTGGGCGCGTAACAGGAGCGACCAATGGACAGCGACGGGTAGCCCCTAAAACCAAATATCATCCGGGATTTCGGTTGGACCTGACAATCAAGACGGAAGGGCCGATTCGGGATTATCATCGGACCCTGGACCTGGAGACGGGGTATGCGACGGTGAGCTACAAGGATTCTATTGGATCAATCAGCGAACAGGTTTTTTCTTCCAGAGCGGATAATGTGAATGCCGTGCGACTTGCACGAGACGGCGGGAATGAAGTGGATGTGACCTTGGGACTGAATACATTGTTGCCAGGGACTTTGGCTAAACGGGCTAAGGTCGAAGTCAGCGGGAACTGCATCTATATGCATTACAGTTATGCAAAAGACAAGAGCGGTTACGAAGGTTTCGTGAGAATTGAATCCAAAGGCGGCAAACTGCAGAAGCAGGAGAACACGTTGTGCGTTACAGGGGCTGAGGAGATTGTGATCCTGAGCCGCATCAATTACCTGATGGATGCGAAAGCCGGCCGGAAGAATGAGACGATCAAGGATTTGAACAAGTTGGCCAAGCGTGAACATAAATCACTCTTATCGGACCATAGTCGGCTTCACGCAGGGATTTTCAACCGCTCGACGCTGGAGTTGGGCGCCTCGGACCAGTGGAAACGCCCGGTGAGTGATATCATCAGCGAAGCGGTAAAGCAGGGGGCAACACCAGTATATTGTGAAATGACCTATGCTGCGGGTCGCTATTTTCTGCTTTCCGACTCCGGTGATTATCCGCCCGCGTTGCTGGGTATCTGGACGGGCGATTGGAATTCGCCGTGGAACGGTGGATTTGTCTACGATTCCAATGTCAACCTGCAGACTTACATGGCCAACATGGCCAACATGCGTGAATGCATGGAATCGTACATGAAGCACACAGAGAAGTTGCTTCCGGGGTGGCGTTTGAATGCAAAGAATTTTCTTGAGTGCCGAGGTTTTCTTCCGGCTCATTACGCGGACCCGGAGACCGGACATCTGTACGCCTACAACGTTAACTACTGCTGGTTCTTCTGGCCTGGAGGAGGCGGTTGGAATATCAGGCCGTTTTATGACTATTACCTGACTTATGGAGATGACGATTTCCTGCGTAAGCGCGTTCTGCCCCTCTACAAAGAACAGGCCCAATTCTATGAAGATTATCTGGTTAAGAACAAAGACGGCAAATATGATATCGCACCGGGTGTGTCACCGGAAAACTGCCCGAGAAAATCTCCAAAAGGCAGAGGGGGCGGCGGCATGCCGGTAACATACAATACAGCGTTTGACCTGGCCGTGGCCCGGGAGGTTCTTACCATTCTGATTGATGCCTGCGAACGTTTCGGCATCGAAAAAGAGGGGGTTAAGCGTTGGAAGGAGATGCGTGAGAATCTGTATGACTATCGCATCAATGACGACGGGGCTTTAGCCGAATGGACGCCGAAGAACATGTTCGACAGCTACTCCCATCGCCATAACTCACACCTCTACGGTGCGTTCCCAAGCCTGGAACTGAGCATGGATGACGTTTCTGAAGAACTGGTTGAGGCGGCAAAGAAAGCTGTGGACATGCGTTGCAAAGGCAAGGCGCTGATTGGACACGGTCTGGTTGAGTTGGGATTGATTTCGGCTCGGTTGAAGCATCACAGAGCCATGAAGGAAATCATAGAGACCCTGACCCGCAGCCGCTATTTCTATCCGTCAATGGCCTCAAGGCATACGAGTCAAATGGTTTTTGACGTCTCGGGTGCCGTTCCGATGATCTATCTGGAGATGCTGTGCTATACCCGGCCCGGCGTGGTGGAACTGATGCCGTGTTGGCCGGACTCAATGCCTCAGAAGGGAAGCATAAAAGGCCTGATGACCAGGTGCGGGGCACAACTTGATATGGAATGGTCGGAAGGTAAACCTGTCGCCGCGATTCTGACCCCCATTCGTGACGGCAAGTGCCAGGTGCGTTACCGGGAAAGGAAGAAAGATATCAAGATGAGGAAAGGCAGGCAGATCAATCTGTCCGCTTTTCTGGAATGACTATATTAGCCTAGAGTTGGCGGCCGTGGTCAAATGTTATCAATAACTATAAACTTGGAGGAAAGGAAATTATGCATATGAAGAAGTCAGGGCTCGTGGTTGTTTTGGTTTGTTTGATAATTGGTGTCTCAACAGCCGGTCAAGCAGATTCGGTTGTGAGCAAGGTAGATTGGCCTGCGTTTATGAGGTCGCATGATATGTTGTTTGACAAACTGCCTAAAGGCTGGACGCAGGCTCCACATTTCGGCAACGCTTCTATCGGTTCCATGCTCTACCAGGCCGGAAACACCATCCGGCTGCAGGTGTTTCGTAATGATGTACATGATCACCGTGACAATTCTCATGGCTGGGCTGCCTACAGTCGGCCTCGGCTTGGAATAGGACATTTCTCTCTGAATCCCGTAGGCAGACTCCAAGGGTGCAAGTGGCGCAAGGACTTGTGGAATGCTGAGTTGATCGGGACGATAAAAACTGACAAGGGCGAGATCAAAATACGCCATTTTACTCATGCTGAAGACATGGCAATTGTGACAGAGCTGACTGCTACGGAAGGCGAACAGGGCTACAGCTGGACCTGGCACCCGATACCGGCGGTATCGACCCGAGGAGGTAAAGGGATATTCAGAGGCAACCCTGCAGGACGCAAAGAGGTTCAGGGAGAGGTCTCTGTGTGGATCCAGGATTTCAAAGTAGGCGGTCAGTACGCGACAGCCTGGACTGATATGGCCAAGGGCAAGATGCGAAAGTTCATTGTCAGTATAGCACACACCTATCCCGAGTCCACCGCGGCAAAGGACGCTGTTGCCGATATAAACCGTTTCTTGAAAATGGACGCGGACAAATGGATAAAGAGTCACAGGGCATGGTGGCACAACTACTATCAGAAAAGCTACGTTGATATACCCGACGATAAACTGGAGTCCCATTATTGGCAGACGATATACCGCTACGGGTGCAGTTCGAGGTCCGGGCGGGCATATATAGACTGTCCCGGCCTCTGGGCACAGGGAGGCCGCTGGTGTTACACGACCACGGACTGGAATATACAATGCGCTCACTGGGCGACATACGCGGCGAATCGTCTGGAACAGGGCGAGGAACTGCTTAATGTTTTTCATGATCAACGCGAAGAGTTGATCAAAGCGGTGCGTCCCGTAGAGTGGCGGGAAGATTCCGCGTATCTTGCCATTGAAGTGTCGGGTAATGATTTAAGAGGCACCCGTGATCAGGATATGCGTTATTATAATCTGATGGGTAATCTGCCCTGGAGCATGAACAATTTCTGGAGTCAATACCGTTACTCCATGGATGACGACATGCTTCGCGAAAAGATCTATCCTCTGATGAAGCGCAGTATCAATCTCTATCTCCATATGCTGAAGGAGGGAAAGGACGGGAAACTTCATCTGCCGCCTACTTATTCACCTGAGACCGGTATGTCTGAGGATTGCAATTTTGATCTGGCGCTATTGAAATGGGGTTGTTTGACCTTGCTCAAGGCCAGTGAGAGGCTGCAGATAAAGGATCCTTTGATTCCGCGCTGGAAAAAGGTTCTGGAACGTCTGCCGGATTTTCCCGCTGATGAGCATGGTTTTCGTCTTGGCAGCAATAAGACATCCAGTCCTTCGCACCGGCATTACTCCCATTTGTTGATGATCTACCCGCTCTATCTGGTGAACATTGAACAGGAAGGGGCTCGGGATGTCTTGGAGCGATCCTACGAGCGAGGAATCAAGTATAAGGGTTTTCGGGCGATGGTTCAGGCTCACATGGCCCCAATCGGCGCCTCCCTGGGACTGGGCGACCAGGTGTTGGTCGGACTGAAGGAAGCAGAGGCAGATACACATCCTAATGGCATGTGGTATAATCCGCCATGCCTTGAGGCATCGTTGGCAATAGCCAACAGTATCCAGACAATGCTGATTCAGAGCTGGACCGACCCGGCCAAATCGGAGTCGGGTCCCATACGTATATTTCCCGCAATTCCTAAGGCTTGGAAGGACATCGAGTTTCATGACTTGAGGACGGAAGGCGCTTTTCTTGTTTCCGCAAAGCTTGAAGCTGGTGAGCTGAAATGGGTGCGGATCAAGAGTCTTGCGGGGGAGCCCTGCAAATTACGGGCCCTGTTCAAGCAGGCACCCAAGGTGGTTGGCAAGCGAAGATTCAAGCTGACATCGGAAGGGAAGAATGTCTGGCATGTAGACCTTAAGAAGAATGAAGAGGTGTTGCTGAAAACAGACTGATCAGCATGTTGAGTGCGACTGAAGTGTTTTATACATATAGGAGGTACAATGCAGAGACGTATCATAAGAATGTGTTGGATCTTGTTTACTGGGATTGTAACCACAGCAGTGTTTTCTGTTTCGGCAGTTTATGGCGAAGTTAACGTGGGGTCAAAGGGTGAGGAAATTAAACAGGATCCTTCTCTGGCGGCGCCGGCTGATGCGATTGAAGCATGGCGAGACATGAAGCTGGGCCTTTTCATCTGCTGGGGGCCCTGCAGTATCAAGGGGGTCAATATCGGCTGGTCACGCGGCAAGCATATCCCTGCGGCTGAATACGATAATTTGTATAAACAGTTTAACCCGGTTAAGTTTGATGCTGACGAGTGGGTGCAGATAACAAAAGACATGGGTGCAAATTACATGATTTTTCTTACCAAGCATCATGATGGGTTTTGCCTGTGGGATACGAAGGAAACAAAATACAACATAATGAAGACTCCCTATGCGAAAGATGTTACAGGCCAGCTTGCCAAGGCCTGCAAAAAGGCAGGTGTTGGGTTTATGCCTTATTATTCCATATGTGACTGGTATCATCCCGATTTTCCGAGGACTGGTCCTTATGGGAAGCATGGACGGAAGGAACATAACCTCGAACGGTATACGGAGTTTGTGGAGGCGCAATGCGGTGAACTTGTAACGAGGTACGGACCGCTGCTGGGCATATGGTTCGATTTCTCGCAGGACCAATTTGATGTAGAACGCAACAACCGCGTGATGCGTCATCTGCGCGGCCTTCAGAAGAATCTGATATTTAACAGTCGCTGTAATATCTACGGAGACTTTGACACACCGGAAAGGCATATAGGAGGGTTTTCCCGGAAGCGGCCGTGGGAGACCTGTATCCCGCTGGGCAGGCAGTGGTCATGGAAACCCAGGGAGAAGCTGAAGTCATGGCAGAACTCCGTACAGATGGTGGTGTTCTGCGCCATAGGCGACGGGAACCTGGCGCTGAATACCGGGCCGATGCCGGATGGGCGTATTGATCCGCGCCAGGTGGAGGTTTTCAGAAACATGGGTAAATGGCTCAAGAAATATGGAGAGTCTATCTATAAGACCAGGGGCGGCCCATTTGTGGGGCCCGGCGGTGATGCCAAAAGTCCTTATGCCGGGCGCAAGGGTGCAATAGGAACGCCCGGCGGTCAATGGTGGGGTGGTTCAACGCACAAGGGCAGGGATGTTTATCTGCATATTATCAAGTGGCCGACTGAGAAACTTGTTCTTGATGATATAGGCTTGAAGATAGTCTCTCATAAAGTTCTGACGGGCGGTACGGCGGAAATCAAACAGGCTGACGGAAAGATTGAGATCAGCGTGCCTGCAGATCAGAGAGATCCGATTGATACTATAGTTAAACTGACATTCAACAAGTCAGTTGAAGTTGTGGAGCCAATTATAACTCCTTCTGATCCGGGGAAAGAGAAGAGATGAGGCAATAATTACAGCCGTGCTGAAGTAAGGCATGTAGAGTATTGCATATAAGGAGATGGTGATGAAATATATCGCAATTTTGATGGTATGTTGTGTGTCAATGGTTCAGGCAGAGGACATTGTGGTTCTTAGGACCGGAAAAATCGTTAGAGGAAAAATTGTTCAATATAAGAACGGAAGTCTGAGTATACAAAACAATGAAGGGAAAGTATTAAAAGGTTCAATTGCAAATGTAAAGGAGATACAGTTCGATAAACCTGCTGGCAGCAAAATAAGCACAGAAACTCCCAAAGCATTTGAGGGGGCAAAGGGACGATATCACCTCTTTATTCTCTCCGGCCAATCAAACATGGTTGGGGTGAATCCCGCAACTTCATTCACGCCGACAGTTGCCGCTGAATTTGGAGAAGACAATGTGATAGTTGTCAAAGCTGCATGGAAGAGCCAGCCGATATCAAAATGGTACAAGAAATGGGCACCCTCACCGAATGCAGCACCAAAAGAAGGAAACGGTGCATTATATGACCACCTGATGGAAAAAGTTAACTCAGAAATAAAGGGCAAGACTTTAAGGACCATAACCCTGATTTGGATGCAAGGCGAGCAAGATGCAGCCGGGTATGGAAATGTTTATAAAGCCAGTCTGGAAGGATTGATAGAGCAATTCAGAACTGACATGAAACGACAAGACCTCAATTTTGTTATAGGCCGTCTTAGTGACTTCAGTCACAAGAAATACCCGCACTGGCAGATGGTCCGGGAGGTTCAGGTTGAAATAGCCGAAGCAGATAAGAGAGGCGCTTGGATAGATACCGACGACTTGAATGCCCGAACGGTATCGCATGGAGGAAAAACGTTTGAGGTCAACGACCTTCATTACAATGGCGAAGGGTACAAAACTCTTGGCAAACGTTTTGCGGAAAAGGCAATAACCCTTATCAAAAAGAAGTAGACTGACTGATTGGGACCGCTTGCAATCGGTGGTAGATTTGTCGTGCAAGAAATGTAGGTAAAGTGATAAAAGAGCAATAGAATTATTCTCAGGAGTCTTGAATAAACCAAAGTCATATTGAAAAGGAAAGGTGTAAGAAATGAGGAAGCTCTTTCTGATGATAGTGCTGGCTTTTTTATGTTATCCTTCATTCGGCGCGGAAAATAGCGTCAAATCTCCCAAACCCTACGGGCCTGTTCCAACGGAAGCCCAGTTGCGATGGCACGCCATCGAATATTTCGGCCTGGTTCATTACGGTCCCAACACCTATACCGGAAACACCTGGGGATACGGTGACACCGATCCGGCCCTGTTTAATCCCTCCAACCTGGACACCGATCAGTGGGCGAAAGCCTGTAAGGACGGTGGTCTGCGCGGCATGGTTGTGGTGGTCAAACACCATGACGGCTTTTGCCTCTGGCCCACTAAAACCACGAAGTACAATATTTCCGCAACTCCATGGAAGAACGGCAAGGGCGATCTCATTGCAGATCTGGTTAAATCCTGCAAGAAATTCGACATCAAACTCGGTCTTTACATCTCACCGTGGGACCGCAACCATGCGGAATACGCCCGTGAGCAATATGTGAAGGACTTCCACGAACAGTGGCGGGAAGTTCTGGCATACGATGATGACATCTTCGAGATCTGGCTCGATGGCGCCAACGGAGGAACCGGCTGGTATGGCGGAGCCAAGGATCGGCGGACGATCCCGAAGGATTATTATCAGTTCGACAAGCTCTTCAAGCTTTGCAAGGAAAAGCAGCCGATGGCCGTCTTCTTCAACATGCCCCATAAGACGGATTGCGTGCGCTGGGTCGGCAACGAAGGCGGCCGCGTTCCCGAGCAGAACTGGTGCAGAATCCCTTTCAATGCTCTCAGCGGTCAGGTGCTGCCAGGGCACCTGCGGGGACCAGGAATGAAGACCGGGGATATCTGGATGCCGGCGGAGGCCGATACGTCCTTTCACAGGGGGTGGTTCTGGTCGAAAAGCCGGCCGGAAAAGGATTACAACTGGCTCCGTTCCACCTGGTACGGCACCGTCGGCAGGGGCGCCGGATTCAGCCTCGGATTGGCACCCACCAAGGAAGGGCTGCTGACGCAGAAATGCGTTGATGCGATGAAAAAGCTCAAAGAACATCTCGACCATGTCTTTGCTGTCAATCTGGTCGAGTCGGCCGAGATGAAACCGGAGAACGTCCGTGGGAAGAGCGATTCCTTCGGGCCGAAGGGGCTGACGGACGGGGACACGAAAACCTATTGGGCCACCGACGACGGCGTGCAGAAGGGAACGATTCTGATCAATTTCCCGAGAGCCGTAACGTTCGATCATCTCGTTTTGCAGGAGCACATTGCGCTCGGCCAGAGGATCCACGCCTTCCATCTCGAGGCTCAGAAGGCGGATGGAACTTGGCAGACCGTCACCAAAGGCACCACCATCGGCTACAAGAAGATCATGACTTTTAAGCCCCAGACATTCGGCAGGCTTCGATTGACGCTGGAGACGGACGCTCCCTGCTTGACCCTTGCCGAACTGGGGCTTTACAACGGATCGAGGGAGCAAAAGCGAGAGTAATTGTCCTGTCACTCCCAAGAATTCCGTCTGTGAGAACCAGTAGCGACTTAAATCGATCTTGAGTGCAGCTTAAATTCGGCTGCTTTCCACCCCCGCTGGGAAGCAGCCATAGACCTGATTTGGCTGCTTCTGGCGTTTATCCGTTATTAGTCCTCAAACAAGCGAAGCCAAATCGCGTTTCTTGCGCTGAAGTTGCCGAGACGCACAAACATACGCCAACCGGGCGGCTTGAGGCCAAGCCGTTTGAGGATTGTTCGCGTTGTCGT
>Ga0180432_10006625_pt1 | contig 14984 bp, 10 predicted proteins | sample SS_ome_10_FD_132414 | JGI IMG/M metagenome (GOLD analysis project Ga0180432, IMG submission 132414) | Hypersaline lake sediment archaeal communities from the Salton Sea, California, USA - SS_1_MS_2 metaG | ecosystem: Environmental > Aquatic > Non-marine Saline and Alkaline > Hypersaline >... | reverse complement strand
GCGCTGGAATACCGGTGTTGATGAGGGATCGCTGAATCCCGAATAGGGCGTGGCAAGTCAGATTGCCAGGGCACGAGGCTCCGGGGGGCTGTTGGCACTCGGATCGTCTTTGCTGTTCAGGATCGCTGGATCTACCGATCCAGCTAGAACCAGGGAAGAGTGTTTCGTGATCCGGCTAGAGCTTGGGAATGGGGACCGCGGATCCGCGGTTGGTGTTGCGTCCCAGGGCTCGTCAATGCTCGCAGCCAGCCTCGATGATGCGGGCCATGAGTTCGGGGTCATCGCTGAGCAGGCCCGCTGCGGGGAGGTTCTGCACCAGGGTGCACCAGTCAGGGTTCGTGGCGAAGACGTCGCGGAAGATGGGCAGTGCCTCCTCCACGCGCCCCAGGTCGGCCAGCGTGACGGCGTGCCAGAAGGGCATCTCCTCCACCTGCGGTGCCATCTCCGCCGCGGTGCCGTAGGCGTCGAGGGCGCCCTCCACGTCACCGCTGCCGAGGAGTTCGTCGCCGCGGTTCATGTGTTCATACGCACGATGAAGTGTGAGAAGCCTCGCTAGCTCCTGTATCGGTTCTTGGTGATCTTCAATCCTCAGCTCGACTACGGTGTCGGCCGAGGGCTGACCGCTGGAGCTAGCCTGCACGATCAAGATGGCCGCGCTCTGCTTCCCCCGGATGTCGCCGCCGGCCGCCTGCCCGGCCTCCAGTGAGGCGAGCAGCCGCTCGGGAAAGGGCGCCTTGGACGCGCGGTAGGCGTCGGCCATGGCGGGCCAGACGCGGGCGGTGGCCATCATGTTCGCCTGCGTAGAGAATCCGTCGCCGGCCGTGTGTCCGGCGTCGGCGATGCAGCGGTCGCCGGTATGCACCGCGATTTGACCGTTACTGTCGACCATCGCTACCTGACGGCGGTCCCGACCCTCGTCTGCGGCCAGGAGCGCCGTGAGCGCCTGGTTCGCGGATTTGCCCGCGCGCATCAGGTGAAGTCCCAAGGGGCCGTAGCTGGCCTCCACCATGGCCTGGGTTGCCACCGCCCCGACGCCGGCCTCGGCCCAGGTCACCACGGAGCCGACGGAGAACCAGTGTGACTGGACTGCCACGCCGAGGTTTCCTGTGGCGGGATCACGGGCCACGATGGAGAAAGTGTGCGCTATCTGCGAGGGTCGGTATGATCGTTCCAGTGCGTTCATGGGAGAATCCTTCTCTGAGAGACGGGGACGAGATGCGAGTATAGTACAGGCTGTCTCAAGGGTCAACATGCCTGACTGGCCGGGTGTGCTCACGACTTGTCGCGGAGATGGTCGCTGCTTGGAGACCGTTGGCGCCCGCGTATTGACCTGTTTTTCTGACTGGCATACGAGGCAAGCATACGCTGGTGAGGTGCATCGCGCCGGATGGTGGATCGCGCCGGGGGGTGAAGGACTCCGCAGTAGCGCACCTGGCTGCGGGCGTTCACTTGCGAGCGGGACTTCTCCGGGTACAATGCGTCGGATCCCTCGCCGTGTAAGACGGAGGCGAGGTTCGTCCTTAACCAGGAGGCGTTGACGTGATTCCATTGAGGGATGACATCCCCTCCCGCCGCTCCCCGACTATCAATACCACGTTGATTGTGTTGAACGTCATCGTCTTCCTCATTGAGACCGTGGCACTTGGCTCCGAGCCGTTGCAGCGCTTCACGTACAGGTGGGGTCTGGTGCCCGCCGAGTTCTGGCGCTTCGCGGGGCTTCGACCCTGGATCACGCTCTTCACGTCGATGTTCCTTCACGGCGGCTGGTGGCACTTGATCTCGAACATGCTCGCCCTGTACATCTTCGGGGACAACATCGAGGATCGCGTGGGACATGTCCGGTATCTCTTCTTCTATCTTCTCGGTGGTCTGGCGGCCAGCGGAGCGCATCTGGTGGCTTACGCGGACTCGACGCTGCCGACCGTGGGGGCGAGTGGGGCTATCGCCGCGGTGCTGGGTGCCTATCTTGTGCTCTTCCCACAGGCCCGGGTACTGACGCTGGTGCCCGTCTTCTATTTCCTGCGTTTGATTGAGATCCCAGCGTTTATTTACCTGGGTTTCTGGTTCATATCGCAGCTTTTCAACGGCATTTTTGCGCTGACGTCCGTGGACGTGTTCCAGAGCGGAGGCGTGGCCTGGTGGGCGCATATCGGCGGCTTCGTGTTCGGGCTCTTGGTGATCCGCTTGCTCGCGTCGCGCACCAAGGCCTACGTAGTGGGGCGGTATGATCCCTTCCAGGACGGGCGGTGGTAGCTTGGGCAATCGCGCGCTGATTCTGACCCTGCTTGTGCTGGTTGCCCTTCTGGTGGGCTCGCTGCTGGCCTTCGAGGTGCGGTACGCGAACCGGATCTACCCCGGCGTGTCGATCTGGGGCACGGACGTGGGTGGGCTGCGGCCCGATGGTGGGGCGAGGAGGCTGGCGACGATGGCGGGGCTCGAGGCACCGCTGGTCTTCCTGGACGGGCCTGGGCGCCACTTCGTGGCACGTCCGTCGGACCTGGGCTTCGAGCTGGACCCAACATCCACGCTGGCGCGGGCCTACGAGCTGGGGCGCGCGGGATCGGAGTCCCTGGGGTGGCTCGCCCGAGTTGAGCTGTTGGCCCTTGGTGCCGACCTGCCGCCAGTGTTGACCTATGACGAGGAGGAGACGCGTCGATACCTGGAGACGATCGCCGAGGAGCTCGACCTGGAACCCAAGGACGCCCTCCTCTCTTTCGAGGGCCTGACGCCGGTGGCTGAGGTCGCGCGTCCCGGTCGGCGGCTCAACGTCGATGCCACCCTTGCACTCCTGAGACCTGCCCTGGTGGAACTGGAGCCGATACGGATCGAGTTGGTGATGGAGGAGGTGCCACCGGCGGTCACGGGTGCCGAGGCGGCCCGCTCGGCTGCCGAGGATCTCTTGAGCGGACCGCTTTCGCTGACCCTTGCTGATCCGCGGGAGGGCGATCCTGGACCCTGGGAGGTCCTTCCCGAGCAGTTGGTAGAGATGCTTGTGGTCCGCGCAGAGGAAGGGGTGCTCCGAGTGGGGTTGGATCGCGCGGCGATGCGGCTCTATCTCGAGAAACTGGGCCCCGCACTTGAGATTGAGCCGGTCGATGCGCGCTTCCACTTCAACGAATCGATGCGGAGTCTGGAGCCGATCTCGGGCAGCACCGTAGGCCGGTCGCTGGACGTGGAGGATAGTGTCGACCAAATTGAGGCGGCGCTCGAGGCAGGCGAGCGACACGTGTCGCTGGCTGTGGAGGATGTGGACCCGGCCTACCCGGACACCGCCGTGGCGGAGGAGGTAGGCATCACGGACCTGGTGGCGACAGGGGAGTCGTACTTCATCGGGTCGCCTACCGGGCGGGACCACAATATCCGGCTGGCGGCCACGAAGTTCGACGGCGTGGTGGTTCCACCTGGCGAGACGTTCTCTTTCAACGAGTACCTGGGCGAGGTCACGGCCGAGGCGGGCTACGACGAGTCCTTCATCACAGCCGGCGAGCAGTTGGCGATGGGCGTTGGGGGCGGGATCTGTCAGGTGAGCACGACGGCCTTCCGAGCAGCGTTCTGGGGTGGTTATCCGATTACGGAGCGCTGGTATCACGGTCAGCGGGTGAGCTACTACGAGCTGCGCGGCGGTGGGGTGGGGATGGACGCCACGGTCTATTCACCGCACGTGGACCTGAAATTCGTCAACGACCGTTCGGCACCGCTCTTGATCGAGACCGAGGTGGGGGAGGGCACGCATCAACTCGTTTTCCGATTCTACTCCACCGATGACGGGCGCCGGGTGGAAATGGATGGCCCCGTTGTGACGAACGAGACGGAACCGGGCCCGCCGATCTACGAGCTGGACGAGACGATGGCCCCGGGAACCGTCACCAAGTGGCAGTCGTCTGTGGGTGGGTTGACGGCGACGATCGAGCGCACCATTTACGACCGTTCGGGCGAGGTGCTGGATCGGGACACGTTCGTGAGCAAGTACGAGCCCCGGCGGGCTGCCTACCACTACGGCCCCGGCTACCAGGCACCGGAGTAGGCGGGCGGTTCAAGCGAGCGTTCGAACAGGCCGGAAGGTGTGAAGGCGCCGTTCCGAAGACGGCCCCGCGAGCGACGCCCCCGCTCCAGTCCGACGCGCCGTATCGACGGCCGCACGATGGCCAGGGCCGCACAACGGCTGGGGCCGCATATCCTCTGCACGTCACTCAAGGCCTGTCAGATCTGTGAGCCGTGCGCAGCGTCCCTTTCTCTGGCCGCGAGCTGAGCCCTAATCTGCGGTGCTATCTTGCGCCGCGGTGATCCGTAGGGAGTGGATCAGCGTCCGGTCAGGAGTAGGGCGAGGGCGGTGGTCACCGCTACGACGGCCACGATGACAAGTCCGTAGCGCATCACCGACTGAAGCGCCGGGCCCTCCTCGGCGTCCACCGTGCTGCATCCCACGATCACCTTGGCCGGGGCAAAGGCCGACCCGATGGCCGCGCCGGCTGTCTGACCCGCCAGGATGATCAGAGGACTGACCCCTACCAACGCGGCCACGCTCTGCTGCAGGTCGCCGAAGATCACGTTGGAGTTGGTGTTGGATCCCGTCATGAAGGCCCCCAGGGCACCGATGAAGGGCGCGGCCAGAGGGAAGGCGGGGCCAGCCACATCGGCGATGCCCGCGGCGAGCCGGTGGGTCATCCCGGCGTGCTCCATCGTCACCGCCATACCCACCATCGCCGCTGTACCCAGGCTGGAGCCAGCGGCCCGGCGAACGACGCCACCGCCGATGCGAGATGCGGAGCCTGGTGCGTAGTACCCACGTAGGCGGTAGAGGACGTAGGTCCCCAGAGAGGCGTACAGAAGCAGGGCCCCAGGATGGCCGAAGACCCGAATGGTGCGCCCCTCTCCTGCCGGGATGCTCCAACCCCGATTTGTACTGACCTCCGGGAATCGGACGCGAAGGACGACCTGATCTAGCGCGTCTCGCACCGGGGGCACGAACTGGGCGACGAGGACGATGGCGATGAGGAGCGCGTAGGGCGCCAGTGCCCAGGGGAGGGGCACCCCCGAGCCCGGTCGGTCGGATCGGTCCTGGTGCTCCGTGGTCGCTCGCCTCGGGCTCACGCGCGCCCACACAACCCCCAAGACCAGGCCCACCAGCCCGGCCGCCATGGCCCCGATGGACCAGAGACCGTTGGTGACCACCAGGTATTGGGTCAGCGCCATAGGCAGGCCGATGACGAAGAGGGCTGCCCAACCGGAGCGGAGGGTCTTGGAGCCTCCGGCGGCCCAGAGGGTGGCCGCCCCGCAGCACAGACAGGCCAGGCCGAGCATTGCGGCACTCCAAGGCGCCAGGGACGAGCCGCTCCGGCCCGTGGCGGCGATGAGGGCGAAGAATGAGGAGCCTAGAGATCCAAAGGTGACGGCCCATGGATGGCCGACGGAGGGGATTACGATGGCTGCCAGTGGGGGAAACCCCAACCCGACCAGCAGGGGTGCCGTGACCGCCACAGGGACCCCAAATCCCCCTACACCCTGAAGGAAGGTGCTGAAGACCCAGCCCAGGAGGAGGGCCTGCATACCCCGATCTGGCGTGAGACGCGGGAGCCCGTCCCCTATCGCATCAACGGCGCCTGCCTCGTCGGTGGTGCGGTAGAAGAGGAGGGCGCCCCAGATGATGTAGACGACGAAGAGTGTCAAGAGCAGGCCTTTGAGCTGGGCATAGCCCAACAGCCGCAACCCGGCGCCGAAGTGGAGGGCTGCCACAGCGAGGGCGACGGCCCAGCCGGCTGCTCCCGCCCGAGCCCCGCCCCAACGGAAGCGGAGCATGAGGATGAGCACGGTCAGGACGGGGAGAAAGGCGAGAATCCAGTCTAAGATTTCGTTCATGGGGTTCCTATGTCGGTTCGACGGTCAGTTTACAGGCGCGTGAAGGCGCTCGTATGTGGGCGATGGGATGCTCGCGGCCCCCGGCGATTGGTATTGCGTCAGTCATCGATGGTGATGGCCCGGAGCTTGAGGGCGTTGTCGGGGGTGTCGTCGATGGACAGCCGCAGGCCGTTCTCGGGGAGGTACATGCCCACCTCCAGCCAGTGCTCGCCGGGCTGGGCGTTGTCACGTACCGGGATGGCATAGGCGTCCGTGATGACCTCCCCCTCGGCCCAGAGGGTCGTGGGGTAGCGGCCCTCCACGGGCTGACGGTCCAGCTGCCCCGTCATAGAGCCAGCTGGTGCCAAGAGATGAGTGAAGACCGTGTAGTCGGTCGTCATCTCCTGGAGAGCTCTCCAGGTCAGAGTCAGGTTGAGCGTCTCGCCGGGCTCGATCGTGTCCCTGGAGATGTCGTAGCCGACGAGCTCGACGCGCCCGCCCAGCGTGATGCCCACAGGGTGGGAGACCGCCGGCACCTCGAAGGATCGGTCCGCCGGGAGGATCTGCACCTCCCCCAGCTCGATGGCCTCCGCGCCTTCCACCCGCAGGGTCAAGGTATGGGTACCTGGCGGCGTGTCCAGGGGGATGCGAGGCTGCTGCCGGTCGACCACCACCTCACCGGGCTGCCAGGCGCCGAATGGGTAGGTGCCTTGAACCGGGGCTCCACTGTACAGGGTTGTCTCCCCCAGACGGAGGGAGAGCTCCCGTGAGGAACGGGGCTCGGGGCCGGCCTGCCAGATGAGGGCAGCCCGGAGGCGCTCCCCCGGCCGGAGTATGGTGCTGGTCAGATTCGTCCCCAGCAGCGTCAGGCCGTCTAGGGAGACGTCCAGGCGGCGTTCAATAGCCAGCTCGTCGAGAGAGGGGGACGCGGCGGCCGGGTGGACCTCGATGGAGAGCTCGGTGTGGGAACCGGCGTAGGCACCGGTGGGATCGAGGAGCGGCAGCCGCGCGTCGGCGCTGGGGGCATAGAAGCCAAACTGGATGGTGTAGGGACCCGGGGGCGCGCCGGGCGGGATTGGTATCGAGAGATGATCGACGACGAGCTCCCCCTCGGTCCACTGCTCCGATGGGTAGTGGAGGGGCTGGGCGTCCGCCCAGAGCGAGCCCCACGCATCGACGAGCCGGGCGACGGCCCGGTAGTCCGGCTGGTCTGGCGGGCCGTCGACGCGCCACGTAACCGCGACATCCACGCGTTCTCCAGAGCGGGGCTCATTGGTGACCGTGTAGCCGAGGACTTGCGCCGCGCGCCCGAAGCTGGCATCGCGATGGACGCTGGGCGTCGGAGCGTCAGCCGCATCCACACGATAGACCCGGAAGGCCGCTTCGCCGTCGGGGCCGGGTGGCGAACCTGCCAGCGCATCGCCCGGAAGGATGGATTGAACCCACGGGAGGTGCTCCGAGGCCGACCGGGGATAGAGGATGAGAGCCTGCCCGTCGGGAGGGAAGACGAGGGTGCGTCCGTCCACCAGCCAGCGCACCCTCTCATACGACTCGGCCAGGAAGGCGAGCGTAGGGTGACGGTAGTGACGGCTGGCCACGTAGGGGGTGGTGGATGAGAGGGAGGTCCCATTGAGGTACCGAGCCGCGTCGGCGAGATCCCCATCGGCGGCGTAGTAGAGGGCAGCGGAGGACGACCATGTGGAGTAGGCGCGTGCGGTGCGAGCACCCAGGAGGACGACCACGGCGACGGAAGCCCCCAGGAAGAGGAACCTCAATCGCCTGCCATCAAGGCCAGCCATGCGGCCCACCAGTCGCAGAAGCGTCCAGAGCCCGAGGGCCGGGACGACGTAGAGGAAGGGCAGCAGGCCCACGGTCCGGAGGTTGCTGGGGGTGATCTCGTCGGTGGCCAGCGCGCTGGGCAGCAGCATGATGGGCAGCAGCGCCAGCAGGAAGGCGACGGCTGCCTGCGACGGAGGGCGGGTCGACCGCCGCGTCGTGGTCCGGCTCCGCACCAGCAGGGCGATGGCCGTGCCCAAGCCGATCAAGAAGAGGATAGCGACCACGGGGCTGCATAGGGGGCGTCCGGGCAGGTTGAAGCGGATGTACGGATCCCCGCGCACGAAGAACATGCCCAGGCAAGCGGTCAGCCCCCGCCAGGCCTCGCTCCACGTGTCGGCGGCGACCTGGTTGGCGCGGGTCATGAAGCTCCCCGGATGGGCGATCCAGTAGCGGCCCAGCGGTGCCAGCACGAGCGCGGCCGCCCCGACAAAGATCCCGATCTGCGCCAGTCGCACGCGCCTTCCTTCCCTCTCTGCCACGAAGAAAGTCACCAGCCCCACGGCTAGAGGGAGTGGGAATGCACGAGCGGCCAGATACGTGTAGGCGGTGAGACCGCACCAGATCCCGGCGAGCAAGAACCAGGCCGTGGCTCGGGACGGGAAGTCCCCGCGAGGGTCGATGCGGAAAGCGTGCCAGAGGGCCGCGACGGTGAGTGCCTGGAGAAGCGGCTGCGTGACGGCGCGAAAGCCGTACCGGCTCAGGAGGACGTGCCAGAAGGATACGGCCAGAAAGGATGCCGAGAGGACGGCGATCCACAGAGCTTCGGGTTGGTCACGGAGGAGTTCGTAGGTGGCCCAGGCGGCTGCGGCGATGGTAAGCAACCCGACGGAGGCGGCGGCCGAGCGAAGAGCGAGGGTGGTGGGACCGAGGGCCCTCATCCAGAGGGCTGCCCAATAGAAGAAGAGCACCTCTTTGCCCGTGTAGGAGGGGATGAACACAGGACGTTCCAAACCGCGGGCGATCTCCCCGGACAGGATGCCGTTGGCTGCCTCGTCGTAGTGGAGTCCGAGAGGCCGCTCCGGCAGCTGGAAGAAGCGGAGTCCCAGGCCGACTGCGAGGGCAACCAGGAATGCTGCCAGAACGAAGGTACGGGAGAAGGCGGGGCCCTGCTTCATCAGCACGCAGTACGAGGATACATAGGTCTTGGGACCAGGGAGCGTACTTGGACGAAGGACGTCCCTTGCACCAAACTGGCTCTGAGTCAGCTGATGGCATCGGAGATAGGGATCTCTAGGGACCCGATCTCCTTGATATCCACGTGCAGGGCTACGTCGTGCTGACCGGGGATGAGGGGCTCCGACGCCACGTGGACCGTGACGACCACACCGACCGGGAACTGGAGAGGCCTACCTGGAGAGATGCGGTCGGCGGGGCGGGTGTTGCCGCTGGGGGGCACAATGGTTAGCGAGGATCCATCAATGGACTCGCCATTTACGTCAAGGCCCTTAACGTCTGTGATCGTGGCCGGCGCGATGAGGTTCTTCAGGTCGAAGGCGAAGCCGCCATCCTCTGGGCGGAGCGACCCCTTGACGTAGAGCTTCTTCAGCACGGTTGGCGGTATGACGGGCATGGTGCCTCCTTTACACGGTAGTTGTAACACGCATTGAGGGAGTGTGCAAGTGCCTGCCGCCAATCTACCGGCGGTGGGTGATCCTTCATCCATGGGCGTCCCTGGGTGCGGCAGGTTGCCCCGGCGGGGCAGTAGCTGGCTGTCTCCAGGATTTCCGCGGCGCCACCGGCGGCTCTAGGTCAGCAGCAGAAGCCCGGCGGTCAGGGCCACGAACACGGTGGAGGGGGCGATCCTTGCGTAGATCGGCCCCCAGTCGGCCTCGAAATAGACTCGAGTCAGCGAAAGACAGAGGTGGAGGGGCGACCACATCACGCCCAGAAAGGCGCCGGCCATCATCCAGGCAGCCCAACCGGTCGGGGGCACGCCGCCGCTGGGTGCCACGAGCGGCAGGACGATGGGGAAACCGATGCTGAAGGCCGCGTGGGACAGGCCGGTGAGCAGACCGGCGATGAAGGGCACAAGGAACGCGATCAACACCAGCGGCACGCCGGAGCGGATGAGTGCCGTCGAAACATCGGTCACGGCGCCGCTCTGATCGAGGACGCGGCGGAAGATGAGGGCCCCGAAAATCACCATGACGGTCTGCCAGGGGATGCGATGCCGGAGGATATCGCCGAGCGTGGCCAAGCCGAGGTTCTTCACGCTCATCAGCAGGGTGATGGTTACGACGAGGCCGAGAATGAGCCTGGCACGCTCGTCCACGGGCAGGGCAAGGGACAGGGCGATGGCGGCGGCAATGGGCCACAGGGCGGCGCTCAGCGTGCGGAACTGCCGGGCACGGCTCGCCGCTGGAGCTCCTGCGGCGGAGCTCTCTGGCACGGTGACCAGCCCGAACAGAGCGCCGCTCGCCACGGCGGTCAGCGTCAACGGCCACGTCACCGCCGCGAGTTGGAAGGTCTCCATCTGCAGGAGGGCAGCGGCGAGCATCATCGATGGGTAGAGGGGAAAGACGTATTCCCAGATGTGACGGAACCAGTAGTTGATGAACGTCTTCCGCTCCCGATCGAGGTTGAAGCGGTCGCCAACCTCGTTGACCATCGGCGCCGAGAACATCGCGCCGCCGACCATAGGTAAGAGCCCAATGAGGGCCGGCAGGGCCGCGATGACCAGTCTTCCGCTGGGGACGAGGCCCTGGAGGGCACCCACCATACCCCTTAGACTGCCCGTCTCGCGGAGCAGTTCGCTGAGAACCATGATCAAGACGACCGAGACTGCGATCCTAACGGTCAGCAGATCAACACTGGCTGCTACCACGTCGCGAGCGACTGAGGCCAGGGGATAGCCGAAAAGAGATCCGACGGCGGTGGAGGCCAGGAGAAGGACGATCCCGAGGTTCCAGCGGCGGGTGATGAGGAGAACGATCCCCGCGAAGACCAGGCCCAGCTTGATGAGGGCCATCAGTGCAGGATCTTCAAATCACACCCATAGGGCAGCGGGACGCCCCAAGCACAGGGGTAGACCGCGCGCGATGTAATCGTCTTGGATCCCAGCATGGTGATGGGAAGTATACCCAGGAATGGGCGCCGCGTCCAGCGCAGCAGCTGGGGCGGGTGATGGGGCCCGCGGCTGCCGGCGGCTGCCTGACAAGGGTGGTCTTTCGTGGTATCATAGCTGCCCACGGGCGAGATGTCCCAGGTTGAAGCCTTGAAGGATCTTCACAAACGCGGAGTTGATGGACTCCCCCCAGTGTGGCGTGGGCCGCCAAGGAGGCATTCATGGTCAAGATCATCACGGACACGACAGCCGGCCTCTCCGATGAGATCGTCCAGCGCTATGACATCCCGGTTATCCCCCAGGTCATCATCTTTGGTACCGATTCCTACCTTGAGGGGACAGAGATGGAGCACGCTGTCTTCATGGAACGGCTGAGGAGCTTCAAGGGGCTCCCCAAGACGTCGGCACCCCCCCCGGAGCTGTTCGTCGAGACGTTTGAGCGTCTTGTGCCCGAGGGTGAGCCCATTCTCTGCATCCACCCTTCCACGGAACTGAGCGGTACCGTGCGGTCGGCCACGGTGGCCGCCGTGGACTTTCCGGATGCGGACATCCGAATCATCGATACGCGGCTGATCGGCAGTCCCCTGGCCACGCTGGTGATGCTTGCGGCTCAGTGGGCCGAGGCCGGCAGTGACGCCGACTCGATAGAGGCGCACATCCACGGGCTGATCCCGCGCAGCCGGGTCTTTTTCCTGGTCGATACGCTCGAGTATCTGGCCAAGAATGGGCGCATCGGGGACGCGGCGGCCCTGCTGGGCAGCGTGCTACGGGTCAAGCCCATTCTGACGCTCCGAGACGGGCGGGCGGCGGAGTTCGAGAAGACGCGCACGCGGAAGCGCGCGGTGGCCCGGCTCAAGGACCTGGTGCTGGAACAGATACCGGGCGACGGAACGGGGTACCTCTCGATTATGCACGCCTCGGTACCGGACCAAGCCCGGGCTTTGGCCGATGACCTGTGTCAGACTGTGGGTCTTTCCTCGGTGCCGATTATGGACGTGCCGCCCGCCATCGTGACGCACGCTGGGCCCGGCGTTCTGGCCGTGGCTTTCTTTGTCGCGGAGTAGTCTTATGGAGGCAGTGTGAGAATCCGGAAGATCGATACTTCGCGTGGGGGGGACGTGCGCCAGTTCGTTCGGCTGCCCTTCGACCTCTACCGCGAGAGTGAGCTGTGGGTGCCGCCGATCGTGTCCGATATGGAGTTGGCACTGAACCGAGATAAGTACCCCTTCTACCGTCACTCGGACGCCGATTTCTTCCTGGCTGAGCAGGGGGATAGAACCGTGGGGCGCATCGCCGTGATTGAAAATCGGCGCTACAACCGGTACCACAAGAGCAAGACGGGGTTCTTCTACTATTTCGAGACGGTGGAGGATGAGACGGTGGCGGAAGGCCTGGTCAGCGCAGCTGCCGATTGGGCTCGGGAACGGGGCTTGACAATGCTGATCGGTCCGCGGGGCCTGCTGCGGGCAGACGGCCACGGCCTACTGGTGGAGGGATTCGGACACCGTCCAGCGATGGGCGTCCCTTACAACCCGCCCTACTACGCGGACCTCCTGGAGGGCCTGGGGTTCGAGAAGGAGATTGACTTCCTCTCGGCCCATCTAGCGGGAGACTCCGACCTGCCGAAGCGGTTCTATGACATCGCGGAGAGGGTGAAGGAGCGGCGGGGCTACTGGGTCAGATCGTTCGACAGCAAGCGTGAGCTCCGTCGTTGGGTACCGGAGGTCCAGCGGGTGAACAATGAGGCCTTCCCGCACGTGTGGGGGTACTATCCCATTGACGAGGTCGAGGCGAACGCGATTGCTGATCGGTTTCTCGCAGCGGCGGATCCGCGTCTGATCAAACTGGTGATGAAAGAGAAGGAGGTCGTGGGATTCGTCATCGGCTATCCAGACCTATCAGCGGGTATCCAGCGGGCCCGGGGGCGGATCTGGCCCTTCGGGTGGTTGCACCTGCTGCTGGAGATGAGACGCACGAGCTGGATTAATTTCAACGGAGCAGGCATCTTGCCGAAGCATCAGGGCGTGGGGGCGAACGCCGTCCTGTACACGGAGCTGGCGAAGACTGTGCTCAACTTCGGGTTTGAGCACGCCGACCTGGTGCAGGTGGCCGAGAACAACATCGAGAGCAGGGGTGAGGTGGGGGCTGTGGGAGGGGAGTGGTACAAGCGCCACCGCATCTACCGGTTAGCCCTCTAGTGGCAGCCCTGCACCTGATCCGTCCGTCAAGAAGGGCGCTTTGAACTCACCTGCATCGTCCCTCGAATCTGACGCCAGCACATCTCTCCCTGAAGGTCCTCCGCACGTCCCCTTCTGGACCAAGGTCGTCTATGGGAGCGGCGATTGGTCCCTGTCGAGCTTTGGGACGCTGCGTCAGATCTTCTATGCTATCTTCCTCACGGACGCTGTTGGACTCGAACCGCGTCTGGCGTCCGTGGCGGCCCTGGTGGGCATTGTCTGGGATGCGATCAACGACCCGCTCGTCGGCACACTGAGCGACCGCGTGCATACGCGCTGGGGACGGCGGCGGCCGTTCCTGCTGCTCTTCTCAGTGCCCTTCGGGCTCGGCTTCCTCGTGCTGTGGTGGGCGCCGCCGTGGCAGAGTCAGATCGGCCTGGCGGTCCACGTCACACTGGCGTACATGATCAGCGACAGTCTCCAGACGCTGGTTTCGGTACCCTTCTACGCGCTGACGCCGGAGATGACACCGGACTACGACGAGCGAACGCGGCTGACCGGCTTCCGCATGTTCTTCAACTTGCTTGCGTCGCTGGCGGCCGCGGTCCTGGCCCCACTCATCGTGGATACGGCTCTAGCAGCCGGGTTCACGCTCCGCCAGGGGTATCTAGCAGCCGCGGCGCTCTTCGGCGGGCTGGCTGTGGTGCCGTTCGTGGTGATGGCGTTCGTCGTCCGCGAGCGCTTTGAGACTCGGGCGTCAGATTCCATGCGGCTGCGAGAGGTGGCTCAGGCAGCCTGGCAGAACATTCCATTCCGATTCGCGACGGGAATCTACATCCTGAACTGGATCACGTTCGACCTGGTGGGGTTGATGCTTCCGTTCATCCTCGTCTACTGGGTGGCCGGTGGGGATCTTCTGGCCACCATAACGGTATTCGGTGTCGAACTGGCCCTGGAATCAGCCGTGCTGGGACTGATGTTGATCACGGCTGTGGTGGCCCTGCCGTTCTGGACCTGGCTGGCGCGGCTCATCGGCAAGCGGCTAGCCTACATGGTGGGGATGGGGTTCTGGGCCGTGGTGCAGATGTTGATCATCTTCGTTCAGCCGGGGCAGGTGGGTTTCATCCTCGGCCTGGGCGTCCTGGCGGGGCTGAGCGTCTCCACGGCGCACGTGTTGCCGGATGCGATCTTCCCGGACGTCATCGAGTGGGACGAACTGCGCACCCGACGGCGGTGCGAGGGAGCCTACTACGGGCTGAAGAACTTCATGCGGAAGCTGGCAGGCGCTGTGGCGGTGTTTGCGGGGCTCCAGGCGCTGGGATGGTTCGGTTATCAGTCACCTCCGGCATCGGCCGTCCAGTTCAGCCAGTCGCCGGCCACGCTGATGACGATTCGCGTGATGACAGGGCCAGTCGGGGGTGTGCTCTTGGTCAGCGCTATCGCACTGACCTGGTTCTACCCCATCACGCGGCAGCGGCACGCGCGCATCCGGAGGCTCCTGCTGCGGCAGCGTGAGCGCGACGCCCAAGTCTGAGGGGGCATGGTGGTACTCGCGGGGTTACTCGTCTGTTCAGGTGGATCGACAGCCAGGTTCGAACGCGGGTGAACCGACTAGCATCAGGATGACGAGCGAAGAAAGCCCCGGCCTCTCACTCGGCGGCCCAAACGCAGCGGAAACCGAGGTTGCCCCCCGCGCTTTCAGGAGACAGCTGCCCGCGCCAGGCGGAGCGGACCGCAGTGGGGGATGAGTTGTAGGCGCCTCCGCGCAAGACTCTCTTCTCAGCCGATGAGGGGCCGGTTGGGTTTTCCTGATCGGCGGCGGTATACGGGCCGCGCCAATCCGCCACCCATTCGTAGACGTTTCCGGCCATATCGAGAGCTCCGCACCAACTGACACCATCAGCATAGGTACCAACGGGGGCCGTGAGCTCGTAGCCATCGTCGAAGGCGGTCGCGCCATCCTCCCCGGGGCACTTGGCGTCGCAGGAGTTGAGCCGCGTGCCGTCGAATGCCTCGCCCCAAGGGAAGGTATGCTCGTCCGGGCCTCGGGCGGCGAACTCCCACTCTGC
>Ga0180432_10006624_pt1 | contig 14984 bp, 16 predicted proteins | sample SS_ome_10_FD_132414 | JGI IMG/M metagenome (GOLD analysis project Ga0180432, IMG submission 132414) | Hypersaline lake sediment archaeal communities from the Salton Sea, California, USA - SS_1_MS_2 metaG | ecosystem: Environmental > Aquatic > Non-marine Saline and Alkaline > Hypersaline >... | reverse complement strand
CATCTTCAAATGTTGTAATCATACTTGGAATTGTATCGACCGTTCCAAAACTATCAAGACTAACTTTTCTCTTACGAAATTCTTCTTTCATTTGTTCAATTGCTTTCTTTGCGTCTCTTGGTAGACCAATTTCAACAGCAATCTTTCTTTTTTCTGTAGATCTTGAAAGTCTTTGAATTGCCAATGCAGTTTCAAGTGCCATTAAAACTTTAGCTGAATATTGTGTTGAATCAAAGACAGATTCTCCATATGGATAGTATTTTGTACTTGGAACTACAAAGTGTACCATTTTATCAGGTGGTACGTATCTAATTTCTAGTGCTTGATTAATATTAGAGTGTTTAATCATATATTTTAGAATATCTTTTAACTCATCGTCATCTTTAAACTCGCTCATCTGTGGAAGTTTTGCTTCTAGATTTCTCAAAATTGACATACAAATATTATTTACTGCTTCATCTTCCAATGTTGAACCAGCTACATTTATACCACGAACCATTGGGAATACTAAATAACCAAAACAAATTGGAAACAGACTACTTTGAAGTTTGACTATCAAGTTTGGCGAATGAAGAACTAAAGATACATTTGCTAATTTTTTGCCTTCGTTAGTATCTCTATCACTTTTTGTAGTCTTTTCATCTTGTTCATAAAAAGATGTAAAATTGATTGAAACCTCTAAACTCTTTTCTTTAGTTTCAACTTTATAATTTTCTTTCCATTTTATTAGTTTTTCTTCTTTTATTAATTTTTCAACATTTTGAGTATATGTTTGAGCTTCATTCAAAAGAGATCTACTTGTTAAAGCAACTTTAGGTCCAGCTATTTCAACAAAGAAATCTCCAAAAAGTAATGAGTTTCTTATGATAGATGGTAACTTTCTTTCTAGTTCAATTTTTTGTATAACTTCTTTAACATGTTTACTTTTTGCTTCTGCTGGTGCTTCACCCTCAATATAATCTTTTGGTTTTACATCTATAGAAACTTTTGTTATATCATCCGGAGATAATATGTTATCAACAAGAACAGTTAAAGCTCTATAAGCATAATTTATATTTGAAACAATGGCTTCATAAGTTTTATATCTCATTAAGCGACGTGATTGACCAAAAGCAGAAGGACCTGTTCCTTGAGAAAATAAACTGCCACTACCAAATGACATACCATCTGTAGATTTTGCGATAACCGTTCTAACTAGATCAATATAACCAGCTCGACCACTATTTGATTTATAAGCAACAATATCTTTGACTGCTTTATCAAGAGCATTATCAATTTTTTGGGTTTTGGTTGAAACTATACTTGATTTAAGTTTTCCAAATAAATCATCAATTTTAGCCATTTAATAGGGGTTCTCCTTATCTCCTTGCTTTACTTCGAACTCTTGGACCATACTTTTTATGGAGCATTTTTCTATATTTGAAATATAGATCCCGATAATATACCATCCTTTTATAAACGGGATCATTCCTTTTTCTAGCTTCAATACTAGCGAGTTGACCTGTTGCCCGCTTTATTTTAGTTTGTCTATGTATTGTTGTTCTAGATGTTCTTTTAGCTTCATCTAGAATTATATCTGTTATAGGATCAATCATAATTTTTAAGTACCTTCTTCTTCTTCCGAAGTAAAGTTTTCTAATGCTTGCTTCCTAATTGCATCATCTTCATAGTGAGTATTAAAATATTCTATTATATTAAATATAAATGTATCATCATCTCCATATAAAGTTATATATTCTTTATATAGAGTAGGTCCAATTAATTTAATTGTTAATCTTACAAAATCTTCAGAAATTTTATCAATATCTTCTTCTTTTACTCTTGCTCCATCTAGCGAGTAAGTAAGAATTTGATCTTTATGAATCAAATCATATGCTTTAGATAAGTGGTATTCCAAAACTGTGGCATATTCTGTAAAGTTCTTAATACAATTAACTCGTTTTAGATGGTTATAGAGTTTATTAAAAGTAATAAAAATCATTACTGCTATAACCACACTAAAAGTTGAATAAAAATAAAATTCTATGTTCATTGTTATATCCTAATCAGTTATTGTTCCTTCAAATTCTTCTTCAGAATCTTCATTAGATTTCTCTTCCGTTGACTCTTTTAATTGTTTCTGATGAATATCTAAATCCTTATTGGTTTTAGAACAAACATCGCATACATGAATTGAAGAAATTTTATCAGGTCGAACAATGACAGAACATGTTGAGGTGTGTAAGATTGATATGTTATTATTTTCTAGTAATTGAGATATTCTTTTTGAATAGTCTTCGATAGACGACTCATCTGAATCTTCAACTATTACTGGTGAACAATTTTTCTGAAATATAGTTACTTGTTTCATTTCTTTTCTCCACTTCGCATAAATTCTTCTAAGAGAGATTTTGGTTCATCATCTTGATAATCAAGTTCTTCAATAATGATTTCCTTATCTTCCTCGGAAATCGGATCGATGACCTCATCTTCTTTATATTCTTCTTCTTCTTCAACGACCTCATATTCTTTTACATCAGCTAGTTTTAAAGCAACAGTAAGTATTGGTAAATCCTTATCAGTTATCTGTAAAACTGCTGGAGTTCGAACCTTTCTATTTTTGAAGTAAATAAACCTATTAGAATCTTTTATTTTTAGAAATTTCTTCATATCATTCCTTTCTTAATTCGTTATAGGTTAAGCAGGAATTAATCCTGCTTAACCTTATTGTATTTTTAAAATTAAGAAATTAGTCTTCTTCGTTTTCAATTGCTTCTTTGAAAAGTTTAAAGGTTTCTTCATAAAGGTCGTCGTCGCCTTGATCTTCGCCTTTTACTTTCTTTTGCATTGATGGAGGCGGAACATGACCAGCTCCAGAAGCTTGTTCTTTTACTTCTTTATCAACATCAAGTTCTTCTTCTTCTTTTTCATCTTTTGGAGCTTCCTCTTCTTCATCTTGCTCGGAAACAGCTTGCTCGTTATAATTCTTTGGTTTTACAAACTTATCGGCCATATCTTTCCTGTCTGGAACTTGACCATCTGCATCACCTGTACCAGCTTGCTGAGTTCCAGCGCCTTGGGTATCATCCATGGCACCTTTAGCTTCTTTTTCTTTTGGAGCTTCTTCTTTTGGACCTTCACCTGTGTAGGTCATATCCATTTCTGCAACTTCTTCTTCCTCTTCTTCCTCTTCTTCCTCTTCCATCTCAGCAATTAATTTTTCAATAACTTGATTTTCTAGATCCTCAGAAATATCTTCTGATTCTTCTACTTCTTCAGCTTCTTCTTCAGCTTTTTCATCTTCATCTTGTTCCACGATCTTTTGTTCTTCCATTTCTTCTTCAGCTTCTTCAGCTTCTTCTTCATCTTGCTCTGTCTGAAGTTCTACATCTTCTTTTGCTAGATCTTTTTCAATTTCTTTTTTCTCGCCAGGAATATTTTTGTCTGAAGTTCCAGCTTGTTGAGTTCCGGCGCCTTGTGCGTCTTTTTCAGAAGCGGTTTTACCTTCTGTACCGTCTTCATTGTATTCTGACTCAGCAACTTCCACGCCTTTCTCAGCAGATTCTTCAAAGTAGAATCTTTCAAGAATACTAGCAGCATCTTTATACGTTGGAAGTTCTCCACCGCCATCCCATTTCAAAATCGGGTCGAGCATCGGTCCTTTGACGTCGACAGTTTTCGATGTATCAAATTCTGCAATAGCTTCTTTCAATAAATTCTTATATGAAACTACTTTTTTACCCATTTTAATTTTCCTCCTGAAATTACTTAACTTACAAAATTTATACACTATTGTAAATTTATTTTTTGTTCTAAATTTTTATTTGAAAAATAGTCAGAACGATTCTTAAAGTGTTTTACAACCAGGAAATGACATACCATGTACATCTTTTTCTGATAATGCATCTGCTTTATCTTTATTTGAACTCTTAGTTACTGATATAAATTTAAATTTACTAAAATCAACTTTAAAATCTAATGATAAATTACTTCTTCCTGACCTATTTTTTCCAACTTTTCCATGAACCAATGTTTCATCAACTGGATCTTTTGCTAACAGTCCTACAAAATCAGCATGCTCAACTTTCTTTATTGATTCTGAAATTTGATCTACTCCTAAAACTGCTGAATCTTTTATTTTATATGATGATCTTCCTAATTGAGTTCCTGTAATAACGGGAATATTATATTGAACTGCTAGTGTTTTTAATGCTAAAGTTATATGACCTAGTTCTAATCTGTATATATCATATCTAGTATCTGTTTTTAATAAATCTAAATAATCTACATATAGACCAGCAATTTTTACGTCAGAACCATATAGTTCTTTAACTTCATCAACTACACCCATAAGATCAAGAACACTAACACCCATCGCTGGAAAATATTTCATTACAATGGCTGAACTGTGTTCTAAAAGTTTTTCATTAATTCGTTTTCCTATATCTATACCATTTTTAATATCTTGTAGCATTTGCATTATTGATCTCTCAAATAATGGCATATAGGTTCTCATTAACGCTTCTTCAATGGTATTTTCCATAGTTACATATACATAAACTTTATGAATCTCTCCCTTAACAGGAGCCCGTGCTGAACCATCAACTAATAAAGGATTTGTTGTAGCTGAATTTATTATAGAATTATTGAGCATTGATGATTTTCCAGCTCCTGAACCTCCGCCCCAAACATATAATCTTGATGGTTCATAACCACCCCATAATACTGTATTATCTAACAAACTAAATCCAGTTGAAGTTTTATTTGATTTATCATATTTTTTCATTATCATTTCAACAACATGTTTATAGTCATCTTTAAGTAGATCCAATGAGGCTGCTGCTTCAATTTGTGTTGACCTATTACTCTCCATAAGATTTGAATATAAAGTTTTTATTGTAACTTCATAATCTTCAACTAGATCATCAATTGAATCAAATGACCCATCTTTAATTGATTCTAAAACTCTACTTAATTCATCATAATTTTCAAAGAGTGCATTTATTTTTTTCCTTAATCGAATTTGTTTAATAATATCTTGAAAAATATGATCTTTCATTTCTTCATTTATTTTAATATCTAAAAATTCCTTATACTGATCAAATTTCTCACTATATGAAATACTATCTAAAACACTTTCAACTGTTTTATCTGATAGTAAGAGTTCACAAATTTTTCGTAAACAGTCAAGTTTTGATTTCATTGATATTGGAACTTGAACGGTTTTTCGATTTTCACTAAAAGAAAGAATCTCTAAAATATCTCTGTAAAGTAATTTAGTCTTTTTTACTCTTGATTCTTTGTTTAAAATTATTGAAAAACATGAATTTAGAAAAGATTCTGTTATCAAAAAATTTCCTCCATTTTTTAGGTTTTTGTTCTTTTTCCTTTTTTAAAGCTTCTACCACTCTTTTATCAATTTCATTGGCTAAATATTGTGCCAGTTCATCTTGTATATATTCTTTAAAAGTTACCCCATTTATATTAACTGATTCAGCATCTAATTCTATTGTGCCTGGAGAGATGTTTGTATTTAAACAAGTATGTAGGTGACCAGGCAATGAAAAACTAGAACTACTAGAAGCGCCATACACTATATCGGGTTCTTTTGGAATCCCAGTTGCAATTGAAATCCAGTCAAGCTTCTTTTTACCCTGGCACTTTGGACAGGTTGGTTTAAAATACCACTCTATAGATTCGTGTTTTGGATCTAAACCAGTTCCGTTACAAACATCACATATAAATTCGCCTTCTTTTAATTCAATTTCACTATTCCCGCTTTCTCCAGAATCAATGCCCATAGAATATATATGACTGTGATTATGGACAAGATTTTTGGCCATCAATTCCTCCTTGTGTTACTATTGCTTTACCAGTTACTTTTTCAACCCAGTCAATTTTTCCGTCGCCTAAACATTCACTACATATTAAATATTTTGCAGCAACGAATGTTGATCTGTCGTGAATAGTTAATCTATTAGAAACAATTCCTTTTCCATCACACTTTTTACAAAATTGTTCTCCGTCTCTTAAAGTTATTAGTCTCTTCTTATATTTATTGAATCTGGTACTCATACTGTTAATAACCTCGTTTTCTCGTCTAAATTTATAAATTCATCTTTTGATAAAAATTTATTTACAATATCTCTACATCTATCTTCATCTAACTCTGCTAACATATCAAGAGATCTTGGTATACTATGAGCTTTTATTTTTTGCTTTTTTGTAAGTTTGCCTTGGTTTAAAACTCTTGTTGCTTCAAGACATTCACGGTAAAATTCCTCTCGACAACCACTTTCAAATATTGGATAAACTCTTTTTGCAAATTCTCTCATCCATTGTTGAATCTCTGAATAAACATTAAATGTATATAATATTGAATACACTTTTACATCTTCAAAGAAAGTATTTGTTTCTGGATTATAAATACCATCAATTGAAATTTTTCCAAAATCCCATTTTTCACTAAGTTCATCAAAGACTCTTTGGCATGTATCGTGAACTGAAAGATTTGGAAGAAATCTTTTATCAATATTATTACTCTTAATATTCATCTTTCGTATATATCCTTCTTGATCTTTTACATGCATAAACCTAGCATGCATTACTTGTTTGTAGATCGCAGATGAATCATAGGTAATATTCAAGTCTATATCATGTTTATTTTTGACAACTATATTGAAAAGTTCATAGAAAAGAATATCTCTAAAATTTGAACCGCCCAAGATGTGAAAATTCAAATGCTTTTTACCAAGTCTTTTACATTCATTTAATAGGGGAATTAAAGGAAGAATATAAATAATACAAGGAATAGTCATATCACTCGCCATATTAGCTACAATCCCACCAGTTGCATGATATTTAAATGAATCGAACATATCATAATCTCGTAGGATTTTTGTATAAATTTCCCAAAGTTTGGGTGTTCTGAAATGATGAACGTAGATGATTTTTTCTCTGATATGATCTGGAAGGTTTTTTGCTCTTTGGTACGATTCTAAATTTAAGTCAAAAACATCGTCAAAATTTTTGAAGATCTTACAACCTGGACCTGGTGGAATATCTAAAATAAATGCTTTGTCATATACTTCATAATATTCTTCTAACCATTCATAATACATATTATATAATAAGTCTGATTCCCGTCTTGTTAATTTACCAATTGAAATTTGAAAACCGCCGCTATCTGCTATAAGTGTACAATTATCAAAAATTCTCATGTCTCGACATTTCTTAAATAACTCGCCTTCTCTCTGATTATATTTATGATATTTTTTCTTGCCTGGAAAATCCTGACCATATGAGTGTAGGAAACCAGATACGGTAGCAGCTAAAAAATCAGAAATTTCTTTTCTTGTGAAATTTTCAGTATATCTTCCTCTTCTTCCAGCAATGAAATTATCTACTATAGTAGCTAATGTTTCAAAACCGGCAAGGATATAACCGCTTCTAACCATTCAATTCCTCCTAAATTTCGCTTTACAGTTTTTCGATTACAAATGGGGGTGCAGTTGCTGTGTCAAATTTTGCTGCCGCATTTAAAGCTAACTTTATTCTTTGTTCTGGATTTAGCTTTGATTTTCCAGTGGTGTGTAATGAACCAAAAGCATATGGCGCACCTGAACCAACAGATGTATAGTTAAGAACTTCATTAAGTTGAAAGTCAACTAGTATTTCATATAATTTTCCTTTATATCCTACTAAATAATTACACTTATGAACTTGTGTTTGGTATTCTTGATCAACTCCAAGACACCCTTTTTCTTGACATTGGTCAATTATATCATCAATCAAAAGAGAAATATCTTTTGGTGGTTTAAAATATGCTGGATATAAAATTTGACCACCTCTAACACTTCCAATGTAAGCAAACAAGTATTTTCCATTACGAAAAATCTTTTTAGCTATAAATGGCCTAATTTCTCCATCACTAGTAGTAGCAGCACTATCTGATCCGATCCAAACTCCATCTTTATTAACAATACCAATAGCACATGACATAACTAAACTCCTCTTAAAGTATTTACAATTTGTTGGACTTCATTTAAAAACTTAACTCTTTCTTCATATACCTTCGTGAGGTTATTTAACACCTTCTTTTAATTGCATATCATCTCGCATTCTTAAACATTTAGCAAGATCAAATGTGTAATCGTATATATGTAAACCTTTACTTGTAGCAATAAGTTCACCATCTTCAACTCCAATCTCGTCTACAATATATTCTTTTAACAACTGAATACCAGCAAGATTCGCTGGAAACCCACCCCATAAATCCCAACTTCTAAAATATGGGAAAAAGTGTAACTTTCCGCTTTGAAGTCTTGTATCAATTAGTCTTAAACATGGCGGGTCTTTTAATAGCATATCACTTGGATGAGCTATCTGAAGAACCATTTGATTATTTCTTGGACCCTTCTCTTTATATGTCCATATTAATAATTCAATTTGATTTAAACACCAAACACTCCATTCCTTATCAAAAAAGATTATTTCTCTTCTTTTTAATTCATCAATTTCATCACCATCAAGCATGATCTCTTTTTCTGCTTCTGTATAGATTTTCGGAAATAGTTTCAATGGTTTGGGTATTGGATATCTAACGAGTCTTTGACCATAAGTATAAGATTCATTTGGTTTTAATTCACCTGTCATTAAATAAGGAACATATTCATCTAAATAATTATCTTCAACTGGATTTGGAATAGCATGTTGTGCTTCAATTTGAGGTAGTAAGGGTCTATCACCTGGTCTCTTTACGTGAACTTCAACCCAATCAAATTCAAGTCTTTGTTGACCTGCATATGAACCTCTATCAATTGTGAACCTACTTCCTTCTTCTAAAATTCTAAAAAGAGTTTGAAACCAAACATCGCCTAAATCTCTTCCTTTAATTTTTTGTAAATTCAACATTAGGGAGTCACCACCTTACCTTCTTTTCTCAAATAAGCTTCTTCTAATGTTTCAATAACTTTTTCCTCTTTTAGAATTCCATAGATTTCGCCCTCTTTCAGAACTCTCAATAATTTATTTTCTAAAATAACTGTTTGACCACCATTGAGATGAAAAATTATAATATCACCTACTTTATATTTTGTAACTTCTTCTCCAACTGAAGTAATTCTACCATATGCTTGAGGATCGGTAACTGTATTTGGAACTATTAGTCCGCCTGATGTTTTACCTCGAACTAATTGTTCAGCAACAATATTATCGCACTTTGCTTCGATCATCTTTCTTTCTCCTTTCTTTTGCTCTTTTAGCTTTAAGTTTTTTCCGTCTCTTTTTTGCTTTTTGTTTGAGTTTGTCAATTTTTTGTTGTTCACGTTGTATATTCCTGATTGACTGAGCTTTTTTCCTTCTTTTCTTGTCACTAGGTTTCTCAAAATACATTTTCTCTTTTAACTCTTTGGATATACCACTTTTAGAGAATTTCTTTTTAAACCTCTTAAGGAGCTCTTCGTTTGTTTCGCCTTTTCTTTTCACAACACAAATCCCAGATTTTTCTTCTGAGTAATAGTGCTTATGATATTTCCTCTTTCTAATCTTAATCCCCCCTTTCTGTTAAATGAAACCATAAATAATATGACTTCTTGTTGAAAAATTGAATCTATATCTTTCACACGCATCAAAAACTTTTTCTGAATTTCGTATCAATTCTGCTCTAGTAACCCCTTCTGGCATTAACCATACTTTATCAGTCCACCAAGGTGTATTGCCAATTTTTTGAGATAACCATTCACAATAATTATTTGTTATATCGTCGCCTTGGTATACAATTTTGATATAAACTGATTTGTGTTGTAAGAATTTTTTGGTTTTTTCTAGTGCATCATCAAAGTGACCACGTATGAGAAATTTTGGTGAGTAAATAAAATGAATATTTTTATGTGATTCTGTTCTTTTTATAAGTTCTTCTAAATTATAACCATTTGATTCAACATTTGCTATTGGATAAACTAATTTATTGAGAAGCAAGGCAGCATCATCTATATGTTTTGGAACTGTTGGTTCGCCTCCAGTAACTAATATTCCAGATCTAGTTTGCTCAATAGCTTTTTGAATATCAGAAAGTTTATGTGGAGCTTCGGCTGAAATACGCATCTTAACTGCTGTATCACACCATGGACAATTTAGATTACATGTCTTGAACCTCAATATAATCATAGATCTTCCACAATCTGGTCCTTCGCCTTGATAAGATATAAAATTCTCAATCAAATTTACACTTTTCTCTTTCATATATACTCCTTTCATTACTATTTTGTTCTAAATTTTTAATCAATTATCCTGTTATATTGTCAATATTTCTGCTTTTTCCTTAACCTCCATTAATGGTTTTAACATTAGTTCGTATCTATCTTTAAATGTGAAAGCAAGTGTTGCTCGTAAATCAGGTTCAAAAAATTCTGGAAGTTTACTTTCTTCATCTGGCACACCTATAACTTCTAATTTATTTCCCTTTGCAATAAATTTATCATAATTCTTTCTTATTCTTTCTTGTTCATCTTTATCTTTAATTTTATTAAAATTAATTCCTCTTATCCAGAACATATAAGATTTTGCACCTACTTGATGAATTGGATACATTATTTGATTCCAAGCTTCCATTGCTCGTACCCCCTGAGGAATACTTTTATAATCATTTAAATTTTTTCCATATGTGATCGGTCTTGCAATTGTTTTCTCTCCTCTTAATATTGTTTCAATAAAATCTTTCTTTGCTATTTCAATATATTGTAATAGTTTTGGAATAGAAACTTTTTCTGATTTTAAAAGTAAATCTAATAATTCAGATAAAAACTCTTTTGATTTACTTGGATAATCAGATCGCTTAATTTCAACACCCATATAATTTGTCTTATCAACTTCTCTTCCTTCATTGCTAACAACTCTTATAACATATCGTTTTTTAGCTAAAAATAATCCTCTTGAAATAATTAACTCGTTCTTCAATTTTAATCTATTAAAGTCAAGGTCAACATTATGTCTTGTAACCAGTTCTTTCATTTTATTATCATTTAGAAAATTTTCAATCTGTTCACACCATTTGTTAATTTTATCAATGTTGCCTTTATCCTTAAAACTTTGAAAACAACAGAAGATTGAGTCTGTATCACCCGTAATAATGAACTCATTACTTCTATCAGGCATTTCATCTGAATACATCTCTTTCTTTGATACTTGAGGTGGATCAACATAATCTTTTCCACTTTTCAAATGTCGCATAAAGGAGTCGCCTTCAATGATTGAAGTTTTTAAAGCTTCTTGACCACTCAACGTTACTGCGGCAGCTAATGAAAGATCAAAAAATCTAAATGCTTTATTTGCAACAACTCCATAGAGTGTATTTGCCAAAACTTTATAGACTAACTGCCTTGTATAAAAGAAGTTTTCTTGATCTTTATCTTTCTTGACAATGGCATCAAACATTTTATTTTTATAATCTTTTCTTGAACTCATTAATGAATCTACTACTTCACTAAATACTGACTTTTCTTTCTTATGAGGTTTGAAAAAGCACCCATTGATTGTTGATACTAAATTTAATTCTTTAATTTTACTTAATAATTGTTCAGGTGTTACATCCATAGTTCTTTTCTCAAATAATGGATCATAAATAATCTTAATTTTCTTAGGTAATTTATCTGGTGTGTAAGCAATATCATATCCCATGTGAGGATCAACAGTTCTCATAACAAAATTATTTACACCAATATTATATGTAACCATTATATTTGGATACAATGAGGCAAAGTCAAAATCAGTAATCCAGTCATAAGTTCCTGGTTCAGGATCAAAGACAAATGCACCTGGATATCTTTCTTTTGATATATGAGGATCTGAATTTTTTGATGCTAACCCCTTATTTCTTAAATATGAAACCATCAATGAATCAATTTGACCAAATGATGAAACTGAATCAAAACTTGTATGACAAATAACTCTTAATTCATTTAAGAGATTTATATGAGCCAATTTGTCATCTAATTTTTCTAGAATCTCTGCATCTCGAATATTATATTCAATTGTTTTATTTAACATTTTCCAATACATTTGATTGAAAGGAAGTGGTAGATTTATCTTAGTTATTCCTAATTCATGTTGAGCAATAAAACCTAATTTATAATTCTCCATTTTTGTAAATGTAAATGTTTTATAAACATAGTCTTGATCAACTACTACCACACCAGGTAAATGACAAATATATCTTTTAGAATCAATATAAAACTCTGAAAATTTTGAGAAACTTTCTGCTCTTAAATAAAGCTTTGGTAATCTATTAGATAGGTATTCCATATCAAAATTAATTAAGTTCCATCCACTTATGAAATCAGGATCACAACTTCTAAAATCATTTATGAAGGTTCTCAATAGATCTTTCTCTTTATCAAATATCTTAAAGTTTATTCCGTCTATATCTTTAATAGGTTCAGTTTTGTTATCTAAAATATATGTTGTTGTTACTCCATTAAAAATCGTTGTAATTAAATTAATTGGATATTCGGATCTTGTTTGATTGGGAAATACTTGTTTATCCCCAGTGTCAACCTCAATATCTGTAAACATAACATTGTTGTGAATTTTTGGAGCTTCACCTTTGCTAAAATGATAATAATCCATAGCATGTTTAACTGTTATTCGCAAATCACCTTCGTATGTAATTTGAGGATCTAAATTCATTTTATCTTTATATTTAACCATAACTTGCTCTAGTTGGTCATAAGGAACAATTTTCTTTGCAGGAATATCTTTTGGTGCTTGATAACATACATATTTATCGCTCATTTTATGATAAACTTTATTATTCTTTTTGTCTCTAAAAATATATAATACTTGTTGTGTCTTTGTTAAAAATTGAACATCAACTAGTCTATAATCTTCTGTATAAAAATGATCAGGTATTTTATATCTAAAAATTCCTTTTCCTATAGATTTAATATGTTGATCAGATTTAATTGTAACATTACTTCCCATCAATGAAGCAATTTTCCCCATTGCTTCTTCAAATTTTGGTTCCCAAACTTTAACATTTCTATTTACAAAGGATGGGTGAACTATTACAACACTTTTATATCCATTCCATTCAATAATATTTCCATGTATATTCGTAATACCTGATTTAGCTATACCAAAAGCAGACATTGGACTTGTTCCCATAATAACAACTAATTTAGGATTACATGCCTCAATTATCTTAAGACAATTTTTCTTACATAAATCAATAACTTTGTCTTCTGGATTGCCAGTTGTTCCATCACTATTTAATGTTTGACACAAAACAACATTAGTTAGTAAATAGTTCATTTTATTTATTCCAAATTTATTGAAATATTTTCTGAACATCTTTCCTGCTCTTCCCACTAACGGAACCCCTTTTTTTACTTCATCTTTGCCAGGATTTTCGGCAACGAAAACAATTTCTACTTTTGATAAATCATCTTCACAGCTGGTTTCTAATATACAAGATGGGGCATTTAGGAGAGGACAAACGGAGCAATTTGAAAAAGATTTTTTTATACTAAACAAACACTTACCTCCTATGTAGTTTATATTTTGTTCCTATTTTAAACAAAGGCATCTATATATATAAATTATTGAAGTGACTGAATAACTTTATTTTTGAATATCAGAAAGGAGATTAATTATGGAAAGCAACAACACTGAAGTCCAAGGAAGCAATCCAAGTTCGTTAACACCTGCTACAGCGCAGGAAATTAGAGAAGCAGAATTGTTAAGTTCTCAAGATGAAGCCAAAACAATCTTAGGTTTTGATCTTGAATCATACACAGAAATGGATCTATTGACTCACTATCAAAAATTGGTTATCCCCAAAATAGAGGATCCAGAACTAGAGAAAAAGGAACAACATCTTATAAAACAAATCATTGATGCAAAAAATATTCTCCAACGATTGAAAGTTGAAAAACAACTAGAGGAAAATGGAAAATTTGGTCTAGAATTTCCATTTGAGGAAATTGACTCTCGTTGTACTATTTGCCCCAGTTGTAATGGTTATGGAGAACGATTTGAGTTTTTTCCAAAGATTGTTGAAGTCCCATGTAAGTTTTGTAAAAATGGTGAAGTCATAATTACCTGTCCAGCATGCAGAGGAACAGGGCGGTATAATAGAGATCTTGGGAACGTTAAAATTAAAGTCGCATGCAAAAAATGTCATAAGGTAAATGAAAAAGATGAAAATGTGCCAGTGGTTAGTGATGAAAAAACTGGTGAACCACTAGTTGGAAAAATCAAGGTAAAGTGCAGAGTTTGTAGAGGGTCCGGAAAGTTTAGAAAAATTGTCCTTGATTCTTTCATCAAGACAACCACCTACTGTAAACATTGTAAAGGTAGAGGTTTTCATCTTAACAGAACTCAACCTGATAACCCGGTAATACCGCAAGAAATAGGTAAGGTTATCAAGAACGCTGTAGCAAGCGAATAACTAAATTCAAGTCACTTCAAAAAGGTGAGCACTTCTCTACATTTCAACAATAGAGAAGTGCTCATTTAAAAATGTTTTTAATGGAATTTTTTTTGGTTTTTTTGCCTTTGACTTTTTTTGTTTAAATGTTTTTTTCTTTTGTTTCTCTAATCCAAGAGATTCAAAAATTGCATTTTTATTCTCTGATTTTTCAATAATTTCACATAATAATGAAATATCATCATTCTTTAAAGTTGGTATTCTTTCTCTTAATGTATCAAAAAGAATTTGTCTCGTTCTCCTCGGGTAATAAACAATATCTCTCTTTTTTATTTTAAAATCCATTACACACTTTTTGATGAATTTGAATAATTCTTCTTTGGTCAAATATCTCAAGTTTATATCATTAAAATATTGATTTAAATAACTATTTAAATAACCATTTCTTAAAAACATTGAAATAACAAAAGTATGAGTAATCGGAGAGTTATATTTTAAGATATCAAGTTTATCAGTTTTTGGAATTGGACTATTTCTTTGTCCATCAAATAACCAGTTGTTGTACGTTCTGAATGGCATT
>Ga0180432_10006623_pt1 | contig 14985 bp, 14 predicted proteins | sample SS_ome_10_FD_132414 | JGI IMG/M metagenome (GOLD analysis project Ga0180432, IMG submission 132414) | Hypersaline lake sediment archaeal communities from the Salton Sea, California, USA - SS_1_MS_2 metaG | ecosystem: Environmental > Aquatic > Non-marine Saline and Alkaline > Hypersaline >... | reverse complement strand
TCGCCCCACACCTTGGCGTACGGGAACTTGAGGTAGGACCAGGGCAGGACCTTCTCGCTGATGTAGTCGGCGTACTCGGCGGGGTCGAAGTCGACGTACGAGCCGTCCGGCTTCATCAGGCGGAACTTCCCGTCATACAGGTCCATCGTGCCGTCGTCGGTGACGGTGCCCAGGAAGCCCGTCTCGATCACGCCGATGCTCTTGATCGCTTCCATGTACTTCGGGAAGAGGTTCTCCTTGGAAAAGGCGATCGCGAACTTGGAGAACTCGAGGACCTCCTCCGCCATGGGCAGCATCAGGTCGCGTTCGGCGTCGGTCAGCGGCTTGCTGTACCCGCCGGGCACGGCCGTCACCGGGTGAATCGACTTGCCCGAGACGATGCCGAGCATCTGGCAGCCGAGGTGCCGGTTGCGGATGACCTGCTTGGCGATGTCGGGGTTGGCCTGCGCGATGCCGAGCACGTTCCGCACGCCGTAGTCGGCGTCGGGCCCGATGACGAAGTCGGCCCCGGCCAGGAAGAAGAAGTGCAGGATGTGCTCTTCGGTGAAGGCAATGGCGTTGCACAGTTCCCGCAGCTTCCGCCCGGCCGGCGGGGGCGTGACGCCGAAGACCGCGTCGCAGGTCTTGGCCGACGCCAGGTGGTGCGACCACGGGCAGACCCCGCAGATGCTCGTGACGATGCGGGGCAGTTCCTCAACGGGCCGGCCGACGCAGAACTTCTCGAACCCGCGAAGCTCCACCACGTTGACCTGCGTGTCGGCGACGTTCCCAGCGTCGTCCAGTTGAATGGTCACCTTGGCGTGACCCTCGATCCGGGTCACGGGTGCTATCGTAAGTGTCTTGGACATTGTTGGTTATCTCCTTGCAGGTCGTTGCGGAAGCGGGCGAAGTCGTTTCTGGGCGCCGATATAGCGGTTCAACAGTGCCCGGCGGTCGGTGACCTGTTTCGGGTCCAGCCCGATCGACGTCAGCGCGCCCATCATTTCGACCAGCGGGTTGGCGCCCTTGCGGATCGGCCCGAAGCAGCCTCGACACGGCATGTAGCCCTTGATGCATCGCGGGACCTTCTCGCCCCCGTGGGCGTCCGTGCCGGTCGCACAGCCGGCCCGCGTCACCGGGCCGAGGCACAACTGCCCCGACTCCATGAAGCAGCGCGTGTTTTCCCAGGGCTCGCCCTGGGCGAACGGCACGCTCTTGAGGGGCCGGTCGATCGTGCCCCCGGAGGCCTTCTTCTCACGCTTGACCGGGCACTCGTCGCAAACGCTCCGCTCGGGCAGTTCGAACGGCTTGCCCTCCAGCAGGCACGTCAGCGCCTGGACGATGAGTCCCGGCGCCGTCGGGCAGCCCGGAATGTACACGTCCACGTCCACGATCTCGTCGACGGCCTTGACCGAATCGAGGAGGGGCGGCACGTTCTCGTTGGGGGTCTCGCCGGGTTCGGTCGTCTTCGAGTCGCGGTAGACCTTCTCGTACAGCTCGTCGACCGTCCACATGTTGGCCAGGGCCGGTATCCCCCCGAAACAGGCACACGACCCCAAGGCGATGAGCGTCTTGCAGGACTCGCGCATGACCTCGGTGACGTGCTTCTCCTTCTCGTTGCGCACGCCGCCGCTGATGATCCCGACGTCGGCCTCGGGGATCTCCATCTCCGTGCCCTCGCCCGTCTGGCCGTAATACTTGTGGTCCATGAGGACGGGCATGTGCACGAACTCGAGTTGGGGCAGCAGGTCGAGCAGCGGTTCCCCGATATCGAGGATGCTGACCTCGCACCCGCCGCAGATGTTCAACCACTCTTCTGCGACTTTGACAGGCATTGCGGTCTCCTTGTCTCTGGCGTTTCGCCGCGTCAGGCCGAGGGCGGCTCGCCCTCGACGACCACTTCAGTAACTACACGTCGCGTATATACCAAAAACGCCCCGTCGCCCTCGACGACGTGCGTTTCAAACTCCTTCTCCTCGTACTCCTTCCGCCTGGCCTCGGCAGCCTCGGCGGACTCGTAAGTCTCGCCGTCCCACATGAACTTCAGCCCGTCGACAAACCGCACCTTATCCGGGTCCATGGGCGCTCTCCTACATCGCGCGATACGGGCTCGGCCCGACCGCCTTGATATCCTCGACCATCTCGTTCATCACCTGGGCGAAGCGCGGCCCTTCCGAAGCCGATATCCACGCCAGGCGAAACCGCTCCGGCTCCAGGCCGAAGTCCTCGAGCATCAGGTCGATCGCCTCGGCGCGCTTCTCGGCCCTGAGGTTGCCCTCCAGGTAGTGGCAGTCCCCGGGATGACAGCCGCACATCAGCACCCCGTCGGCGCCCTTGGTCAGCGCGTCCATGATGAGGTTCGGGTGCACCATGCCGGAACACATCACGCGGATGATGCGGATGCTGGGCGGGTACTGGAGGCGGGAGGTGCCCGCCAGGTCCGCCCCGGCATACGAACACCAGTTGCAGCAGAACGCCACAACGATGGGCTCAAATTCTTCTTCTTCGCTCATCGCCTTCTCTCAGTCAGGGCACCAGGGCGGCGTCGACCACCGCCGCGATCTGGTCCATCTTGTAATGCCGTATGAATATCCCGAGTTTCGGACAGGTCGCCTGGCAGACGCCGCACCCCTTGCACAGCGCCTCGTTGGTCTGAACGGTCTTCTTGACCTCTCCGTTGCGCATGTACTCGATCAGCGTCAGCGCCTGGTAAGGACACGGGTCGATGCAGTAGGCGCACCCGTCGCAGTTGGCGTCGACAACCTCGGAGATCGCCGCTTCGAGCGGCAACTCGTCCTTGGCCAGGATGGTCGCCGCACGCGAGGCGGCGGCCATCGCCTGCGAGATCGTCTCGTCCAGCGCCTTGGGCGCGTGGGCCAGCCCGCAGAGGAACACCCCGTCGGTCGCGAAGTCCACCGGGCGAAGCTTCAGGTGCGCCTCCAGGAAGAACCGCTCCTGGTTCAGCGGCACCTTGAGCATCTGCGCCAGGGCGTCCCCGTCTTCCCGCGCCACCACCGCCGCCGACAGCACCACACGGTCGCAGTCGATCGACAGGGTCCTCTCGAGGATCGGGTCCCACGCCTCGACCCGCACGGCGTCGTCCTCGGCCGAGACGACCGGCTTGCGTTCCGGCTCGTACCGGATGAACCGCACGCCCTTCTCCCGCGCCTGGCGGTAGTACTTCTCGCGGAACCCGTACGTGCGCACGTCGCGATAGAACACGAAGACGTCCCCCTGCGGGTTGAGTTCCTTGAACTTCAGCGCGTTGCGGATGGCGTGGGAGCAGCACAGTCGGCTGCAATAGGGTCGCTCGTCGTCGCGCGACCCGACGCACTGGATCATGACGACGGTGTCGGCCTCGACGTCCCCGGCGGCCAGGGCCTGCTCGAACTCGACCTGGGTCGTGACGCGGTCGTCGGCGCCGTAGAGGTACTCGGTGGGCGTGTAGATGTCGGCCCCGGTGGCCACGACGACCACCCCGTGCTCGACCTCGATCTCCCCGCTGCCGTTGGCGATCCGGGTGGTGAAGTTGCCCACGAACCCGTCGATGGCCTGGACCGTCGCGCCGAGGTGGACCGTGACCCGCGGGTGGGTGCTGACCCGCTCGATGGTCTCGACGAGGAAGGCCTGCGGGTCCTGCCCGTCGGACAGGCCCTGCACGTGCCGGGCGTGCCCGCCCAGTTCGCCCTCGCGCTCGACCAAGTACACGTCGAACCCCTCGTCGCCCAGCGCCAAGGCCGCGACCATCCCCGCCAGCCCACCGCCGATCACCAGCGCGTCGTGGTTCAGCGGGAGGGTGCGTTCGGGGAGCGGCTCGATGAGCCTGGCCTTGGCCACGCCCATGCGGACGAGGGCCTCGGCCTTGGCGGTGGCCTCGTGCGGCATGTTCATGTGGACCCAGGAGCACTGGTCGCGGATGTTGGCCATTTCGAACAGGTAGGGGTTGAGCCCGGCCTCTCGGAGGGTATCTCTGAAGAGCGGCTCGTGCGTCCGCGGCGTGCAGGAGGCCACCAGCACCCGGTTCAGGTCGTGATCGATGATCATCTCGCGGATCTTCGCCGTGCTGTCGGTCGAGCAGGTGTAGAGGTTCTCCTCGGCGTAGACGACGTTGTCGAGCGTCTTGGCGTACTCGACGACCTGCGGCACGTTGACCACGCCCCCGATGTTCCGCCCGCAGTGACAGACGAACACGCCTATTCTCGGCTCCTGCCCGGTGACGTCCTTCTCGGGGGGATATTCCTTCGGCTCGACCATGGTGCCCCGCACGTCGGCCAGGATCCCCATGGCCCGGGCGGCGGCGCCGCTGGCCTGCATGACGGTCTCGGGGATGTCCTTCGGCTCGGCGAAAGGCCCGCAGACGAACACGCCCTCGCGGTTCGTGTCCAGCGGGGCCAGGCGCTCGAAGCGGCTGTAGCCGTTCTCGTCCCGCTCGATGCCGAGCAGTTCGGCGACCTCCGCGGCGCCGCCCGAGGGGCGCATCCCGTTCGAAAGCACCACCAGGTCGAACGGCTCGCTCTTGAACTCGCCCTGTTCGTTGAGGTACTTGATGCGGAGGTCGCCTTCGTCGTTGATCTGGTCGACGGTGGCCGGGCGGGCGCGAACGAACCGCACGCCTTCGTTCTCGGCGCGCTGGTAGTAGGCGTCGAAGCCCTTCCCGTAAGCCCGCATGTCCATGAAGAAGACCGTGTACTCCACGTCCGACAGGTGCTCCTTGACCATCAGCGAGTGCTTGACGGCATACATGCAGCAGACCGACGAGCAGAAGTTCGCCTCGTCCTCGCGCGAGCCGACGCACTGGATCGACGCGATGCGCTTGGGCTCCTTGCCGTCGGAGGGGCGCAGGACGTGGCCCTGGTGGGGGCCGCTGGCCGAGAGGATCCTCTCGAACTGCAGGCTGCTGATCACGTTGGGATACCGCCCGAAGCCGTACTCGCTCCGCAGCGTGTGGTCGCAGAGCGTGAAGCCCGGCGCGATGATCACCGCGCCCGCGTCGATATCGACCTGTTCGTCCTGTTGGGTGTAATCGATGGCCTGGGCCTCACAGACCTTCTCGCAGGCCTTGCAGGCGTCGGCGTCTTCGCCCTTGCGGAAGTACAGACACGTCTCGCGGTCGATCACCGGCACCTTGGGTATCGCCTGCTGGTACGGAATGTAGATCGAGGACCGTTCGACCAGGCCGGCGTCGAAGTCGGCCAGGACCGGACGGGCCGGACGCTCGGAAAACTCTTCCAGGTCGATGATCTCCGTCGGGCAGACCACCTTGCACGCCCCGCAGGCCATGCACACCGCCGAGTGCCTGTCGTAGGGCGGGCCGACCTTGCGCCGGTACCCGCGGCCGCTGAAGTCGATGGCCCCGGCCTTCATCACCTGAGAGCATATCCGCGTGCACAGGCCGCACAGAATGCAGTCTTCGTTCTTCTTGGGGAACCTCGGGGCGGTGACGCCGAGCTGGGCGGCGACGGCCTTGACCTTCTCGGACTGCGGGCATCGGGCCAGAAGCAGCTCGGCCATGATCCGGCGCGTGGCCAGCACCTGCTCCGTGCCCGTCCGGATCGTCAGCCCGTCGCGGACGGTGTAGAGACACGAGGCGCGGATCTGCGTGCGCCCGTTCTCCTCGATCTCGACCAGGCACAGGCGGCAGGCGCCGTAGCCCGGCAGTGACTGATGGTAACAGAGCGTGGGGATCTCGATGCCCAATCCCCTGCAGGCTTCCAGCACGGTCGTGCCGGGCTCTACGCTCACGTCCTGGTCGTCGATGGTTAGGTTAATCATGTTCGTCTGACTTCCCGCGTATCAAACCGCGCTGTTTCCGAGTCCGCCGTGTGCTCGTAGACGAAGTCCACGTCGGGGTGTCCTGCCACAAGGGTCTGCAACGTCGCCGCAATGTCGCCCAGGGGCTTGCGGTCGGGATGGCTGTGCTGAAACGTCGCCTTGACCGTGGTCCCCTCGCCCGGCCGGGAGGACACGTCGAACCGCCCGGCGCCCTCCCGGGCGGCCTGGGCCAGCATCGCCAGGCCGAGCCCGACCCGCTTGCCGGGCTTGCTGCTGTAGAACGGGTCGGCGGCGCGGGCGGCCGTCTCGGGGTCCATGCCCTGGCCGTTGTCCCGGATCTCCAGCGCCAGCAGGTCCTCGGCCGTGTCTTCCAGAACCGAGATCTCCACCAGCGTGGCGCCGGAACGAAGGGAGTTTTCCGCCACGTCCAGAATGTGCAGCGACAGATCCTGCATAAGGCCACCATCCAGTATCCTGCGGCCCCGGGCCCCCCTGAGGGCCAGGGCGATCTCGCCAGAGGTCGGCTGCTCGAGGAGGAACCGCGTGCACCGGGTGCCGATGTCCTCGGGGCGGTGGGCGTCCGAGGAGGTGACCACCGGCAGGTGCTGGGGGATGGTCGGCACGGCATCCGAAGAGACCTCCACCGCGTCCAGCCCCAGGCCTTCCGGTATAAAACCCAGTTGGCTCAACACGCTGAAACTCGGGCGGTCCACGTGCGAGGCGATCGCGATCCCGTCGAACGCGTGAATGGTCCCCACCACGTCGCTCAGCGTCAGGGCCGTCGCCCCGATCAGCAGCCTGTCGTTGCGGGCGACGACCGTGTCGTTCTCGTCAGCGACCAGTTGCTGCCCGAAGGTCTCCGGGTCGTTCTGCCCGTGGAGATTGTCGTAGACGACATCCTGGACGGCGTGCAGATGGCGTTTCCGGCCGAACAGCCCCAGGACGTGCACCTCCTCCCGGGAGGTGATTTCCATCCCGCCGATGACGGCCAGGCCGGCCTTCTGCCCGGCGCGGCTGACAGCCTCGACGTTCTCGGCCGAGTTGTGGTCACAAACGGCTATCACGTCCAATCCTCTGCGAAGCGCCTGGGCGACGACGGCCGACGGCGACATCCGGCTCTCGGCACATGGCGAGAGGCAGGTATGTATGTGCAGATCGGCATACAGTGCTCTCATGTACGGGTTCCGCGCAGGCCCAACTGGTACAGTTTTCCGACCAGCTCGAAGGTCCCCAGCGTGCTGATCAGCAGCGGGACGTTTTCCTGTGCGGCCTTTTTCAGCGTGTCGGGTTCGGGCTGGCGCTCGTTGACCAGGACGATTCCGGCCAGGTCCTTCATGCTCGCCACGGCGATAGTGTTCTGGTGGGTCTGGAGGGTGATCCACAGATCCCCCTCGCAGGCGTTGGCCAGCACGTCGCTGATCAGATCGCTGGCGTACCCCCCGCGCACCTCGGTGTCCGAGGCGCCGCCGGTCTTCACCTCGAGCCCAAACTCGTCAATTATCCTGCTCAGCTTCACTGGCCAACTCCAGGAGGATATCCACCTCCAGCCGCGTGCCCTGCCCTACCGTCGACGTCATGGACATCCGGTCCGTGCAGTTCTTGATATTGTCCAGCCCCATTCCCGCCCCGAAGCCCAACTCGCGGACCCACTCCGGCGCGGTGGAGTATCCGGCCTCCATGGCCTTGTCGACGTCCGGAATGCCGGGACCGTCGTCTTCGACCCGGATCCGTATCATGTCCGGGTTGACCGTGGCCGCAACCAGCCCGCCCTCGGTGAAGACGACCAGGTTCATTTCGGCCTCGTAGGTGGCAATGGCGGCGCGTCGCGCGACGGCCGGCCGTATGCCGAGGCGCTGCAGGGTGGTTTTCAGTCCGCTGGCGCACGATCCGGCCTGGCCGAAGTCTCCGCCGACGACGTCATACTCGAACGTCAGCGCGCTGCGGTCGGCGACGATGTCCTCGAAGATGTGCTTGGACCGGGCGCCGCGCGTCTCGGCCTGGCGGTAGTCCACGTCCAGGTGTTTCAACAGCCCGGTGACGATATCGCCTTTGGTGATCACGCCCACCAGGTGCCCGTTGTCCCGGGCCAGCACGGGCATGCGGCCGAAGCCCGACCGCTCGAGCTTGTTGACCGCCAGGATGAGCGGTTCGTCGTCGTGGATTCGGGTGACCTTCCCGGTCATCCTGTCAGCCACCAGGCACTGCTCGCCCCCGTCGGCCAGCCACCCGATGAAATCCTCGATGCTGATGATGCCGACCAACTGCTCGTCCTCAACCACCGGCGTCCCGGAGATGCGGTTATCGCGCAGGATCTGACGCAGCTCGTTCATCGGCGTCGAAGGCGTTACGGTGATGAGGTCGGTTTCCATCACCTGGCCGACCCGGAGCTCGTAGATCAGCTCCTGGATCCGGGTTATTTCTGCGGGCGGCAACTCTCGGCTCCGTCTTTTCTCTTCACCCCGGGCAGTCCCTCGGCGAACAGTCGGCCGCAGGATTCGTACATCGGCATCGTCGTGCCGAGCAGCGGGATGCCCTTCTCGGCGGCCAATTGGACAGCATCCGGCTGCGGTTCCTTGCCCCGGACGAAACAGATGGCGATGAAATCGGACACTTCAGCGGTCCGGACCACCTGGGCGTTGGTCAGCCCGGTCAGCAGCAGCGAGCCGGGACCGATGAACGTCAACACGTCGCTCATCAGGTCGCTGGCATGGCACAAGCGCACTTCCCGCTCGCCGTAGTCGGGGCAGTTGTCCGCCCAGACCCGCCCGGAGTCCAGGATCTTCTCTACTTCCTTCAGCTTCATTGGACTAACACCGCGTCAAACTTGCACACGTCGCGGCAGACGCCGCACTTGATGCACTTGTCCTGCTCGATAACCTGGGGCTGCTTCTTCTCGCCGACGATCGCGTCCTGCGGGCAGTTCTTGTTGCACAGCATGCAGGCCTTGCACGTGTCGGGATCGATGGTGTAGGTGATGAGCGCCTTGCACACGCCGGCCGGGCAGCGCCCCTCCTCGATGTGGGCCAGGTACTCGTCCTTGAAGTACTGCAGCGTGCTCAGGACCGGGTTCGGCGCCGTCCCGCCCAGGGCGCACATCGACCCGGCCTGGACGGCCCGGCCCAGTTCCTCGAGCAGGGGGATATCTTCCACCTTGCCTTTGCCTTCGCAGATATTCACGACGATCTGGTACATCGCGTCGACGCCTTCACGGCAGGCCGTGCACTTGCCGCAGGATTCGTCGCGGAGGAACTCGAGGAAGTACCGGGCGACATCCACCATGCACGTCTCTTCGTCCATCACGATCATGCCGCCGGAACCCATGATGGAGCCGACCTCCATCAGGCGCTCGTAGTCTATCGGCAGGTCGAGCAGCGAGGCGGGGATGCACCCGCCGGACGGCCCGCCGGTCTGGACGGCCTTGAACGCCTTGTCGTGCTCCATGCCCCCCCCGATATCGAAGACCATCTCCCGCAGGGTGATGCCCATGGGCACCTCGACCAGCCCGGTGTTCTTGACCTTGCCCACCAGGGCGAAGACCTTCGTGCCCTTGCTGGTTTCGGTGCCGATGCTCGAGAACCACTCGGCCCCGCGGTCGATGATTTCGGCGACGGTGGCCCAGGTTTCGACGTTGTTGATGCAGGTGGGCTTTCCCTGGACGCCGGACTCGGCGGGGAACGGGGGACGGATTCTCGGCTCGGGGGGCCGGCCCTCGAGCGAGCCGATCAGGGAGGTCTCCTCCCCGCAGACGAACGCCCCGGCGCCGCGGTGGATCGTGATGTCGAAGGCGAAGCCCGTCCCGAAAACGTCATCGCCCAGCAGCCCGTACTCCCGTGCCTGGCCCAGCGCGTGGTTCAGCCGCTCCAGCGCCAGGGGGTACTCCTGCCGGATGTAGATGAACCCTTTGGAGGCCCCGATCGCCTTGGCGCCGATGACCATGCCTTCCAGCACCGAATGCGGGTCGGACTCGACGATGCTGCGGTCCATGAAGGCCCCGGGGTCGCCCTCGTCGGCGTTGCAGATGATGAACTTCCCGTTGCCCGGCTGCTTGGCGGTCAGTTCCCACTTGCGCCCGGTCAGGAAGCCCGCCCCGCCGCGACCGCGGAGCCCTGAGTCCTTGACTTCCTTGATGATGTCGTCGCTGGTCATGGACGTCAGGGCCTTGGCCATCGCCTTGTACCCGCCCCGGGCGATGTACTCATCGATCTTCTCAGGGTCGATCAGCCCGCGGTTGCGCAGCGCCACCAGCCGCTGCTTCTGGAAGAAGCTGATGTCGCTCATGATCGGGACGGGGGCTTCTTTCTCGGGCGGGGTATACATCAGGCGTTCGACCGGGCGGCCCTTGAGGAAGTGCTCTTCGACCAGGTGGGCGATGTCTTCCTCGCTGAGCAGTTGGTAGAAGATGCCGTCCGGCTGCACGGTCATGACCGGGCCCTGGGCGCAGAACCCGTTGCACCCGGTCATCACCACCGCGATCTCGTCCTGGAGGTCGTGCTTGGCCAGTTCCCGTTCGAGCGCCTCCTTGACCTGGTAGGCCCCGTTGGAGACGCACCCTGTTCCCGCGCACAGCATCAAATGCATGCGATAGGCGTTCATAGCGTCCTCTCGCTGCCCATGGCCAGGGCATAGTCCGTGACGATCTCGCCGCCGACGACATGCCCGGCAAATATCTCTTTGACCTTCTCTTCGGTCACGTCCACGTACTTCACCGGGGCCTGCCCGGCCAGTTCCACCGTCATCATCGGCTCACGGCTGCACAGCCCCGCGCAGCCTGAGGTCGTCACGATCACGTCGTGGGCGTCGTGCTCTTCCATGCAGCGCATCGCGGCGCTCATGATCTTCCTCGCCCCGGCCGCGATGCCGCACGTCCCCATGTGCACGGTAACTCTGGCTCGCCCCGCGCCCTCGCGCAGGGACATGGCTCTCTTCATGTTCTCGGCGATCTTCGCCAGATCCTCTGGACGCAGCTTGGCCACTTTGCTCTTCCTTTGTCACAAGGTGTATTGGTCGAGCACGTCGACCATGCCCTGGGACGTTATCTTGCCGTAGACGTCGTCGTTGACGGTCACCACCGGGGCCAGGCCGCAGCAGCCCAGGCAGCGCACCGCCTCGAGCGTGAAGCGCTTGTCCTCAGTCGTCTCGCCGGACTCGACGCCTAGTTCTCGCTGGAGCCTCTCGAGTATCCGCCCGGCGCCCTTGACGTGGCAGGCAGTACCCATGCAGACCCTGATGATGTGCTTTCCTCGCGGTTCGAGGCTGAAGAGATTGTAGAACGTGGCGATGCGCAGGACCCCGGCCAGGGGCATCCCCAGCGCCTCGGAGACGCGCCGCACCGCGCCGGGGGACAGCCACTTGTACCGGGTGTTGATGTCCTGGAGTACGGGCACGATCGCCCCGTCCTCGCCCTCGTGCTCGGCCAGGATGCCGTCGATCTCGGCCAACTCGTCCGGCGTCAGCTCGATCGCCTCGGGCAGCGGGTCGAGGTAGGCCCGGTTGCGGACGAGGCAGTGCGCCATGCACTCCCCGCACCCGGTACACTTGTCTTCATCGACGGACCGCGCCTTTTTCAGGACGGTGGCGCGGAAATGCCCGGGCCGGCCCTCCAGGGCCCGAAGCTCCGAGTACGTGAGCTTCTCGATGTTGGGGTGCTTGCCGCAGTCCACCAGGCGCGGGGCGAGCGTGCACATCGCACAGTCGTTGGTCGGGAAGGTCTTGTCCAGTTGGGCCATCGCCCCGCCTATCGCAGGGCTTTTCTCGACCAGGTAGACCTTGTAGCCGGACTCGGCCAGGTCCAGCGACGCCTGCATCCCTGCCACGCCGCCTCCGACCACGACTACCGCGCCGACCTTACCATCAGTACTACTGTTGACGCCTTGAGTTGTTTCCATAACGGACGACCTCATCCTCGGGGAAACACTACCCCCTCAACACACCGACTACGGACAAAGATGAATCTGTTGTGGGCAGTATTTTACTCGATACCCGCCCCCATATACACTGCCTTAACGTGGGCCGCAAGATCACCTCGCAGTCAATAGTCAACCGGGCCGACGACACACTGACCGGCGCGCTGTCCCGGGCCCGTTGGCACGACAAGATAGCATCGGCCTAATGCGCCTGTCAACCACTTTGATATCTTTTTCACAAAAAAAGTCCCGCCCCCCTGCCAGGGCAGGCAGGGTGAAGTCGGGAGCTTTGACGCCCAGCGCGTAAACCCTTGTGATACACACGCCGGGGCTATAGAATAACCTCGTGACGAACCACGTGTTGTGTGCAGCATCGCCGACGGTGGCGACCGTAATCTCATATGATCAGACCTCTGGATCAGAAAGGAACCGACAATGAAGCCTCCTACCGTGTATCTGGTGATCATGCTCGCTGCAACCGTCCTGGCGACCGGATGTCAGGTGTTCCAGGGCGGCGGGGCCGGGGCCGCCGACGGGTGGACCTCAAACATCGCCGGAAGCTACAAGGGCATCATCTACACCGGCCAGACCGAGTATCCCGGAACGACGACGTTCGCGATGGACGACAAGGGAATGCTGAAAGGCACGTATGCACTGGACGAGAACGGCACGACGGTGCCCGGCACGCTGACCGACTTCCGCGAGGTCGGCCCGCGCAAGCTGACATGCACGTGGCACGACAAGAACGGCTCCGGCCCGTTCGTGCTGACGTTCACGGAGGACCTGTCGGCGTTCGACGGCCTGTGGAGCAACGCCGGCCAGCCCCCCACCCACGGCTGGAACGGCAAGAAGTGACGCGCTGATCGGGTGCGCGCCCGTGCGCAAGACGGCGAGGCGATGGCAGGTCGGCCGCCACCGGCCTCCACAGTGGGCGCTGTCAGCCGGTGTTGACCACGTGCGAGCGAAGCAGTAAGCTGGTGTTTGTGTTCGGGGCCTGACCCCAGCCAGGTGCGCCATGAGGACACTCGCCACGAGTTCACAATCGCCGTCCGATCGGCTCAGCCGTTCACCTGCCCGCGTGTCTCTGCGCGAGATCCTCGATGTCGTCGAGCAGATCGCCCGGGAGAGTTCACCGCGCAGGATAATCCTGTTTGGCTCACACGCCACAGGGCGCGCCTTGCGCCACAGCGACGTCGATCTGCTTGTGGTCACTGCTCGTCCGCCCGGCGATGATGCCTCCCTGAACCTGCGGCGCAAGGTGCGGTACGGGTTTCCTCTGGACCTCATCGTCTGCGACGAGGCGCGGCTTGCTCGGCGAATCGAAGCCGGAGACTTCTTCCTTCAGGACGCCGTCGCCCAGGGCAAGGTGGTCTATGAAGACGCTGACCGCTGAGTGGCTGGCCAAGGCGGAGGAGGACTACTCCGTGGCATCGGGGCTGTTGCGGCGGCGTAAGGTCCCTGCCGACTCGATCTGCTTCCACTGCCAGCAGGCCGCGGAGAAACTGCTCAAGGCCGTCCTCCAGGACAACGGTATCCGGTTTGGAAAGACGCATGACCTGGAGGAGATCTTGTCCCTCTGCGCACGTGCTGTTCCCGAATTGGCTCTGCTGCTTGACGATGTGACACTGCTGGGAGATTACGCCGTCCGATACCGATACCCCGGAATGCACGCCACCAAGGCCCAGGCCCGCAGTGCACTGAAAGCCGTCAGGCGCATCCGAATCGCGGTACGTGGCCTGCTCAGACCGGGGCGCAACTGAGCCACCGCAGTCGTCGGCGCTGCGGACGTTGGGGTCTGGTGCTGGTAGACTGGTGGCGTTGATGACCGGAGGCAGGATTGAACAGGGATATGGCAACACGAGCGGTAATCGTCATGGTGGGCATGCTGTGGACCGGGCTTCCGGCCTCGGGGCACACGGCCGCACGGATACTTGAGACCACGGGCGTTACCGGCGGGCTGGTGGTGCACGTCGGCTGCGGCGATGGCAAGCTGACGGCCGCGCTGCGCGCCAACAGCCGACTCCTCGTGCACGGGCTCGACGCGGACGCCGCCAACGTGGCCCGGGCTCGCGAGCACATCCGCAAGGCCGGGCTGGCCGGCCGCGTGTGGGTCGACCACCTCCGGCCCGCCCGCCTGCCCTACGCCGAGAATATGGTCAACCTCCTGGTGGCCGAGAACCTCGGCAAGGTGCCGATGGCCGACGTGATGCGCGTGCTCGTGCCGCTCGGCGTCGCGTACGTGAACGGCACGAAGCACGTCAAGCCCTGGCCCGAAGACATCGACGAGTGGACGCACTGGCTGCACGGCGCGGACGGCAACGCGGTGGCCGCAGACCGCCGCGCCGGGCCGCCCAGGCGGTTCCAGTGGATCGCCGGCCCCCTCTGGTCGCGGTCGCACGACAGCGTGCCCAGCGTCTCGGCCATGGTTTCGGCCCGGGGCAGGCTGTTTACCATCGTCGACGAGGCCCCGGCGACCATGGACGGATCGGCCCCGGACAAGTGGGCCCTGGTCGCCCGAGACGCCTTCAACGGGTTGCCGCTGTGGCGCGTGCCCATCGCCCGGTGGGGCTGGAAGACCTGGAGCACCAAGTTCACCGTCCGTTTCACCGTCCCGACGCACATGCCTCGCCGCCTGGTGGCCGCCGGCGACCGCGTGTACGTGACGCTCGGCTTCAACGCCCCGCTGGTCGCGCTGGACGCCGCGACCGGCAAGGTGCAGCGGCGGTTCGAGGGCACGCAGTACACCGACGAGATCCTCGCCACGGATGACCTGCTGATCCTCTCGATGAACAAAGGCCCGCAGAGGCCCGGCCCGCGGACAGGCCCGTCGCCCGAGCCGGTGCGCAAGTGGGTGGCCGCCATCGACCGCCGCACGGGCGCCATGCGCTGGAAGGTGGGCGACTACCTCGGGCTGCGGTCCAAGACAGGAGACATGGAGCGGATCAGCCATCTCAGCATGGCCGGCGGCGGCGGAAAGGTGTTCTTCGTCGACGGCGACAAGATCGTCAGCCTGGACCTGAAAGACGGCCGCGAGACCTGGCGCGTCGACCGCCCCAAAGTGCCCGAGCACAAGATGCGCTACAACATCCGCCTGACGGACATGTGCACGCTGGTCTACGGCAAAGGCATGCTGCTGTTCGCCCAGCTCGACCCGGGCCCGCAGAGAATCGGCTGGCGCGAGGTCAAGGGCAACGTGCATGCGTTGTCGGCCGAGACGGGCAAGGAAATCTGGTCCCGCCAGTGTTCTTCGTGGGGCTGGGGCCACCCCGCGGACGTCTTCGTTCACCATGGGCTGGTGTGGGTGACGGGCTACAAGGACGACTCTGTCCTC
>Ga0180432_10006622_pt1 | contig 14986 bp, 11 predicted proteins | sample SS_ome_10_FD_132414 | JGI IMG/M metagenome (GOLD analysis project Ga0180432, IMG submission 132414) | Hypersaline lake sediment archaeal communities from the Salton Sea, California, USA - SS_1_MS_2 metaG | ecosystem: Environmental > Aquatic > Non-marine Saline and Alkaline > Hypersaline >... | reverse complement strand
CGCAAGTGCTTTATTACCAACGCGCACATTGCCGACACCATCACGGTCCTGGCCAAGGATGGGGAAAGCGATGACCCCAGGGCTTTTTCGACCTTTATCGTGGAAAAGGACATGGCGGGTTTCCGGCCCACACACGAGGAACACAAAGTGGGCATGTGCGGATGCAACACCGGCGAGTTGACTTTTGAGAACTGCCGCGTCCCCCGGGAGAACCTGTTGGGGCCGGATGGTAAGGGCATGCGCGTGGCCATGTCTGCTATCGGCATGGTCGGCCGGGGCGGCATGGTGGGCTGTTCATTGGGGCTGCACACAGCTTGCCTGGAGGCCTCGCTCAAGTATGCCAGCGAACGTATCTTGTACGGCAAGCCGATTAGCAAACTCCAGACGATCCAGAACAAGCTGGCCGAGATGAAAATCGATCTGGAGGCCGGGCGATTGTTGGGCTACCGGGCAACGGCTATGCAAGACCAGGGACTGCAGGCGTCCAACGAGTTCGCGGTGGCCAAGTACTTTACGACCGAAGTCGCCCAAAAGGCGGCCAAAACAGCGGTCGACATCCATGGCGGCTATGGGTGCATGAAAGAGTTTGCCGTGAGCCGCTACTATCGCGATGCAGCCGTTTTGGGGCCGTCGGCGGGCACGTCGGACATTATGAAGATCATCGTCGCAAATTGGATACTCAGGCCGTACCGCAAGTGAGGAAAGCTGCCCTCCTCTCGCAGCTTTTACCTCTACAGATAGGTGCATGGTATGCTCAATGTAATCGTGTGCGTCAAGGCGGTTCCCGACCCAAAAGAAGCGGACCGAATCCGCATCGATCCGATCACCAAAACGCTCACCAGGGGCAATGTGCCTCTGGTGCTCAATCCGCTGGACAGGAACGCCATAGAGGCGGCACTCCAGCTCAAGGAGCAATATGGCGCGCAGGTGGCTGTGATCAGCATGGGGCCTCCCCAGGCGGCCAAGATCGTCAAGGAATGCCTGGCCCTGGGTGCCGACCGGGGCTTGCTCCTGTCCGATCGCGCATTTGGCGGCGCCGATGCCTACGCTACAGCCTACACGCTGGCCAAAGGCATCGAAAAGATCGGCTTGCCGGATGTCGTCTTTTGCGGGATGGCCAGCAGCGACGGCAGCACCGAGTGGGTCGGTCCGATGCTGGCCACATTCCTCGGCATGACGATCGTTACCCTGGTCACAGAGATCGTTGAATCGAGCGGCAGACAGTGGCAGGTCAAAGCCAGTGTTGAGAATGGCTACCGCCTCGTGCAGGTCGATCTGCCGGCAGTCCTGACGGTGACACGGGAATTGAATGTGCCGCGGGCGCTTAGCTTCTCCGGCATTGTCAAGGCCCGAAAGAAAGAGATCCTTGAGTGGGGCATCAAAAAGTTGGAACTGCAAGAGGAGAGTGTAGGGCTAAAGGGATCGCCAACCATCGTCTCCAAGATGATGACCCGGGAAAGAAAACGGCAGGTAGAGTTTATCACCGGCACGCGGGAAGAAAAGGTCGAGCGCTTGATCCAAGAACTGGTGGACGCCGGCGCTCTTTAGAACAGGATGGGTGCACATGACAAAGTCACCTGGCCCGGTATGGGTCATTGCAGAACAGACAGACAGACGGCTCCTGACCGTATCGCTCCAGGTGTTGGGGCGGGCGCGCCGGTTGGCCGACCAACTGGGGACGCATGTGGGGGCGATCCTGTTGGGGGATAAAGTTGAGGACGCAGCCAGGCAGCTCGTCGCGGCGGGTGCCGATCAGGTCTACCTCGGCGACGCTCCCCACCTGGCCATCTATCAGTCCAAAGCCTACACCGGGATCGTCGTGGAACTGGCCCGGGAGCACCAGCCTGACATTCTGCTCCTGGGCTCGACCGCCATGGGCCGGGAGCTGGCTCCCCTGGTCGCTGCCCGGTTAGAGACCGGCCTGACAGCCCACTGCATCGATCTGCTGCTCGACGAGAACGGCATCCTCGAGCAGCAAGTCCCGGCCTATGGTGGCCTCATTTCGATCATCTGCCCGGAGCGGCGGCCTCAAATGGCAACCGTCGCCAAAGGCGTGTTCCCCAATCCCGAGCTGGACGAAAGCCGGGCAGGGGAAATAGTGCGTCTGGATGTTCCGGAGAATCTCTTGTGGCCTGTCCGGACACTCGAGATTGTGCGCGAGGAGCCGAAAGGTGTACCGCTAGAGACTGCACAGATCGTCGTCGTGGGTGGTGCCGGCGCCGGCGACGCCGCTGGGTGGCAGCGTATCGTAGAGTTGGCCCACGTGCTTTATGCCGGGCTGGGCTCGACGCGGCCCGTCGTCGACGAGGGTTGGACCGGCTTGGAAACAATGATCGGGCAGAGCGGCAAGATGGTCAGCCCCACACTTTACATCGGGGTGGGGCTTTCGGGTGAACAGCAGCACATGGTGGGTATCACCGGCGCGCAGGTGATGGTAGCCATTAACAACGACGAGAACGCACCTGTCTTCGAGCAGGTGGATTTCGGGATCGTAGACGACTGCCGGGAGTTTGTGCCGGCGCTGATCGAGAGGATCAGAGAGATACAATCGACGTGAAATGCTCTATAAATCGTAAAGGGAGATGAAGCATGGCAATCAAAACGAGAGAGGACTATGTGGCAGCATTGCGGGCCATGCGCCCCAATGTGTACAAATTCGGCGAATTGATCCAAGATGTCACGATGCACCCGGCAACCAGGAGGACGGTCGAGAGCCATGCCCGCAACTATGACGCGGCCAACGACCCAGAACTGGCAGATCTGTACACCAAGACCTCGATCTTTAGCGGGGAAATGATCCTGCGCTGGAACTCGATGCTGCAGAGCGCAGATGACCTCATCTGCAACATGAAAATGAAGCGGCAAAACTATCGCCGCACGGGCAGTTGTACCGGTGCGGTCTGCGTGGGCTGGAATGCCCAAAACGTCATGTGGGCGGTGACGCACGACATTGACGAGGAGTTTGGCACGCACTACCAGGAGCGGTTGAAGGACTGGATCCTGCGTTCGCAGAACGAGGGGCTGGCCGTCGCCGGGGCTTTGACCGACCCCAAAGGCGACCGCAGCCTCAAACCCTCGCAGCAGCCGGACCCGGATACCAACCTGCGCGTCGTCGAGGTGCGGGAGGATGGCATTGTCATCCGTGGGGCCAAGATCATGATCTGTGGAACGGCGGCCGCTCACGAGATCTTTGTACTGCCCGGTGGGATCTACCGGGAAGCGGACCAGGATTATGCGGTGGCCTGTGTCGTGCCTCGCGACATCGAGGGTTTGACCATCGTCGAAGCGACGCATCCCAGCGATCGGCGAGAGATGGAAGACACTGCCGCGGGCGAGGTCCCCGACACGGGGATCACCCAGGGCTGGCTGTTGTTCGAGGATGTGTTTGTGCCCAACGAACGGGTCTTTATGTGCAGAGAGTTCAAACACACCAGCAAGGTGATTCAGTACTTTACGGCCAACTATCGCGCTTGCATCGGCGCCTGTGTCTCGGGTCAGGGCGACGTGATGATTGGTGCCTCTATCTTGATGGCCCGCGCCAATGGTCTTTCGACCCGGACGTTCATGAACAAACTGGTGGACATGTCCATAAACAACCAGATCACATATGGGCTGGGCGTGGGAGCTTGCGCCATCGGGTTTCAACACCCGGCCGGCTCCTGGTTTGCCGATCCGCTTACGGCCCACAGCAACAAGGTCATGGTCGCCACACTACCCTACGAAGTCAAGCGCTTGACACAAGAGATCGGAGGCGGCATCGTCGAGACCGGTTGTATGCCTTCATACGAGGACCTGGGCAATCCGGAATACGGGCATCTGTTGCGCAAGTATCTCAAAGCCGGCAATGCCTCCGCCGAGGCTCGCTTCAAGGCCGCGCGTTTGTCGGAATGGCTGACCATTGGAGCCGGAGTGCCGGGCTGCATGCACGGCGGCGGCTCACCGGATGGCGCCAAGCTGGTTGTCCGCTTCACAACGCCCATGGAAGAGTATGTGGACTATGCCCGGCAGATCATGGGCATAGAAGAAAAGGTTACCGAGCCTGAAAAACGAAAGCGCTAGTTGCAAGGAGAAGGGTGGCGAGAATGCTGGCATATGATTATCAACTTTTGCTCAAGCATCTCTTGGAGCACGGAGTAAGTTGGGCGCCGGATGGAGAGATTGTCTACCGCGACCAACTGCGCTACACCTATACCGATCTCTACGATCGGGTGCTCAGACTTGCTGCGGCTCTTGAGCATCTAGGGGTCAAAAAGGGTACCAAAGTTGGTGTCATCGAGTGGGACAGCCATCGTTACTTGGAGATGTACTTTGCCATCCCCGGCATTGGGGCTATTCTTCACACCATCAACCCGCGTTTATCCCTGGAGAACCTGGCTTACACGATGGCGCACGCTGAGGACGAGGTGCTTGTCTTTCACGAGGATTTTGCGCCTTTGGTCGAGGCAGTTCGCCCGCGTGTCCCCTCTATCCGCAAGACCGTGCTGATCCGGGATACAGCAGGAAGGGCCGGCCCGGACGTGGAAGCCGAATACGAGGAACTCTTGGCAAACGCTCAACCCCTCAAAGAACTGCCCGACCTGGATGAAAACACACAAGCCACCCTCTCCTATACGACCGGCACCACCGGCAAGCCCAAAGGAGTCTACTTTACACAGCGGCAGTTGGTCCTGCATACCTTTGCCGGATGGGGGTCGCTGCCGGCCATCGCAAACTATCGTCCCATGGACAAACGTGAAGTCTACCTCCCCCTCACGCCAATGTTCCACGTTCACGCCTGGGGGGTTCCCTACATGGCTACGCTCTATGGACTCAAGCAGGTCTATCCCGGCAAATACGAGCCCGAAATGCTCCTGCGGCTGATCGTGGAGGAGGGGGCGACTTTTAGCCACTGTATCCCGACGATTCTTCAGATGGTCATCACCGCTGCGGCGGCCAAGGGTCTGGATCTGAGTCATTGGCGGGTGGTCACGGGCGGTGCGGGGCTGACCAAGGGGCTGGCCGCAGCGGCGAGGGGGCTGGGCATCAAGGTCACCGGCGGCTATGGCCTGTCCGAATCCTGCCCGCTCCTTACCATCGCCAACCTCAAGTCTTTTATGGAGACAGAATGGGATGCGGATCGGCAGTTGGACTGGATGGTCAAGACCGGATTTGTTATGCCTCTCGTCAAGATACGAGTGGTCGGCCCTGATGGGACGGATGTGGCTCGCGATGGGCTCGAAACCGGGGAGATTGTCGTGCGCTCCCCGTGGTTGACGCCGGGTTATTACAAGGACCCTGAGCGGTCGAAAGAGCTGTGGGCCGGGGGATGGATGCACACCGGTGATGTGGCCACGATTGATGAGCACGGTTACATTCAGATTGTCGACCGTATGAAGGATGTCATCAAGAGTGGTGGGGAGTGGATTGTTTCCCTGGAACTGGAGAATCTGCTCAGCCTGCATGACGATGTGCTGGAGGCGGTGGTGATTGGCATCCCGGATGAAAAGTGGGGCGAACGCCCCCTGGCCATCATTGTTCCAAAAGAGGGGGCCAAAGGTTGTTTAACAGCCAATGTCTTGCGGGCGCATCTGCAAAAGTTTGTGGACAAAGGAGTTCTTGTCAGTTGGGCCACACCCGATGAGTACAGGTTCGTGGAGGCGTTGCCCAGAACGAGTGTGGGAAAAGTCAACAAGGTATTACTGCGCGGCGAGCACGGCCGTGGAAAGGATGGCTCATGAACATCCCAACTTTGGAAGGCGTAACGGCCAGGACGATGACGACGGATCGCATCACGACCCGGGTATTGTTCACGGGAGCTGATGATGGTATGCCGGTGCTTTTTGTGCACGGCAACTTTGCTTCCGCCACCTGGTGGGAGGAAACGATGCTGGCGCTGCCTGAAGGGTTTCGGGGTATCGCTCCGGATCTGCGTGGCTATGGCGACGCCGACCCGGCCAAAAAGATCGACGCCACGCGCGGTATGGGCGACCTGTCCGACGATTTGGCGGCATTGCTGGATCGTCTGGGGATCGACCGGGCCCACATCGTGGGCTGTTCGCTGGGCGGTGCGGTGGTTTGGCAGATGATGAGAGATCACCCGGCGCGATTTCTGAGCATCACGCAGGCCAATCCCGGTTCACCGTATGGGTTTGGGGGCACCAAGGATGCGGAGGGTACGCCCTGCTATCCCGATTTTGCGGGTACGGGCGGGGGCACGGCAAATCCCGAGTTGATCCGGCGAACAGAAGACGGTGACCGCAGCACGGATAGCCCCCTGTCGCCGCGAGTGAGCATGCGCGGCCTGTTCATCGAGCCGTTCATACCGCCGCGCGAGGAGGAGCTGCTTACATCAGTTCTGTCTATACACCTGGGGGAGCAGGACTTTCCGGGCGATTTTGTCCCGTCGGCCAACTGGCCCTTTGTTGCTCCAGGGATATGGGGGCCTGGCAACGCCACGTCGCCCAAGTATGTTGGAGACATTGGCGAACTCTGGGACGGGCGGATCCGGCTGCCCGTGCTGTGGATTCGTGGCAGCCACGACCGGGTGATCTCGGACACCTCAACCTCGGACCCGGGCTACCTGGGCAAGCTCGGCTTTGTGTCCGGCTGGCCCGGAGACGAGGTGTTTCCACCGCAGCCGATGTTGAAACAGACACGTGCCGTTCTGGACAAATACGCCGCTGCCGGAGGCAGCTACCAGGAAGCGATCATTGAGGATGCCGGCCACGTCCCATTCATCGAAAAGCCGGACGAGTTCAACCGGCTTTTTCACGCACACATTGGTGCTGCACAAAATAGAGGAGCAAAGTGAATGGTCCCAGACACAGGCTTAGATACGAGGAGCAGGATCATCCACAAAGCCAGGGAGCTGGGAGCATCTTTGGCCGGGATCGCCAGTGTCGCGGAACTCCGGCGGTCGCCATCCTACGGCATCTATGATGAGTCGCCTTATTATGATGGATATAAGGGTGTCGAATGGCCTGCGTACGCCAGATCGGTGCTGGTTCTGGCTCTGGTCCACAGACCTTCCGAACCGGAGCTCGATTGGTGGAGTGATATTCCGGGCCGGACCAAGGGCAACCGGCAACTGGTGGGCATTGCCGAAAGTCTGACCGCGTGGCTTGCCATCGACGCCTATCCCTTGCCCTATAGGCTGGAGCAAGGAGGGATTCTCCTCAAGGATGCTGCCGTACTGGCCGGTCTGGGGGTCATTGGCAAGAATAACCTGGTGATCACTCCAGAATTCGGGCCACGCGTCCGTCTCCGTGGCGTGTTTCTCGATGTGGACCTAGAGCCCTCCGGACCGATCGAATTCGACCCGTGTAAAGGCTGTGACATGCCATGCAGGCAGGCCTGTCCCCGGCAAGCCTTCAGGAGTGGTTCCTATAGCAGGGCTCTATGTGATCTGCAGATGGACCAGGACGTGGCGAATTCAGCCCTTGTCGAAAACTGGGTGGAAAATGAACCAAAAAGCAAGGTCGTAAAGTATTGCCGGGCATGTGAGCTGGCGTGTCCTGTGCCCTAGCAAAGGAGAGTCAGGTCAAATCCAGAACTTTTTAGAGTACATCCAGGTGGGATCGCTGCCCGGACAGTGTTATTCGGCAAGTGGCACTGACTATTGGATGGGGAGATAGTCTCATCGATGCCAGCCCCGGAAAGGAGGGAGTCTATGCAGGGTGGCACGTGATTCGGTGGGAGTGCTGTCAGTTTCATGTTCGGTTTTAAGGGAAGGAGAAAAGGAAAATGACTGGCAAGCGTAGTGCAAGCTGGAAGCTCAGGCTTCTGCTGTCGGCCATCGTCGTTCTGGTGGTGGTTGCATGTGGTCCTACCCCGGAACCCCAGGTCGTGAAGGAGACCGTGGTCGTCACGGAAAAAGAGGAGGTTGAGGTCACCAGGGTTGTGAAGGAAGAAGTGGAAAAGGTCGTCACTGCCACTCCAGAGCCAAAAGAACCCAAGAATCTGATCATTGCCTACCCTGTCCAATACAGCGAAACCTTTGACATCTCAGTGATGGCCTACGCGATGGAACCCACTGTGATGATCTATGACACGTTGGTGAGCATTGACCACGATTACAATTACCATCCTGGAGGACTGACGGAACGGTGGGAGGTGTCCAAAGATGGTACCGTTGTGACCTTTTATCTGAAGCAGGGTGTGACGTTCCACGACGGTTCTGCCTTTAACGCCGGGGTGGTCAAGTGGTGGATCGAAGAGATGCTCAAGGAGGGCAAGTGCTGCGGGTACATGTATGAACCGGTGAAGGAGATCGAGGTCATTGATGACTATACGGTTGCCCTTCACATGGACGGGCCTTTTCCTGCTCTGTTCTACTATCTTTCCGGCGCTTGGGGACTCATTATGAGCCAGGAACAGTACGAACGTCTCGGCCCGGACGAGTACGCTTCCCAGCCCTCCGGCACCGGGCCGTTCATTCTCGATGAATGGGTGTTTAATGAGCGCCTGGTTCTGGTCAGGAACCCGGACTATAACTGGGCGGCCGAATGGACGGGACACGAGGGGCTAGCCAATGTGGACAAGGTCATCTACCGGATCATTCCCGAAGATGCCACCCGCCTGGTCGAACTGGAGGCCGGCGAAGTTCACCTGGTCATGGAGGCTCCATGGCGCGAGTTGTCCAGATATATTACTGATCCGGACTATCAAGTCTACCAGTCGCCAGATGCGACGATATGGTTCATCGGCATGAACCTCAGGTCGCCAATCGTCGGTAATCTGCGGACAAGACAGGCCATCGGCCACGCTATCGATCGGGACATCATCCAGCGAACCCTCTACATGGGCCTCGGCCGGGCCACCAACACTTACCTGGCGGGCGAGTTGCCCGCCGACCAGGGCGTCTCAGAGTTCGCTCCCAGCTACGACCCGGACGAGGCTGCGCGCCTGCTGGCCGAGGCAGGCTGGGTGATGGGAGACGATGGTATCCTGGTGGCCGAGAACGTGGAGGGTGTGGATGCGGGCACCAAGTTTGAGGTCGATTACTGGACCTACCTGGACGACGAAGCCCGGCGGCTGGCTGAGGCAACCCAGAGGATGCTGGCGGACGTGGGTATCAAAGCCAACATCACATCCATGGACAAGCCGACCTACGATTCCAAGTTGGAGGCCGGCGGTCACTCGATCATCCTGCGCCGCTACACCTGGGATGGCCTTGATATCCTGCCCTGGTTCCACGACGGTGGGTATCTGCCCTATCCCAACTATCTTGGGGTGAATGATCCCGAGCTGGACCAGGTCTGGTACGATTCCGAGTATGGGGTTGCGACCTGGGAGGAGCGCAGTGACTCGTTCCGCGAGGGTCACATCATGCTCATCGAAAAGTGGTATCCCTGGGCACCCATCTATCAGCGTCCCATGCTAGCCTTTGCGCGCTCCACAGTCAAAGACTTTCAGCCCATCCCTCTGAGAGGGGGAATGTCCACGGAGGTTTGGGTACTCGCTGACCTGGAAGAGTAGACGCATGTATTGACGTAAGAAAGCTGCTGGGTGACGGGTTTGTCACCCAGCAGCGGTCACACCAGGCCAAGGTCTTGTTGCAATTAGGGAGCTCGAGATGACAGCTTATTTAATCAAGCGTTTGCTGCTTGTCGTACCCGTCCTCCTGCTGACGGCACTCCTGGTGTTCTCGGCGCTACATCTCGCCGGTGGTGACCCCGTGATGTTGTTGGTTCCTCCGACTGCCCCGCAGGAAACCCGGGACGCCGTTCGGGCCAAACTGGGGCTGGACAAGCCGTTGCCGGTCCAGTTTGTCACATACATGAGCCACGTCATTCAGGGAGACCTGGGCCAGTCAATTCTGAGCCGGCGGCAGGTGTCGGATTTGATCCGGGAAAAGATTCCGGTCACGCTAGAGTTGGGCGTAGCAGCTTTAACTCTCGCTTATATGCTGGCTTTGCCTCTAGGTGTCATTGCTGCTCTCAACCGCAACAAGTTTCTTGACTGGTTCTCGATGGTTGTGGCACTGATCGGGGTCTCGATGGCCGGCTTTTGGCTGGGTCTGATGTTAATGTATGTCTTTGCCTCACAACTCAGATGGTTGCCACCCACGGGGCATGGTAGTCTCAAATACCTCATTCTGCCCACTCTGGCCCTCGCGCTGCCCAGAGTCGGCCGGATCGCGCGCATCACCCGCTCCAGCCTGTTGGAGGTCATCGGCCTGGACTATATCCGCACGGCGCGGGCCAAGGGGCTCTCGGAAAGGACGTTGATGCTTCGTCACGCACTGCGAAATGCCCTGATTCCCATCATCTCTCTGATGGGTCTCGATCTGGGCTACATCGTGGGCGGGTCGGTTGTGATAGAGGCCGTCTTTGCCCGGCCGGGCATTGGCGATATGATGTTGCGGGCCATCTATTCCCGCGATTTTCCTGTCCTGCAGGGGTGCATGTTTGTCCTGGCCCTGGCCATCATTCTCAGCAACATTGTTGCTGATTTGACGTATGTGGTTGTCGATCCGCGGATCCGCCACTAGTTTTTGTATCCGAGTGTGAAACCGAGGGGGAGGATGAACCACAGATAAACACGGATGAACACAGATAAAAACAGACGAACATGGATAAAAGCAGATGAATACGGATTTTTGTTTTTTGTTTGTGGGATGGTTGTATGGGTAGTACTCTATTAAACCGTGGTGTGGCCTGAAAGGCATCGGGTTTGGCTGGATATAGTATGTAGTTCGATGTTATGCACCATTTGTATACCCAAGGTGGAGAAATGAGCCGACCACGGTTAAGTGTGGAGCTACTCCGAGGGGTTTGGTCGAAAAAAATGCAACAGACCGGCAAGGAGACTCTAGTTTTGGAAACAAAAGAGATAGCATTTCGAGGGAAACGAGTCACCACCTGGGACCGTCTGCGCCGGAATCCCGGTGCCATGATCGGTCTGGTGTTGATCGTTTTGCTGCTGCTTACAGCTCTGACGGCCGATCTCGTTGCCAGCCAAGGGATTGATAAGCAGGACTTGCTCAAGGGCTTGTTACCGCCCAGCCGGGAGTTCCCGCTTGGTACGGATGAGTTTGGTCGTGATCTGCTCAGTCGCATCATTCATGGGTCGCGTATCTCGCTGCAGGTTGCCATTATCGCCACGACGATTTCTGCGATGGTTGGCATCGGCCTGGGTGCCATCGCGGGCTACTTTGGCGGGCGGATTGGCTATTGCGTGCAGACCATGGTAGACATTAGTTGGGCTTTTCCAACGGTTCTTTTGGCCCTCTTTCTCGTCGCTGTATTGGGTGCTGGCCTGACCAATCTGATGATCGCCGTAGGGCTAAGCTACTGGGGTGGGTTCGCCGCCATAGTGCGGGCACAGGTACTCTCACTGCGCGAATGGGAGTTTATCAGCGCTGCCCGCGCCATCGGCGCCAGGCATCCGAGGATCATGTTTCGCCATATCATGCCCAACATTCTGTCGCCGGTGATTATCATGGCAACCATGATGATGGCCGACGCCATCCTGATCGAGGCGACCTTGAGTTTTCTGGGTATGGGTGCTCAACCCCCTATACCCAGCTGGGGCTCTATTCTTGCCAGTGGTCGCAGCTATCTGAGGCTAGCTCCCTGGGTGACTTTTTTTCCGGGCGTGGCCATTATGCTGACCGTGCTCGGTTTCAACCTGCTGGGTGACGGTCTGCGCGATGCTCTCGACCCCAGGCTAAAGAATGAGTAGGAAAGTTGATGATGGCTCTTGAGAATCCAAGAATGAAACTTGGCCAAGAAGAACGGGACATTCTGCAGGACTCTGTGCTGCAAAAGGTCATGGAAACTATCATCCTCTACGGCGAGGCCCTCGGGGCAGAGAGGCTGGTAGATATAGGAGGGTGGGGACACTTTGTCATTGCCTATGCCATCCCCGGTATTGCGCCGTCCCTGGAGATGCTCGACGAGTTGGTGGCGGCCGGTCTCAAGACCAAGTTTCCCTTTACCCTGGATCCCAAGCCGCCACTCGATTTCGAGAACTGGTGGCTGAGCCCGGAACAGATACAGCTCCTGGAGCAGATGTACCAGGATCAGGAGCGCTATGATGAAAAGATGTTGCAATTGGGGCTGTGTGATGCAAACGCTTGTACTTGTACGCCCTACCTGCCCCAAGTGGGCAATGTCCCGAAAAGAGGCGATATTCTGGCCTGGTCCGAATCCGCGTGTGCGATTTTTGCCAATTCGGTTCTGGGTGCGAGGACGAACCGCAATGGAGCGATCATGGACCTTTTGTGCAACATTGCCGGTAAGGTCCCCCTGACCGGTCTCTTGACTGATGAGGGCCGGCAGGCTGCCTGGCTGGTGGAGCTAAAAACTGAGGCGCTGCCTGTCCCACAGTTACTCGGGGCCGCTATTGGGACAAAGGTTCTGGCGGACGTGCCCTACATCGTGGGGCTCGAGCGCTTTTTGGGCTCGGGTTTGAGTGAGGAGACCCGCGATTACCTCCACGAGATGGGGGCAGCTTGTGCGACCTATGGGGCAGTTGGGCTTTATCACGTGGAAAACATTACTCCGGAAGCCGTTGACTATGGCAGAGATCTTTTAGTCCCAGACCATCAGTCCTACGTCATAGATGAGCAAGCGTTGGCCTGCATGTTGGACTCTTGTCCGGTGATGTGGGAGGACAGGGATGCGAGACCCGAAAAGTGTTTCATTGGCTGTCCCCACCTGAGCTGCGAACAATTGCATTGGTGGGCCAAGCAGATCCATGATGCGTTGCAAGCGAGAGATCAGAGTAGGCTCGCCGTCAAGACGACTTTATGTGCCGCCCCGCAAGTGTGGCAGGCATTCAGAGCCGACAAGGATGCCTATGCGTGGCTTGAAGGGGCAGGAGTAAAGTTCAGTGTGGGTTGCCCCATGCAACTCTTTGATAATGATCTGAGTGCAGGGGAGGCAATCGTCACCAACTCGAACAAATTGAGGGCTTATACACCGGCCAGATTCTTTCCCGACGATGAATTGGTCGAGATTCTGGTCAGTGGAGAGATAATGGGGGGAAACTAGAGTGAGCAGGTCATTGGAGTTGATCGAGCGTGACCGCGTCGCTGTAGCCGGTGCCATCTACAGATACACCGACATTGCTTTCCAACGGGGTCAAGGGGTATACCTCTATGATTTTGAGGGTCGAGAGTATCTGGACTTTGTGGCCGGCATCGCCACCATGAGCGTTGGACACTCTCACCCGGCTGTGGTGGAGGCCATCTATGACCAGGCCTGCCTCCTCATCCACGGCGCTTGCCACGTGGGCCACATGGAGCCGTATGTGGATATGTTGGAGTCACTCAAGGCCGTTGCCCCTGGCGATCTGGGGAAGGGTAGGGGGATCCTGGTCAACAGCGGGTCAGAAGCCGTGGAGACGGGCATCAAGCTCGCCCGCTATGTCACCAACCGCCCGATGATCCTCGCCTTTACGGAGAGCTTTCATGGGCGGGCCATGGGAGCCCTGGCTCTCACTGCCAGCAACACGACCTACCGCCATCGCCTGGCTGGCCTTCTGACAGGTGTCTATCACACACCTTACCCTTATTGTTACCGCTGCCCGCTAAAGCACGAATCGCGGGAGACGTGCGGGCTGGCTTGTCTCGGCCTGGTGGAGAAGGCACTTGAGACCGTGGTCCCGCCCCAAGATCTGGCGGGCATTGTCGTCGAGCCCATCGCCGGCGAGGGAGGTTATATTGTTCCCCCCGACGGTTTTCTCCAGGGTCTGCGGGAAATCTGCGACCGTCACGGGGCTCTGCTCATTGCCGATGAGGTGCAAACGGGGCTGGGACGCACGGGCAAGATGTTTGCTGTGGAGCATTGGGGTGTGGTGCCCGATGTCATCTGCCTGGCCAAAGCGCTGGGGGGAGGGCTGCCCCTGGGTGCGATGTTGGCCAGGGCGGATCTGGTGGATGCCTGGCCTCCGGCTGCTCACGGTACTACCTTTGGCGGCAACCCCGTTGCCTGCCGGGCCGGCCTGGCCACCTTGCGAATTGTCCAAGAGGACAATCTGATGGTCCGCGCTGTCGAGGTGGGTGGTTACATTCAGAGCCGGTTCCGCGAGGCCCAGGAAAGGTTGCCTATCATCGGCGATGTGCGGGGCAAAGGACTGATGGTGGGGGTGGAGTTGATCAATGCCGATGGCAGCCCCGCCGGCGAGGTTGTCAAGGCGGTAATCAAAGAAAGCAGAACCAGGGGGATCGTCCTGACGAAATGTGGCGCAAGCACTCTGCGCTTTGCCCCGCCGCTGATCATTACCCGAGAGCAGGCGGAAAAGGGAGTGGCTGCCATTCTTAAAACATTGGGTGATCATCAATGGTAGCAGATGCAGGAGACGTGACGCACAAGCTAACGCCAAAGGTTTCCCCACCTCCCTCTCCCGGCTTTAGGGAGAGGGGCTGGGGGAGAGGGCTCATCGTTGCTGGATGAGAACAAAGGAGAATCTCAAGGTGATCAAATTGACAGAAGCAAAGGCCAGTATACAACCGATCAAATCGAAACTGAGAATCAGCATACTGGATGAGGAGGAGATAACTGGAATAAACCAGACAGCGCGGGACATCCTTGCAAAAATCGGTATCATGATCCCATCAAAGAAAGCGCTGGGCATCCTGGCTGACGCCGGGGCCGACGTGGACTTTCACAAAAAGATTGTCAGGATTCCCACCCAGCTGGTGGATGATTCTCTCAAAACTGCCCCGCGGCGGTATACGCTGTGTGGCAGAAGGCCGGAACTCGATGCCGATATCGGCGGCCAAGAAGGCACCTACTTTTATTGCAGCGGCGAGGCGCCCAAGATCGTGGATCTGGAAACCGGGGAGAGACGGCACTCGGTCAAGAGCGATGTGGCAAACATGGCCAAGATAGCCGATTACCTGCCCATCGTATCGCTGATCTGGCCAACGGTCAGTGCAAATGACAAAGGAGCCACCGCACCGCTCCACGGGATAGAAGCCTGCTTTACCAACACGGAAAAGCACGTTCAGACAGAATCGGTCATGGACGAGATCTCGGCGAGGTATGCCATCGAAATG
>Ga0180432_10006621_pt1 | contig 14987 bp, 10 predicted proteins | sample SS_ome_10_FD_132414 | JGI IMG/M metagenome (GOLD analysis project Ga0180432, IMG submission 132414) | Hypersaline lake sediment archaeal communities from the Salton Sea, California, USA - SS_1_MS_2 metaG | ecosystem: Environmental > Aquatic > Non-marine Saline and Alkaline > Hypersaline >... | reverse complement strand
CGAAAGAGGTTTCGGAGCCTGCTTTGGCGCCGACCAGCACTTCAGCGTGTGCGAGGCTTAACCCGCGGTACAGGTTTGGCAGCTTTGTCGTTGGGCCCGGGAACAGACTGGCCCACGCCGCCTCGATGGCCGTCGTCGAAAGCCCGGCCGGGGCCTACAACCCGCTCTTCATCTATGGAGGCGTGGGGCTGGGCAAGACGCACCTCCTGCACGCTATCGGTCACGGTTGTCGAGAACGGGGCATCGACATCCTCTACGTCTCCTCCGAGACGTTCACCAACGACCTCATCGACGCCATCCGCTCGCACACGACGGACAGCTTTCGCGACAAGTACCGCACGGCGGATGTGCTCCTGGTGGACGACATCCAATTCATCGCCGGTAAGGAGAGGACGCAGGAGGAGTTCTTCCACACGTTCAATGCACTCCACGGGGGAAACAAGCAGATCGTGCTCTCCTCCGACCGCCCTCCCAAGGCCCTCAGTACGCTGGAGAAGCGGCTCTGCTCGCGGTTTGAATGGGGTCTGATCGCTGATGTCCAGGCCCCGGATCTGGAAACCCGCATCGCCATTCTGCGAACCAAGGCAGATTTTTGCGGCGTGAGGATTCCCGATCAAATCCTCTCCACGATTGCATCGCAGATTCAGAGTAACATCCGCGAGCTGGAGGGAGCCTTGAACCAGGTCGTCGCCATGGCGAGACTGACCAACCAGCCCATCACACCGGAGACGGCGGAGATGGCGTTGGGGAACCTCCTGCCGCAGAAGCGCGAACTGGCACCCGACGAAATCATCGATCGCGTCGCGCACCACTTCGGGTTGGAGGTAAGCCAGGTGAGGGGGCGCAGCCGGAAGCGAGATATTGCGCGCCCACGGCAGGTCGCTATGTATCTGATTCGCGAGGAAACCGACGCGTCGCTGCCGCAGATCGGGGAGTTGCTCGACGGGCGCGATCATTCCACCATCCTCTATGGCTGCGAGCGTGTCACGGAACTCCTGGAGGAGAACCTCGACTTCCGACGAGAGGTGACCACGCTGCGCCAGCGGCTGTACGATCGCGTCACAGACGTGTCGTCCTAACGCACCGCGCGGTTTTCGGCGCAACCCTCATCCATGGAATACGAGGTGCGGGCAGGTCCGCGCCTTGAGCCGAACTGCCCCTCTACCCGCGTTTTCTCCATCGGGGCATCGAGACCAGTCGTGGAGCAGGGGCGATCCAGCCTCCTGGCCCTCCGGTGGGTCCGGTGTCAAGGGCAGTGACCACTGCCGGGCGCCGAAGTTCATCCACATCGTCCTTAGACCACCCCTCTAGCATTCTCGGCGTTGGCAGATCGTCCGACACCGAGTCACGGCCGAGGGGCAATGTCAGTAAACTCGCTTGTCGCTGGTGCGCCGAGCTCGGTTCCGAGGGTGGCACTTTCGCCCCACTCTCGGGCGGAGGGTGCTCCCACCCCCCTGCACGCCCAGGTCCAACCCCGCCCCTTTGGGCGGGGCTTCGCCTTGTCGTGAAGAAGACCAGGGAGGGCCCTGACAGGTGGCCCGACACTGCGGAGATCAGCAGCTATGAACGGTAGACCTCCAGACTGGGTCAAGGATGCAATCTTCTACCAGATCTTCCCTGACCGATTCGCCCGGAGTGATCGGGTTGCGAAGCCTACCAACCTTGAGCCGTGGGACACTCCGCCCACCAAGCACGGCTTTAAGGGTGGCGATCTTCTGGGCGTCGCTGAGCACCTGAATTATCTTGCGCGCCTGGGCGTGACGGCCATCTACCTCAACCCCATCTTCCGCTCCGCCGCCAATCACCGCTATCACACGCACGACTACTACCAAGTCGACCCGATTCTGGGCGGAAACGCTGGGTTTCAGGAGCTGCTCGACCGCGCGCACGATCAATCCATGCGTATTGTCCTGGATGGCGTCTTCAACCACGCCAGCCGCGGCTTCTATCAGTTTCAGCAGACGCTAGAGAATGGAATCGATTCGCCCTATCTGGATTGGTTCCACTTCGACCTGGATCGTCTGGCCTCTGGACAGGGGCTCACGGCATATCCAGGAAAGTCGCGGGCGTCCAGGTTTGATGGGCGTGAGGCAGCGCTGGAGGAACTGGGGTATCGGGCGTGGTATCAGTTGCCCGCGCTGCCCAAGTTCAACACGGACACGCAGGCTGTGCGGACGTTCATCTTTGACGTCGCCCGACACTGGATGGCATTCGGGGCCGACGGATGGAGACTGGACGTCCCCTCTGAGGTCGACGACGACACTTTCTGGCGCGAGTTCCGGCGGACGGTCAAGGACGCCAATCCGGAGGCCTATCTGGTCGGCGAAATCTGGCACGGGGCTGATCGGTGGCTGCAAGGCGATCAGTTCGACGGCGTGATGAACTATGTCTTCAACCGAGCTTGCCTCGGCTTCTTCGGAGGAGAAAGCCTGGACGCCACGCACCATCCTGGGGGTTATCCACTCGAGCGCCTGACCGCCACTCAATTTGCGGACAGGATCGACGAACTCCTGGGCCGTTATCCTGAACATGTGACACAGGCTCAGTTCAATCTCCTCAGTAGCCACGACATGCCACGCTTCTTGACGTTGGCCCGGCGTGACAAGGCAGCCCTCAAACTGGCGACTCTCTTCCAGATGACCTTCCCCGGCGTCCCCTCCATCTACTACGGCGATGAAGTCGGCATGGAGGGCGGCCCGGACCCCGACTGCCGCCGCTCCTTTCCGTGGGATGAGGACACCTGGGACCACGACCTGTTGGCTTTCTTCCAGCGTGCCGTGAGGCTGCGGCGCGAGCACCGGGTCCTGCGACGCGGCGCGTTTGTCCGTCTGGAGGCTGATGACGCCCACGAAGTCTATGCCTTCGGCCGCCGGCTTCGCGACCGGGCAGGCGAATCGGTTGCCGCCGCCGTGATCTTGAACAGGGGGACACGCCCCTACAAGTGCGACCTGCCGGCGGAAGGCCTCTTCCACGACGGTATCGGCCTACGTGATCTATGGGGAGACGTCGCCGCCCAGGTGAGCGACCAGCGTATCCGCGGCGGGCAGCTGGAGGCCGGCCAAGGAGCCGTGCTGACGACCTAGTCCCCAGCACGGTTGTCGGCCCTCCGAGGGGCTTGCGGACGGCCAACGACGCGCTCTTGCTTCCTGCCGCCGAGTCCGCACCCTGACCCTACCAACCCCTCTGGCGCTGGCGCGCTTGCCGCGAGCCCATGCGTGGCTTCCCGGCCCCGTACGAAGAACCTAGGCCCGAGGACTGTCCCGCCCCAGCCTGACGTCTCGCACGCTGGATCTTTGACAAGGCGGTTCCAGCGTGCTAAACTCTCCCGATGAATTGGAACGTAGGTCGATGCCCCAGCAACGCGACTCCCCCCGGTGACCCGTTATGAGAGACTGGATTGAGCCGCCAGACGTAGTCGTGCCCCGTACCCTCGGAGCGGCTGTCGGCGGCCATCCGCTGGTGGCCGAGACGCTCGTCCGGCGGGGGGTCGGAGACAGCAAGAGAGCCCGGGCCTTCCTCGATCCGACCTACTACCATCCCACCCCGACCGATGTGCTGCCCGACGCCATCCGAGCAGCGGAACGGCTGGAGCACGCCATCGACGCCGGTCAACGGATCTGCGTCTGGGGGGACTTCGATGTGGACGGACAGACGTCCACCACCATCCTCGTCACAGCTCTCCGCGACCTGGGAGGCTCAGTGTCGTTCCACATCCCAAACCGGGAGCGGGAGGGGCACGGGATCGACCTGTCGACCCTGAAGGGTATCCTGGCGGATGGGATCGACGTTCTGCTGACGTGTGACACCGGTATCACTGCCCATGCTGCGATCGATCACGCGTCGGCGCACGGCGTGGACGTGCTCATCACGGACCACCACGATCTGCCATCCACCTTGCCGAACGCGTACGCAGCGACCGATCCGAAAATGCTTCCCCAGACCCACGCGCTTCGGGAGTTGCCCGGCGTCGGCGTGGCATACAAGCTCGCCCAGTTACTCTACCAACGGGCGGGTCGAGCCGAGGAGGCAGCTCGCCACCTCGACCTGGTGGCTCTGGGAATCGTGGCTGACGTGGCTACGCAGACGGGCGACGTGCGCTTCCTCCTTCAGCGCGGCCTGGACACGCTGCGCCGGACAGATCGCCTGGGTCTGCAGACCCTTATGGAGATTGCCGAGCTCGACCGTAAGGGGTTGACCGAGGAGCATATCGGTTTCGAATTAGCACCGCGCTTGAACGCTCTCGGCCGTCTGGCCGATGCAAGCCCCGCCGTCGAGTTCCTGACGACCGACGACCTTGAGAGGGCCAGGATACTGGCTCACCAGTTGGACGGACTCAACGCGCGCCGCAAGATGCTCTGCGACCACGTCACCGAGGCCGCCGAGGCGCAGCTCGAGCGAGATCCGTCGCTCCTCGAGCACGGAGCTCTCGTGCTCAGCCACCCTCGTTGGCCCGGGGGCGTTATCGGCATCGTGGCCGGGCGCCTGGCAGAGCGATATCATCGTCCAGTCGTCCTCATCAGTGCGCCTCCGGGGGAGTTGGCCCGCGGATCGGCTCGTTCGATAGAGGGGTGCAATATCAGCGCCGCCATCGCGGCCCAGGGGGAGATGCTCGGGGGCTTCGGTGGACACCCTATGGCGGCCGGCCTGAGCATCGACCCCGAAACCATCCCTGCGTTCCGCCGTGCTCTCTCCCGCACCGTACGGGAAACGTGCCAGGAGGCTCTCTCAACAGGGCCGGCGTTGGAGATCGACGGCTATGTTCCGCTTGCGGACTTGACCGTCGAGTTCGTAGAGGAGATCGAGCGTCTGGCCCCCTTCGGCCCCGGCAATCCCGTACCCACGTGGGCGACGTCCGGCCTTTCCCTGAAGCACCACAGAACGCTGGGACGATCGGGAGAGCACCTGAAGCTCACGGTCGAAGATGAAGACGGAGCGACCCGGGACATCCTCTGGTGGCGAGCGGAGTCCGCCGACCTCCCAGAGGGACCTTTCGACCTCGCGTACACGGTCCGAACCAGCGACTACCGCGGTCGGCAAGAACTGCAGATTGAGTGGATAGACGCCCGCCCGGTCAAGAGGCTCTCTGCTGCCATTGACCACACTCCCGCCGTTGTCACGGTGGTAGACCACCGAGGTGCACAGGATCCCGAGGCCGCCCTGAAGGCTCTCCGCGCCGAGACTGAGGTTCTAGTGTGGAGCGAGGGGAAAGGGGAGCTGCCGGGAGTGGGCCGCGACCAGTTGGCTCCGGCAGAGAGGCTGGCGATCTGGACGGCCCCCCCGGGGGGACCGGAGCTTCGGGCGGCGCTGGAACGCGTCTCGCCCAGCACCGTTCACGTATTCGCCGTTCAGCCGGACGCAGGTCTCGGCCACCTCAAGGGCTTCTTGACCCACCTGGCTCGGCTCCTCAAGCGGGCGCTCAGATCGGCGGGCGGGGTCGCAGAGATCTCGGCGTTGGCTGCAGGCACTGCACACCGAGAGGAGACGATCGAGGCTGGCCTAGCCTGGCTGGAGGCCAAGGGCCACGTTCTCGTCGTGGATCAGAGACCAGGCGTGATTCACTTGGCTCCCGGCGACAGGGCTGAACCCGATCGCTTGTCGACGGTCGATGCCTCGACGATCGAGAGCCGACTGCGAGGCCTGCTAGAGGAGACGAGAGCGTACCGAGGCTACGTCACTCGCGCAGATGCAGAGGCACTGATCACTCAGACACGGTCCGAAGGCGGCGTTGCGTAGGTGCCTCCCACTGTGGTCGCGGGACCCCATCGGTGATGCCGTGGAACTGCATCCGTGGCTTCCCGGAGATGCCCGACCGCAAGCTCCTGGGTGCCGCGTCTATACTGCCCCACGGTGGGGGTAGGGAGCATAGCCCATGATCCGATTCCTCGCGCGAGACGACGTGAAGAGAGCCCTGCCGATGATGGCGGCCATCGAGGCGGTCAAGGCCGCGTTTGTCCGGCTCTCCAAGACTGGAGGCCATCTGTGCCGTACGCCCAATCCAGCAAGCCTGGGTCTACGACATCGACCAGAGGCAGGCAGAGGTCATGTGCGCTGAGATGGAGGACCGTCTCGATCTACCCGTGGAGCCAGCAACCAGTTCGACCCAGGCCGTTTCCACCGCTGACGTGATCTGCACGGCGACGACCTCGTCTACGCCCGTCTTCGACGATGCAGACGTAAGCCCCGGGACACACATCAACGCCGTGGGCGCTTACACGCCAGAGATGCAGGAGATTCCCCCGGAGACGGTAATGCGGGCCCGGCTAGTGGTTGACCACCGCGAATCCGCCCTCGCTGAGGCCGGCGACCTCCTCATTCCTATGAAAGAAGGTCTATTTGACGAGGCCCACATCCACGCCGAGCTGGGCGAGATCATCGCCGGTCTGAGCACCGGACGGACGTCCGAAAACCAGATCACGCTCTTCAAGTCCGTCGGCGTGGCAGTGCAGGACGTGGCCGCCGCCAGCGCGGTTCTGGCAGCCACCAGGTCACGCGACCTGGGCACGAGGGCAACACTATGAGCGCCCGCCCCGGATGGACCTTCCGATCGAGTGGCACCTGTGAGCATGCGCGCGCTTAGTGAGCGACGCCTGCCTATGAGCACCACGTTTCTGGTCATCGCAGGCCGCGCGCAGTTGCCCTATTCTCGGAGTCCGCGCGGCTTCGCCAGGTGCGAGATCGCTGGCCCGGCCAGGGCGCTGCACCGCGCAAGGGTCGTTAGCTGTCTTCCTTCGGCCCAGATGCGCGGGTACCTGGAAATCGTGCTGCGATTGGCCGTCCTGGCGCTCTTGCTCATCCTGGTGCTGGGAATTGCCCGCGTCGCGATCGAGCGGCTGGTTGAACGTCGTCGTAGGCGACGGTTGGCAGATACCCGCGACATCCTCGCCCTGACGCCGTCCGATTTCGAGGCCTACGTGGCCTATCTCCTGGAGGAGACGGGGTATCGCGTGAAGCGAACGGGGGGAAGCGGGGACCGCGGTATCGACCTCCTCGCCAGACGGGATGGCGAGACGTACGTCGTCCAGTGCAAGCGTTACGAGCGGACAATCGGTCCGGGCACCGTGCGCGAGATGATCGGCGCCATGACAAACGCGGGTGTGCACAGGGGGTTCCTGGTCACTACGAGCAGTTTTACCGCGGGCGCGAAGCAAGAGGCACGCCGGGCGCCCTACAAGCTGGATCTGGTGGACGGCACCAGATTGGTGCGCTGGGCCCAAGCCCACGGGCTTCCGGCCGATGTGTTGGGCCAGCCGTCCCGGCTGGGCGCATCGGTCGTTGGAAGGCAACCTCAGGGAGCGGAGAAGGGACCCCGCTCGACGATTCGCTAGTCGATGGGTACAATGCTCTCGACCCGGTAACCGGGCGGGCGTCCCCGGGGAGATAGTCTCTCGCGTCGGTAGACCCGTCCTGGAGATATGATGAAAGACTTGGATCTGACCAAGACGGCCGACGTCGTCGTCATTGGTGGGGGCGTGATGGGCACCAGCACAGCCTATCATCTGGCGAAGAAGGGCTGCAAACACGTGCTCCTCTTGGAGCGAGAGTCCTTCTTCGGGACCCAGGCCACCGGCAAGTGTGCTGGAGGCATCCGATATCAGTTCGGCACCGAGATCAACGTCCAGTTGTCGAAGATCAGCCTCCCTATGCTCCACCGCTTCGAGGAGGAACTGGACCAGCCAATCGATCTCAATATGTGCGGCTATCTCTTCCTCCTGACCCGCCCCGAGGATGTTCGGGTCTTCCAGCAGACGCTGAAGATGCAGCATGGACTGGGTGTGGGGACCGAGTGGCTCGATCGCCCGGAGATCGCGGAGCTGGTGCCAACTGTCGATCTCGCCGGCGTGCTCGGCGGCACCTTCAACGCTGACGACGGACTTGCCGACCCCAGCAGTGTGGTCCAGGGTTACGTGTCTGGAGCCAGCCGCCTGGGAGCGACCCTCCAGACTGACGTGGAGGTGACCGATATCCTGGTCGAGGACGATCAAGTGACAGGCGTCGTCACGGACAGAGGGACGGTGAGCACCCATGTGGTGGTCAATGCGGCCGGGCCTTGGGCGCAGGGGATCGGCCAGTTGGCCGGGCTGGAGATCCCCGTCGCACCGGTGCGCAGACAGATCGTCGTCACCGGCCCCTTGCCGACTGTGCCCAACGACTTTCCCTTCGTCATCGAGTTCGCACGGTCGCTCTACTTCCACCGGGAGGGTGAGGGCTTCCTGACGGGGATGTCGAATCCAAGCGAGTCACCCGGTTTCGACCAATCCGTCGACAGGGCATGGGAGCTCGTGCACTTGGAGGCAGCGGTTGAACGACTTCCGCCGCTGGCGCGCGCCGGACTGGCCAGCCGCTGGGCCGGCCTCTATGAGGTCTCACCGGACGCGCATCCCATCCTCGGTTCTGTGCCCCAACTCGAGGGCTTCTTCTGCATCAACGGGTTCAGCGGACACGGGTTCATGCACGGACCGGTTTGTGGCCTATTGCTGGCCGAGGAGATCCTCGACGGAGGCGCGCATACCCTCGACATCTCCTCGCTTTCCATCGCCCGTTTCCAGGAAGGGGAGGGCATCGCCGAGTACAACGTCGTCTAAGTGGGAATCCAGATGTCACGATGCGGATGGGCCGGCGGTAGCGAGTCCCGGTCAACGCCGAAGACCACAGCGGCGACCGCGAGCAACTAAAGGGAGATGTCAGCGTGAATCAGACCATCGAACAGGCGTTCCTTACCCGCTGGGAGACGCCCTTCCCGGCGCCGAGCTGCCGATGGTGATCAGCTATACCAACGAAAAGGGGTCCCGCCCCAAGCCCGCGTCGACCGGGGACTTCTCCTGGATCATGTGCGACCCTGCCCCGATGCGAGACGGTGCCACTCGGGTCTTCGACCGGGCGTCCATCCGCTGCGAAGGCACGAAGCGGTGCTTTGGGTTTGAGACCGAGATGCGCCCCAACTTCGTCCAGTTCCTCTTCTGCGGCATACGGGCCGAGTTGGAGGGGGAGCGGTGCAAGCGCTCGCCCGCGCTGGTGAAGCAGCACTTCGAGGACCAGCCGGCATTCGAGGCGCTGGGCCGCTTCATCGTGTTCCGCGGCTGGGATCAACTGGAGCCCTCGGATACACCTGAGACTGTGGTCTCCTTCGCACCACCTGACGTCCGTTCCGGTCTCTTCACGCTGGCGTACTCCGACAAGGACCGGCCCGACGGAGCGATCACGCCCTTCGGATCCGGGTGCGCATCCATCGTTTGCCATCCATATCAAGAACTCCAGTTGGAGCGCCCGCGGGCGGTGTTGGGTATGTTTGACGTCTCGGCCCGGCCCTGCGTCGCGCTTGGGATCCTCAGTTTCGCCGTCCCCTGGCCCAAGTCTGCCGGCGTGGTCAGCGACGTGGACGAGAGATTCCTGATCACCCGGTCGTGGCATCGGATGGGGACCCGGTTATGACCTCTACGAGCGAGAAGGAGAAGCATGGGCAGGCGTCGGCGCAGGAGGCCTTTCTGTCCCTGTCCATCGACCGGGCGCCAAATGGCCGGCGCGACGCGGGGTGGACGGCGCGGCAGATGACAGCCGATGATACACGCTTCTACCCGGTCTGGGGATCTCGGGTTCTCATCACCGAGCAGTCACCTCCGCGCCCCGCATGGTTGTCCCCGGAGGACATGCAGCCCCACCTTGATGAGGCCGAATCGGTGGTCCTCCTCGGGGAGGATGGTGCACGCTCCCATTTCGCCGTGGGGTTCACCTACGACGGGGGGCCGCCCCCCGCGGCTTTGACCAGTCACGGTTGTTTCCGCCAGCTCCGGGAGGTCACGCCCCTTGTGGAGGCGGAGGCGGCGGCTCTGCTGGCTTACGCCAAGGCGATGGTCCACTACCACCATCAATACCGCTTCTGTGCACGCTGCGGGGCGCCCACCGTCAGCGCGGAGGCGGGGCACCTCCGGGTCTGCACCGATGAGACGTGCGCGCGGCAGGACTTTCCACGCACCGATCCCGCGATCATCGTGCTCGTGAGGTCGGGCGATCGGTGTCTACTGGGAAGGCAGGCCAGTTGGGCGCATCATGCCTACTCCGTCATCGCCGGATTCGTCGAACCCGGAGAGACCCTGGAGGGCGCCGTCGCCCGAGAAGTGCGCGAGGAGACCGGGGTCTTGGTGACGGACATCGAGTACGAATCCTCCCAGCCCTGGCCCTTTCCCCGTTCGCTGATGGTCGGTTTCACCGCGACCGCCACAAACACGGAGATCTGCCTAGGCGACGGGGAGCTGGAGGACGCCCGCTGGTTCTCTCGAGAGGACATCGTGCGCGGTGTCGCCGCTGGCTCACTTCGTCTCTCGTCGTCCATCTCCATCTCCTATCGACTCATTACGAACTGGTTCAACGCCGGTGGCGATAGAACCCTCGAGGATGTCCTGCGTCCCTGATGGCCGTCATCCTTGGGTTTCGGGACACCTTGGTCTTGCCCGCTCCAGAGGCAGATCGGTGCCGCGCCCCACAGCCCTTGAGCTTCAATCCCTGGGGCGCAGCAGCGGGCTGATCGACCAGGAGGTGTTGTCATGGATGCCCGATCAATCTCCATCGTCCGGGAGTTGATGGACGCATTCGCGGCTCGGACCGGCCTCACCACGAACCGCCCGATCCGCCGCTACTTGTGGACGGACGGGTTTGCTGTGTGCGCGTTCCTCGAGCTCCTGCGCCAGACGGGCGACGGGCTCTACCTCAATCTGGCCGTCCGACTGGTCGACCAGGTCCACCACACGCTGGGACGCCATCGGCCCGATGACGATCGATCCGGGTGGATCAGCGGGCTGGACGAGGTGGAGGGCGAGGACCACCCGACCGCCGGCGGATTGAGGATCGGCAAGGATCTTCCCGAGAGGAAACCAGGTCAACCGATCGACCCGCGCATGGAATGGGAGCGGGATGGACAGTACTATCACTACCTGACGAAATGGATGCACGCTCTGAGCCGTGTCGGAACCGTCACCGGGAAGGGGGTATATGTTCGTTGGGCGCTCGAATTAGCCAAGGCAGCCCATCGAGCCTTCGTGATCACCCATCCAGACAGTCCTCCCAAGCGGATTGTGTGGAAGATGAGCGTGGACCTCACCTATCCCCTGGTGTCGTCGATGGGGCAGCACGATCCCCTGGACGGATTCGTCACCTACCTGGAATTGGTGCAGGCAACGCTCGGTGAGCCCTCCTGGCCCGACATGGATGCGGAGATCAGCGATATGAGATCCCTGTGTCAGGGCTTGCGGTGGGAGACAGGGGACGCCCTGGGCATTGGTGGGTTGTTGACCGACGCCTACAGACTGGCCCAGTTGGCCCTCCGCCGGGATGGGGAGCGTATGCGTCTTCTGGTCGACGTGCTCAAGGCCTGCGCGGCGAGCTTGGACCATGACGTGCTTACAGCATCGCTTGAAGAACCCCTAAGGCACCGGCTCGCCTTCCGCGAGCTCGGGCTAGCCCTGGGCCTGCGGGCCGCTGGCCTCCTAGAGGCCCTCGTCGAATCGAGACATGCGCACCTGGAGGACTCAGTCGTTCCCCACTCACGCGTTGAGGATATCGCGGGTCACGACACACTGCGGGAGACGATCGAGACGCAGTGGCTCAAGGCGGCCTGCAAGGGGCATGAGGCCTGGGTGAGCCATCAAGACATCAACGCCGTCATGCTGGCGACGTCCCTGGCGCCGGAGAGCTACTTGCGCGTCTAGCGCTGCCGAGCGGAGCCGCCTCCGGCGGGCCGTACGCTGACGACCAACTGGATGTCCGCCAGGCACGCAGCACACGGTGACCGGCTTGGGCAACAGTGTGATTCTCCCACCTGGCTGACTGCGATCGAGTGCGCCAAGGACCGGCGGGTTGTCGCACCCCCTGGAATCTGATCGGCGCCGGGCGCCCACGACAATGAGAAGGACAGCGCGTCCACGGTAGCTTGCCCCGACCACGGTGCCTGGCACAGGACACCAACAAAGCACCGGGCTCACCCCTGCGACAGATCGTGCCCACGCATGCAGCGATCGGGTCCACAAACGAGTTGTCGCCCCGACCGGTGCGTTGCACCTCACGAGCGGATGCTCGCCACGTATGCCAGTCACAACGGGTCAGCACACGGGCGCCAACGGTCTCCAACCGGCGACCATCTCCGCGACAAGTCGTTAGCACACCCGCAGCGATCAACCTCATTGACGCTGATCTGCCCGGGTGCTATAATCGGGTCGATGACCTCGATTGACGCCAGAGCTTCTGCCAGGGCGCGTGCTACGCGCCCTGGTTTTTTGCCGGCGAGGCCTGCATACGGCCAGAAAGAGTGGACAGCACCACCATCTCCGGCTATAATATACAAGAGATTAGTATACCTTATTGCTAGATTGGGCGTCCAATGACCAGATCAAATCTGTCTGCTCGGAATATTCGCATTACCGGTGTCGTCCAGGGGGTCGGCTTTCGCCCCTTCGTCTATAACCTCGCGCTGGAGCTCGGCCTGCGGGGATGGGTGCTGAACAGCTCCTCCGGCGTGGAGATCGAGGCGATAGGGCCGCCCCCTGCCATCCAGTCCTTCGTTCAACGGCTTGAATCCGCTGCCCCTCCGCTGGCGCGTATCGAGACGGTCACCGTGAAAGAGCTGGCTCCCGGTGACGTCGAGCTCCCCGACCCCGAGGGGTTCAGCATCCGCCACTCCGAGGCGCAGCCAGGTGAGTTCCAGCCCATCTCGCCGGACATCTCCATCTGCGACGACTGTCTCGCCGAACTCTTCGATCCTGCGGATCGGCGCTACCGATACCCTTTCATCAACTGCACGAACTGCGGCCCGCGGTTCACCATCATCCAGGACATACCCTACGACCGCCCAAAGACGACCATGGCGCCCTTTGAGATGTGTGTGGACTGCCAGGCCGAGTATGACGATCCCACGGACCGGAGGTTTCACGCACAGCCCAACGCGTGTCCCGTCTGCGGGCCGCAGGTGACGTTCCGCATCGGTTCGACGGACGACGGCAACGCTGACGGCGCGACGGGGGACGCGGCGGTGCGCGCCACCCGTGAAGCCCTCCTTGACGGCAAGATCGTCGCCATCAAAGGTCTTGGCGGCTTCCATCTGGCCTGTGACGCGACGAACGACGAGGCGGTCCAGAAGCTGAGGGAGCGAAAGGGGCGGGTCGACAAGCCCTTCGCGTTGATGGCGTTCGACATCGACGCGGTGGAGGGATTCTGCCGGATCAATGACAAAGAGCGAGAGATCCTCACGTCGCGCGAGCGCCCGATTGTGCTCCTGGATGAACGTCCGGGGAGCCGGATCTCCCCTGCCACAGCTCCCGGGAACGATACACTGGGCGTGATGCTCCCCTACACGCCGCTCCACTACCTGCTTCTGGAGCCATCGGAGGGCTTTCCGCCGGCACTGGTGATGACCTCGGGCAACTACTCGGAGGAGCCCATCGCGACGGGCAACCGGGAGGCTCGGGAGCGCCTCGATGCGCTTGCCGACGCGTTCCTGTTCCACGATCGCGAGATCCACGCCCGCTGCGACGACAGCGTCACACGGGTTTGGGGGGGGCAGGAACTGCCCGTTCGTCGATCACGAGGTTACGCCCCATACCCGATCCACCTGCCATTCTCCGTCCCGCAGATCCTGGCCGTGGGGGGTGAGTTGAAGAACACCTTCTGCCTCACGCGAGATCGGTACGCGTTTCTCAGCCAGCACATCGGCGATATGGAGAACTATGAGACGCTGACCTTCTTCGAGCAGATGGTGGAGCAGCTGGAACGCACGTTCCGCATTGAACCGGAGATCATCGCGCACGACCTCCATCCCGCCTACCTCTCCACCCGTTATGCCCAGGAACACGCTGGGAACTACGGATCTCACGTGGCCATCCAGCACCATCACGCCCAGGTCGCGTCGTGCATGGCCGAGCATGGGTTGAGCGGCGACCGCCCGATCATCGGTGTGGCTTTCGACGGCACCGGCTACGGGACCGACGGTGCGATCTGGGGCGGGGAGTTCCTTGTGATGGACTACGTATCCTGCCGCCGCGCCGCGCACTTGAAGTACGTGCCGCTTCCCGGCGGCGATGCCGCCATCCGCCGCCCCTACCGCGTTGCCCTGGCTCATCTCTGGGCAGCGGGGCTCGATTGGGACGACGGGCTGCCCTCCGTTCAGACAGCCTCAGAGGAGGAACGGACCGTGCTGGCGCAGCAGCTGGAGAAGGACGTCAACACCATCCCGACCTCGAGCAGCGGCCGGCTCTTTGACGCAGTCTCATCCCTGGCCGGGGTGCGACAGACGATCAACTACGAAGCTCAGGCAGCTATCGAGCTGGAGAACCTGGTGGACGACGCCGTCACCGCCGCGTACAGTTTCGGCCAGGATGGGGAGATCGACTCCGGGCCAGTCATTCGCGGCGTCGTGGCCGACGTTAAGGCTGGCGTCCCGGCGGGGACGATCGCCGCCAAGCTCCACAACGGGATCGCTGAGATGATCCGCGATACCTGCCTCTTGCTGCAAGCCTCCGAGGGCCTGGACGAGGTGGCGCTCTCGGGCGGCGTCTTCCAGAACGTGACCCTGCTGGAGCGCGTGCTGCCGATGCTGCGTGACGCCGGCTTCACCGTCTACGTCCATCGCCTGGTGCCGCCGAACGACGGGGGACTTGCATTGGGGCAGGCCATGATCGCGGCTGTGAGGAGCAGGAGCGATTCTGGGGAGTGGGCCTAGGATGCACGGAGGAGAAGGAAACTTGACGAATCGATTCCGGGATCCCCGGGCTGCTCGAGCTGTGGCCGAGGCGATCCGCGCCCGGTCGACCCGACCCGTAAGGCTTATGGAGTTCTGCGGCGGGCACACGCACGCTATCCTCCGCTTCGGCATTCCCTCCCTCCTGCCTGAGACCGTCGATCTACGTTCCGGGCCGGGCTGCCCGGTGTGCGTCACGGCGGCGGCCGATCTGGACCACGCCATCGCCCTGGCAGGGATCCCGGACGTCATCCTGACCACCTTCGGT
>Ga0180432_10006620_pt1 | contig 14987 bp, 13 predicted proteins | sample SS_ome_10_FD_132414 | JGI IMG/M metagenome (GOLD analysis project Ga0180432, IMG submission 132414) | Hypersaline lake sediment archaeal communities from the Salton Sea, California, USA - SS_1_MS_2 metaG | ecosystem: Environmental > Aquatic > Non-marine Saline and Alkaline > Hypersaline >... | reverse complement strand
GTTCAACGGCGGCAACCACCAGGTGCCGGACGCCAAGCTCGCGATCACGAACGGCTCGGGCGGCATCCTCGCGGCCACGAGCGCGCTGGTCCTGTCCAGCGAGCCGCCGTCGGCGGCGTAGCCACGCTCACGACCGAGACCAGGAGAACACACGCACATGTCTGAGAAGCCCGCATACACCAAGCCGCTCCCCGACCTGCGTCCCGAGGACGCCACGTTCTGGGAGGCCATGAAGGAGCACCGGTTCATCCTGCCGTGCGACGACGCCGGCAAGCCGTTCTGGTACCCGCGCAAGTACGCGCCGGGCACGCTGAGCGAGACCAGCTGGATGGACGCCTCCGGCAACGGCACGGTGTACACGTACTCGACCCACTTCATCGGGCCGAGCAAGGCATACAAGGGCGACCCGCCGCACATCGTGGCGCTCATCGACCTGGACGAGGGTCCCAGGATGATGACCATCCTCGTGAAGGACGAGGACGGGTACCCCTCGCTGGACCCCGACGACGTAAGGATCGGCATGAAGGTCAAGATCGTCTTCGACGACGTCACCGACGACATCACCATGCCGAAGTTCACGCCCGCGGGCTGAGGCCGCGGACAACCCCACACCCGACGAGGGAGAAACGGCGATGGCCGACTGGAGTGACTGGTACGCGAAGGAGGATCCCACCCAGTGGATCCTCGCCAAGGTCCTGCGCGAGAAGGCCGAGGCGCACCCGGACCGCGACTACCTGAAGTTCGCGAGCAATCCGTGGGTGAGCTACGGCGAGGTCAACGCCCGCGCCAACCGCGTGGCCAATGGTCTTCTGGCCCGCGGCGTGGAGAAGGGCGAGTCGGTCAGCGTGATGCTGCCCAACTGCGAGGAGTTCCTGCCGGTCTGGTACGGCATCCTCAAGGCCGGCGGCGTGATGTCGTCGATCAACACGGCCTATAAGGGCGACTTCCTCTCGTGGACCATCAACCTGGTCGAGGCCAAGAAGCTGTTCATCTCGGACATCTTCCTGGACCGCCTGGACTTCATCGCGAAGGAGCTCCCCATGCTGGAGCACGTCATCGTGATGAAGACGGGCAACCAGGAGGGCCCCGACCCGTCGTTCAAGTGGGAGACGCTCGAGGCGCTCATGGACGCCTCGGACAGCGAGCCCGACGGCGTGGAGTACTCGTGGGTGGATGACGCCCGCATCATGTTCACCTCGGGCACCACGGGTCGCTCGAAGGGCGTGATCAAGCAGAACGCCGCCGACTACTTCTCGGCGCGCGGCCTGCTGGAGGTCGTGTCGGCCACCGCCAACCGCTCCATCGAGGAGCTGGCGGACGACACCTTCTTCTCGTGCCTGCCGCTGTTCCACAGCAACGCGCAGGTGCTGTCGGGCTACCCGGCCCTGGTGGCCGGCGCCCGCATCGCCTACGTGGAGCGCTTCTCGTCGAGCCAGTTCTGGCAGCAGGTCATCGACGCCGAGGCCACCATCTTCAACTCGATCGGCGCGGTGTCGTACTTCATCTGGAACATCCCGCCGTCGGACCTGGACAAGGCGCACAAGGTGCACACCGTGTTCGCCGCGCCCACCCCGAAGGACATCTACTACGACTTCCAGGACCGCTTCGGCGTGAAGTTCATCGAGGGCTACGGTCTCACCGAGACCGGCATGGCCACCTACATGGACCCCACGCAGCCGCCGGTGCCGGGCTCGATCGGCAAGGCGAACCCGGGCTACGAGGTGTTCGTGGTGGAGCCGGGCACGGACCGCCCGCTGCCCGCCGACACGCCGGGCGAGATCGTGGTCGACATGAAGATCCCGAACATCGTGATGCGCGCCTACTACGGCATGCCCGAGAAGACGGCGGAGGACTTCAAGAACCTGAAGCTCCACACCGGCGACCTCGGCCGCATGGACGAGAACGGGTACATCTACTTCATGGACCGCGTGAAGGACTACATCCGTCGCCGCGGCGAGAACGTGTCGTCGATGGAGGTGGAGCGCCAGGTCTCGGAGCATCCCAACGTCAAGGAGGCCGCCGCCATCGGCGTGAAGGCCGGCGAGGGTGCCTCGAGCGAGGACGAGATCATGATCGTGTGCATCGCCGAGGGCGACGCGCCCGACATGGTGGAGCTCACCGAGTTCATGGCCGAGCGCATGCCGTACTTCATGGTGCCGCGCTACATCCGGTTCGTGGATGCCCTGCCCAAGACGCCCACCGAGCGCGTGCAGAAGAACAAGCTGCGCGACGAGGGCATCACGGCGGACACCTGGGACCGCGAGGAAGCCGGCGTGAAGGTGAAGCGCTAGGGATGGCGGTACTCACCAGCTACGGGGCCTACGTACCCCAGTACCGGGCTCCGCTCGGTGAGATCCAGAAGTTCTACGGGCGACCGGGACGTCCCCGGTCGCGCGGGCTCGCCACCCCGGGCCTCGATGAGGACACCCTCACGATGGCCTTCGAGGCGGCGCGCCAGGCGCTGAAGGGCGAGAGGGGCCTGGGGGCGGTCATCACCGCCACCCAGGCTCCGCCCTTCGGGCTGCGCAAGCTGTCGCAGACCCTCGGCCGGGCCCTGCGCCTGGACGACGGCGCCGTCAACATCGACCTGGGCGCCAACGCCACGGGCCTGCTCGATGCCTTCCGCATCGCGCAGACCCTCGACGTGGGCCCCACCCTGGTGGTGGCCACCGACCACCTGGTGAGCTACCGCGACCGCGTGGCCGACGTGCTGTCGGCCGGCGCCGCGGCGGCCTTCGTCATCGATCCCGGCAGGAAGGCGGAGGGCATCGCCGAGCTGGGCCCGCAGTCGCGGGAGTCGGTGGAGGCATACGACGTGTGGATGCTGGGGCGCGAGCAGGAGCCGCGCTTCCGCATGGAGGTGCTGTTCGATGCCTACGCCAAGGCCACGTCGGCCGCGGCGGCGGGCCTCGAGACGTCCACCGAGCGTCCCACGGCCAAGTACACCAGCATCTGCCCCAGCCAGCCGCACCCGCAGGTGCTGCGCGGGCTGGCCAAGCTGGGGGCCCAGCCCAAGCAGCTCGAGGCCACGCAGTTCGTGGGCGACATCGGCAACGTGGGCGCGGCATCCGTGGGCCTGGCCCTGTGCCTTGGGCTCGACGCGTCGCGCAAGGGAAGCACCCTGCTGGCCCTCGCCTACGGCGGCGGCGAGTCGGTGGCGCAGGAGATCACGGTCACCAGGAAGCCCAAGTCCATCGGCACTCGTGAGATGATTGACGCCGGCGAGCAGATCGCCGTCGGCACGTACTACCGCTGGACCGAGGGGCGCCAGCAGCAGCCCCACTAGGCGAGGGAGTGGAGGAAGGCATGAAGGTCGGCGTCCTGGGGGTCGGCAAGACCCCGCACAAGATCCAGCACGACAAGTCGCTCAAGGACCTGGCGGTCGAGGCCGGTCGCAAGGCCATGAACGACGCCGGGGTGTCCCCCCAGGACATCCAGATGCTCTACGTGGGCAACGTCGGCTCGGTGGGCTTCAACTACGAGAACTCCACGGGACTGATGGTCGCGCACCACCTGGGCGTGGTGCCGGCTGGCGCCGTGCGGGTGGAGGCCGCCTGCGGCACCGGCGCATGGGCGCTGCACCTGGGCTGCGTGGCCATCGCCTCGGGCCTGTACGACACCGTCATGGTGCTGGGCTGCGAGAAGATGAACGACCTCGCCACGGTGGAGGGCACGTCCATCATCGCCCAGGCCGCCGACAGCAAGGAGGAGTACTTCTCGGGGCTCACGTTCCCGTCGGGTACCGCCCTCACGGCCCGCAAGTACATGCAGACCTACGGCGTGAGCGAGGAGGATCTCGCCCACACGTCGGTCAAGAACCACTACTACGGCGCCCGCAACCCCTCGGCCCACCTGCGCTTCGAGTGCACGGTGGACGAGGTCATGAAGAGCGCGAAGGTGGCCGACCCCCTCAAGCTGTACGAGGTGTGCCCCATGACCGACGCCGCGTCGGCCCTGGTGCTGTGCCGCCCCGAGATCCTCGAGGCCCAGCCCGACAAGCCACAGGTGTTCGTGACCGCCACCTCCATGGGCTCCGGCACCTGGTACCAGGCCAGCGACACCCTGGACGACGCCTACAACCTGTTCGCGCGCCCCGCCGCCCGGGCATACGAGATGGCGGGCGTGGGCGCCGACGACGTCGACGTGGCCGAGATCTACAACTCGTTCGCCATCCAGGAGCCCCTGGGCATCGAGGGCCTGGGCTTCGCCGAGCGCGGCAAGGGCTGGCAGGGCGCCGAGGACGGATCCACGTGGCTGGATGGCAAGGTTGCCGTCAACCCGTCCGGTGGGCTGCTGTGCAAGGGGCACCCCCTGGGCGCCACCGGTGCCACGCAGGCCGTGGACGTGGTGGAGCAGCTGCGCGGCACCGCCCCGGAGGGCATGCTGCGCGCGGATGCCGAGATCGGCATCTCGGCGTGCCGCGGCGGCCCCGGTTCGGTGGGCGCCATCCACATCTACCAGCGCGAGGGGTGACCTGAGTGACCGTCTCCGCAATCGAGTTCTCGCGGCTCGGCCCGCCCAAGCTGCACCTGTTCGCCATGAAGTGCGACAGCTGCGGCGAGCTCAGCCCGTGGTGGGAGCGCAACCACTGCTACCACTGCGGCGGCGACTCCATGCAGGAGTTCGAGCTGAAGGGCACCGGCGAGCTCACCAACTACACGGTGGTGTACTACCCGCCGCGTGAGTTCCTGGGGCAGGAGCCCTACGTGGTGGGCCACATCCAGATGGACGAGGGCGTCAACATGCCCGCCCCCGTGATGGGCGTGGACCCCGACGCCGTGGAGGTGGGCACCCGCGTGGCCGCGACCCTGCGCCGCATGAAGCTGGGCCACGAGGGCGACATCTACTACTCGTACAAGTTCGTCGTGGACGACGAATAGGGGTTGCCCCACAGCGGGCTCTCCCGTTGTGATCTAGCGTCGTCTGCATGCTCCGTTCGTCCGGCGAAAGTCAGGAATCCATGTCTCGACCCCTCGAACCCACCACGCGGCGCCGTGCGGCGCTGGTCGCCCTGGCCACTGCAGTGGCCGTCACCGGAGTGGCGGCGCAGGCCGCCACCGCCGCCCCCTCCGTGCGCGGGTCGTCGCTGCTGGCCAAGACGGGCGCGGGCCCCGACGGCATCGCCGTCGACGCCATGGGCAACGTCTACACGGCCAACTCGCGCGCCAACTCGGTGACCATGGTGAGCCCGCAGGGCAGGGCCACCACGCTGGGCGCCACGGGGCAGACCCCGCGTGGCATCGCCCTCGACTCGGCGGGCAACGTGTACACCAGCAACCTGGGGGCCAACACGGTCACCAAGATCACCCCCGCGGGCGTGTCCACCACGCTTGGCACCACCGGGCGCCAGCCCATCGACGTGGCGGTGGATGCCGCGGGCAACGTGTACACCACGAATTACCTCGACAGCACCGTCACCAAGATCACCCCGGCGGGCGTGTCCAGCACGCTCGGCACCACGGGATCGCGGCCGCTGGGCATCGTGCTCGACCCCGCCGGCAACGTGTACACGGCCAACGAGGGCGCCAATACGGTCACCAGGATCACCCCGGACGGCACCTCGTCGGTGCTCGGCACCACCGGCGGCTGGCCCCAGGCCATCGCCATCGACGGCGACGGGAACATCTTCACGGCCAACTGGAACTCGCGGAACGTCTCGAAGATCACCCCGGGCGGGGTGTCGACCATCTACGGGCGCACCAGCCGCAGGCCGATCGGCATCACCATCGACCCGTACGGCAACGTGTACACCACCAACGACGGCTCGAGCAGCGTGTCGCGCATCACGCCGGGCGGCCAGTCGAGGGTCATCGCCCAGACCGGCAGGCGGCCCATCGGCATCACCTCCGACGCCGCGGGCTTCCTCTACACGGCCAACTTCCTGCCCGGCACCGTCAGCGAGATCCCGCCGCCCCCGCCGGCCAACCCGGGCGTCATCTCGCTGAGCACGGTCACCGTTGCCGCGCCGGGCAACAGGCCCGCGTGGATCATCCCGTTCTACAACGACGTCTACCAGGACCGCGCATCGTGCCTGGCCGCGTTCCCGTCGGTGCGGGCGACCATCAACGCCAATCCCGACCCCGCGGTGCAGGCGCTGTCGGCCACTTCCTGCATGAAGGTGGGCGGCGTGTCGTACCCGTTCCGCATCGGCGAGACCGAGCTCACCACCGCGCAGTACGTGACGTTCCTCAACACGGTCGACCCGCTCGGGCGCAACCCGCATCGCCTGTGGGACATCGCGCAGAGCTCGCGCGTATGGCCCAAGTACGGATCGATCAACAGGAACATGCGCGCCCCGCGCGGCCAGCGCTACTACGTGTCGTCCCCGGTGTGGGCCAACAAGCCCTATAACCAGGGCGACTTCACGCGCGCTGCCCGCCTGGCCAACTCGCTGCAGAACGGCACGCTGCTGTCCAAGCGCTCGCGGGTGATCACCACCGCCACCGGGGCGCGGCTGGTGCGCACCACGTACACCGTGCGGCTCTCGACCACCACCGAGACCGGCATGTACACCATGAGCAACCGCAAGGCCACGCGCAACCTGACCTCGGGCTTCGCGGTGTCGAGCCAGGACGAATGGATCAAGGCTGCGTACTTCGACCCGAAGGGCGGCGGCAAGTTCTCGTACTGGGACTACCCCACCAACCCGGGCCTGTACGTCAACTGCGCCGTCGACACCCAGGGGTGCGCCGACGGGCAGCAGCCGGCCCAGACGCAGCTGGACGTCAACGGTGACGTCGTGAACGCGGGCACACAGCCCCTGGCGTCGTTCCTGGCGTCCCCGCCCGCGGCCACGACTCCGCCGCCCAACTGGTGCCCGTCGCAGTTCACCGCGGCGCAGTGCGCCATCACCCCGTTCGGTGCGCTCGCCGGGATCTACACGGGCAACGTGAGCTCGGTGGGCCAGGCGCGCACGCGCTCGCCATGGGGCACGCTGGACCAGGGCGGCAACGTGGTGGAGACCACCGACACCATCTCACCGCCCCCGCCCGACCAGAATCCGAGCATCGTGTGGCGCCGCTGGCACGGCGGAGTGGTCACGGCCACGGCGTACCAGATGTGGTTGTCCGCGGTGGGGACCACCCCGCAGACAGTCCCGGGCTACGCCGTCAACCCGTGGCGCGGGATCCGGCTGGTGGTACGGGGCAGGTAGCAGCGGGATCACCCCGGGGGCGCGGGTCCCCGGGGTAGGCCCTCACGGCTCGGTCGAGAGGTCCTCGTCGGCCCGATGGATCGCGGCCCGGCGGGCGTCGTCGAGGGACGGTCCCCACACCGGCAGCTGGTGCGCCCCGGGATCCCGGGCGTCCGGGCCCGCCAGCACCCACAGGCGGGAGTTGGGCAGCTCGGCGATCTCGCCGGCCGCCGAACGGGCCGACCCGGGGTTGGTGCACACGGCCACGCAGGCCTTGGCACGCCGGGCCTGGGCGATGCCATCGGCTTCGCCCAAGGGCGTATCGGCGCCCAGGAAGCTGATGCGCCAACCGTCCTGCGCCATCAGCACCGACAGGCACAGTGCCCCTACGGCGTGGCGCTCCCCGGAGGGGCAGGCGACGATCGCGATGGGCCCGCGCGGTCGGCGGGCGGCCGAGAGACGGGCGGCCAGTCGCCGCTCGGTGGCCGCGCTGAGCAGGTGCTCGGCGACCACCACCGACTCGCCGTCGGCCCAGCGCTGGCCAAGCTCCGCCAGCGCGGGGAATATGACCAGCTCCATGGCCTGCACCAGGGGCAGCGCGGCAAAGGCCCGGTCGAGCTCCAGCTCCACGCGGGGTCCATCACCCTGGCGCGCGGCAGCGGCAAGGCGCGCGGCCAGCGCCGCGGTGGGGCCCTCGACCGCGGCCTGCTCGTCGCCCTCGCGCTCCAGCGCGTTGAGGGCGGCCACGGCGTCGGAGATGCGCTGGCCCTCGGCCACGCGCGCGGCCAGCCACAGGACGCGCTCGACGTCCTCGTTGCCGTAGCGGCGCTGGCCTCCCTCGGTGCGCGTGGGGCGCAGCACGCCGTAGCGCCGCTCCCACGCGCGCAGGGTGTCGACCGGTACGCCGGTACGGCGGGCCAGCGACCCAATGGCCATCACGCCTGACTGCTGGTCGGACGCCGTGCTCATCTCCCACACCCCCCTCGCGAGCGGCCTTCCGGGGATCCAGCAGGATTGTCCCTCTCTTTACCGTTCCGTCAACGGAGTACGGTCACCCCGCATGATCGGGAGTCGGTGGTCAGGCGCCCCGGGCGCCGAGGCCGCGGGCGCGGGCCAGCCACGTCTCGCGCGTGGCGGGTGACGACTTCTTGACCACCCCGAACTGCGACACGCGGATGGGCCTGACCCCGCAGAACCCCAGCACCGAGTGGCGCATCTGGTTGTGCCCGGGGCGTCCGACCACCCACCGGTACCACAGCGCCGGGGTGTCCATGGTCACCAGCAGGCGCGCGCTGCGGCCCTTGAGGAGCTTGTCCCACAGCAGCTTGCCCTCGTGGTACTTGAAGGCGAATCCGGGGAGGATGGCGCGGTCGATGAAGCCCTTCTGCAGGGCGGGCATGGTGCCCCACCAGTTGGGGTAGGCCCACGCCATGTGGTCGCACCAGGCGATGTCCTCTTGCGCGCGCACCAGGTCGGGCTCGAGGGGCGGGGCATCGCCGTACCCCGTGCGCCGGATGGGGTCGAAGTCGAGGTCACCGAGGGCGAGGAACCGCACCTCGTGCCCCGCATCGGCTGCCCCGTCGGCGTATGCCCGGGCGAGGGCGCCGCAGAAGCTGTCGCCCTGCGGATGCCCGAGGATGACCAGGACGCGGGCCGTGGCTACTTCGCCGGGTCGGTCACCAGCATGGCGTCGGGACCCTTGCCCTGCGGCACCATGGGGAACACCTTGGCGTCGCGGTTCACCTGGATGTCGATGAGGGCGGGGCCGTCGGTGCTGAGCGTCTCGCGCAGGGCGTCGTCGAGGTCGTCCGGGTCCTCCACGCGCGTGCCGGGGATGCCGTAGGCACCGGCCAGCGCGGCGAAGTCGGGCTGGAACTCGGCGAACGACGTGTTGGAGTACCGCTTGTCCCAGAACAGCTCCTGCCACTGGCGCACCATGCCCAGGAAGCCGTTGTTGAGGATGACGATCTTCACCGGCAGGCCGTAGGTCTGCGCGGTGGAGAGTTCCTGCAGGGTCATCTCGAACGAGCCGTCGCCCGCGATGTCCACCACCAGCTGGTCGGGGAACGCCACCTGGGCGCCGAGCGCGGCGGGCAGGCCGAAGCCCATGGTGCCGAGCCCGCCCGAGGTGATCCACTTGCGCGGCTGCTCGAATGGGTAGAACTGCGCGGCCCACATCTGGTGCTGCCCCACCTCGGTGGCCACGATGGCGTCGCCGCCGGTGATGTCGTATACCGACCGGATGACGTTCTGCGGGGCGATGACGCCCGGCTCGTCGTCGTCGATGGTGTACGGGTACTCGGCCAGCCAGGCGTGGATGCGGCTGAGCCACTCGCTGCGCGAGGCGTCGTCGTGGCGGGCCTCCTGCTGCACGTAGGTGTCGGCCAAGGCGTCGAGCACGGCCTTGGCCTCGCCCGCGATGCCGATGTGCGCGGCGCGGTTCTTGCCGATCTCCGCCGGGTCGACGTCGATGTGGATGATCTTGGCGTTGGGCGCCCACTCCTTCATCACCGTCGACAGCACGCGCTCGTCGAACCGCACGCCCACGGCCAGGATGAGGTCGCTCTCCTGCATGGCGAAGGTGCTGGCGGCGATGCCGTGCATTCCGGGCATGCCGATGTACAGGGGGTTGGACGCCGGGAACCCGCCCAGGCCCATGAGGGTGGTGGTGACCGGGATCTGCGCCACCTCGGCCATGCGGGTGAGCTCATCAGCGGCCCCGCTGGCGATGATGCCCCCACCGGCGTACAGCATTGGCTTCTTCGAGTCGGCGATGGCACGCGCGGCGGCCTGCAGTTGGCGCGGGTGGCCCGCGCCGCCGGGGGGGGCGTAGCCCGGCATGTGGGGCGGGCGCGGGCCGGTGTAGTCGTCCACCTCCACCGACCACTGGTCCACGCACACGTCCACCAGGACGGGGCCGGGGCGCCCGGTGGTGGCCACGTGGATGGCCTCCTCAAGCACGGTGGGGAGCTCGTGGGCGTCCTTGACCAGCCACGAGTGCTTGACCACCGGAAGGGTGATGCCGACGATGTCCGCCTCCTGGAAGGCGTCCGTGCCCACGCGGGTGGACCCCACCTGGCCGGTGAGGGCAAGCATGGGAACGGAGTCCATGTAGGCGTCGGCGATGGGCGTGACGAGGTTGGTGGCGCCCGGGCCGGAGGTGCCGGTGCACACGGCCAGGTTGCCCGAGGCCTTGGCGTAGCCCTCGGCCATGTGGCCCGCGCCCTGCTCGTGCCGCGTGAGGAACAGGCGGATGTCCGAGTCGTCGAACAGCGCGTCGAACAGCGGGATGAGAGGTCCGCCGGGGATGCCGAAGATGGCGTCCACGCCGTTGCGCTTCAGAACCTCGAGGGTCGCGTCGACTCCTCGCATGTGCCTGTGACCTCCCGCCGCACCGCGGCCTCGAACCGTCAGGGAGGCGGTACATTAGCCCACCTGCCCTCTTTGCCGGGCAGGCCGACATGCCGCACGGGAGGGCACGGGAGATGGCCGAGGACACGCAGGACGACGGCCCCAACTACGCCGAGGAGAACGCGATCCGCAACGCGTCGGAGTCGCTGCACAACTACGACCCCGCCGCGGACACCTTCACCGCCGTGTTCGGGGCCCCGGTGCCGGCGGCCACGGTGTTCGACGAGGAGCGCGAGATCCTGGTGCGCGTGGACCCCGGCAGCCGCGCCGTGGTGGGCTTCACGATCCCCAACTTCAAGGCGTGGTATGCCAAGAACTACCCCGAGGGGGGCGAGTGGGAACTCGACCTCCCTCCGGTGTGGCCGCTGGAGGGGGACGCGCAGGCCGACGGGTAGGCGCCAACGCAGGGGGTGGGCCGGGTCCCCGCGGGGCTGTAGGATTTCCGGCCACTTCGCAACGAATCACTCAAACAGAAGGAGTGCCGGACGCATGGCGGTCGAGACCCAGAAGATGGAGGACTTCCGCCTCGAGGAGGAGCCGTACTACCTCCCGGTCGGCAACGAGGTCGAGCTGTTCACGGCGGCATACGAGGCGCACCTGCCCGTGATGCTCAAGGGCCCCACGGGCTGCGGCAAGACGCGCTTCGTGGAGCACATGAGCTGGAAGCTCGGCCGCACCCTGGTGACGGTGGGGTGCCACGAGGACCTCACGGCGTCCGACCTGGTGGGCAAGTACACCCTGCGCGGGGACGAGACCGTGTGGCAGGACGGCCCGCTCACGACGGCCGTCAAGGCCGGCGGCATCGCGTACCTCGACGAGATCGTGGAGGCCCGCAAGGACACCACGGTGGTCATCCACCCCCTCACCGACGACCGGCGCATCCTGCCGCTCGAGAAGAAGGGCGAGGTCGTGCAGGCGCCGCTCGACTTCCAGCTGGTGATCTCGTACAACCCGGGCTACCAGTCGGTGCTGAAGGACCTGAAGCACTCCACCAAGCAGCGGTTCGTGGCCCTGGAGTTCGACTACCCCGCCGCCGATCTCGAGGAGGAGATCGTGAAGCAGGAGTCCGGGGTGGACGGCGACGTGGCCGAGCGGCTGGTGAAGGTGGCCGAGAAGGTGCGCAACCTGCGCACGCACGGCCTGGAGGAGGGCGTGTCCACGCGCCTGCTGGTGTACGCCGGCCAGCTCATCCATGGGGGCGTGGAGCCGGTGGCGGCCTGCGAGGCCACCATCTGCCGGCCCATCACGGACGACCTCGAGATGCAGCGCTCCATCCTCGAGCTCGTCAACACGCAGTTCTAGGGCCGGGGCGATGTCCACACAGGGCGGAGGCGGCGCCGGCAACGTCGGCATGTACGTGGGGCGCGACATGCTGGCGGCCGTGCCGGAGGAGCGGCGCGACGACTACCTGCGCCTGGTGCAGGAGATCTCCGACCTGAAGTACCAGCTGGGCGTGGAGGTGGCGCGCCAGCTGCCCCGGTTGTTCGAGGAGCAGGACGATGTGGCGATCGAGCGCTACCTCGACCAGGTGCGCGCCATCGCGGACGTCGGGTGGAAGTCCGGTGTGGAGGTGGCCAAGCAGCTGCCGGACCTCTACCACGCGCCCGACCCGGCCATCGCCGAGGCCTACGTGGAGATCGTCACCGAGGCCACCCTCGGCCCGCCCGACGACGAGGAGACGCAGGCGTTCGCCTCGGAGCTGGAGGACCTCGAGCGCCAGCTACGCGAGATCGAGCCCAAGCAGCAGCGGGCCACCGAGCTCAAGTCGCTGCTGGCCGCGCGCGATCGCCGCGATGAGCGCCGCCGCAAGCACGCGCAGGAGCTGGCCGCCGCGCTGCCGCCCATCCTCGCGCGGCTGCGCCCCAAGCACCGGGATTGCTACATGCGCGAGGTGCGCCTGGTGGCCGCCGCCGACCCCGAGGCCGCGCTGGAGGCCGCCAACACGTTGCTCGACCTGCTCAACGGCGAGCGGGTGTCGCACGACGGCGCGGCCGAGTGGACGCGCCGCGGCCTTGACGTGCTCGAGAAGAACAAGGAAGTCGGGCGCGGGTACTTCCGCATGGGATCCAAGTACTCGCTCGACGTGCTCGAGGAACTGCGCGAGGGCCTGGCCCTGCGCCAGGTGGCCCGCGTGCTCAAGCTGTACGCCACCGCGCTGTCCGGGCGCGACGTGGCGGTGCGCGGCATCGACGAGATGGATTCGGTCGACCGCTTCGGCCCGGATCACATCATCCTGCCCGCCGACATGCGGTTCTTCGACGACGACGACCGCAACTTCGTGGCGTACAAGGTGGCCGCCGCCCATGGGGCCGCGCGCATCGAGTTCGGCACCTACCGGTTCGAGCTGTCGGAGATCCCCGACACGGTCGCGGAACTCGACGCCAAGTACGGACTGGGGGCCGCATGAGCACCAGGGAGAGCCCGTTCCCCACGGCCAGCACCGAGGCCGAGTGGCGCCGCGAGAGCGACCTGACCAAGTTCTACAACCTGTTCCCGTCGCCCGCGCTGGCGCGTGACATCTTCAACATCGTGGAGGGCCAGCGCATCGAGGCCCTCATCCGCAGCCGGTACCCCGGAATCCGCCGCGACATGGACCTGATCCAGGAGCAGACCCTGGCGCGGCGCGAGGAGATGGGCACCTCGCCGGCCGACCTGCCCGAGGTGGGACAGGTGATCGACGCCCTGATGGTGGCCACCATGGATGGCGAGCCGCCGTTCGAGGGCATGAGCGCGCACGTGCGCGAGGCCAGCGAGGGCGCGATCGGCCTGATGGCCGAGGTGGAGTCGCCCGACGCCACGGTGGGCGACACCGCGCGCGTGACGGCGCGCATCTACGCGCTGATCGACGATGCCATGCAGGCCGGCCGCCGGGGCATCACCGACCCCTTCAGCGACGAGGCCAAGCAGCAGCAGCCCACCAAGCCCGAGGATGGCGAGGGCGAGCAGGACACCGGCGACGTCGACTTCAACCCGCTCGATGAGTACGAGCCCATGGAGATGCCGCCCTTCGTGCCGCCCGTGATGGAGGAACTGGTCCAGCCCGAGAGCACGGCCCAGAACCAGATCGAGGCGCAGGACGTGGAGGGCGACGCCGACAAGGAGGGCAACAAGGGCGACGACGCCGAGGCGGAGTCGATGGAGGCCGCCGACAAGGTGATGCAGGCCCAGCAGGTGTCCGAGGGCCAGATGGACGAGGACGCCGCGGCGCAGAAGGCCGAGTCGGACGCCGACATGGAGGAGAGCGGCCGGGGCAGTGACGCCGAGGGCGAGGAGACCCCCGACTCCGCGGGCGGCATGACCCCCGAGGGCGCCGGCCCCGACGTGGCGCAGGGTGAGGAGGAGGCCGAGGAGGACCTGGGCGAGCAGGTCTTCCTGTACGACGAGTGGGATCACCGCATCGAGGACTACCGGCCGTCGTGGTGCACGCTGCGCGAGACGCGCGCCACCCGCGAGGTGCCGGCGTTCGTGGCGGCGGTGTTCCACGAGTACGGCGGGGTGGTCACCCAGATCCGTCGCAACTTCCAGCTGATGCGCCCCGAGCGCATGCGCAAGATGCGCTACCAGACCGAGGGCGACGACCTCGACCTGGACGGCCTGGTGGAGCACGTGGTCGACCGCAAGGCCCGCCTCACGCCCACCGACCGCGTGTACATCAAGCGCGACAAGAAGGACCGCGACGTCACCACGGCGTTCCTGGTGGACATGTCGTCATCCACCGACCGCAAGATCGACGGCCGCAAGCGCATCATCGACATCGAGAAGGAAGGCCTCATCCTCATGTGCGAGGCGCTCGAGGCCATCCGCGACGAGTACGCGATCTACGGCTTCTCGGGCAACGGCCGCGACGACGCGCAGTTCTACACCGTGAAGGAGCTGGGCGAGCGGTACGACGACCGCGTGCGCTGGCGCATCGGCGGCATCTACGGCCGCAGCAAGACGCGCATGGGCCCGGCCATCCGCCACGCCACGAAGCGGCTGATGAGCGTGGACAGCAACGTGAAGCTGATGATCCTGCTCACCGACGGCCGGCCCTACGACAGCGACACCTACCAGGACAACGCGTACGCCCAGGCCGACACCCAGATGGCGCTGCGCGAGGCCCGCCGCGAGAAGATCCACCTCTTCTGCGTGACGGTGGACCAGGAGGGCGCCGACTACCTGCCGCAGATGTACAGCGACGCCAACTTCGTGGTGATCGACGACATCCGCACGCTGCCCCAGAAGCTGCCGCAGCTCTACCGGAGGCTGACCACCTAGCCTCGCCACGCGGGCGTAGCCCGCCTGCGTGATCGGAGGTCGTCAGCCGACGGTCTCAGGACCCGGAGGCTGACCACCTAGCCTCGCCACGCGGGCGTAGCCCGCCTGCGTGATCGGAGGTCGTCAGCCGACGGTCTCAGGACCCGGAGGCCCACGACCTCGGCGGGTCCCGCGGGGCGCCCTATCC
>Ga0180432_10006619_pt1 | contig 14989 bp, 7 predicted proteins | sample SS_ome_10_FD_132414 | JGI IMG/M metagenome (GOLD analysis project Ga0180432, IMG submission 132414) | Hypersaline lake sediment archaeal communities from the Salton Sea, California, USA - SS_1_MS_2 metaG | ecosystem: Environmental > Aquatic > Non-marine Saline and Alkaline > Hypersaline >... | reverse complement strand
GGGTCCTGCGCGGCAGGAGTCTGTGAACCCCGTCAGGTCCGAGAGGAAGCAGCGGTAAGCAGCCCCTCCTGGGTGCCGCAGGGTCGCCTGGTCGGAGCTGGCTGGTTCTGGTAAGTCAGAGGGTCTGTTTCGAAAGGGGGTGCACGGCCACTTTGTCTACAACAGGGGCGGACCCGTCACAGGATAGGTCGCCCCTTTTGGTTGTTCAACCATAATGCCGGAACCGACAGCGGAAATGTCCGCCTAAAACGTGAAACGCGGACTCAAGCTTTGTTGGGGAGGGATGGTGTTAAGAGAATCTGTGACGCCGTTGCGTGGCCTTTGCAATCTGGTGCGGAGTGCCTTTCATTGGCGGCCGGGCACATGGCTTTTGGGCCTCTTGCTGGCCTTGGCCTTGGGCCGGGTTCTCATGGCCGGCTACCTGGGCACGCGCCTCCGCGTGGATATCTATGACGGCGGTCAGCGGATCACCTGGCGCACCCATCAGACATCTGTAGCGGCGGTGCTGCGCGAGGCTGACGTCGAGCTGGGCCCGGAGGACACTGTCTCGCCGGGGCTGGCGGCTCCTATACAAGAGGGCGATCTCATCCGTGTGCTTCGTGCCCGCCAGGCCACCGTCATCGCCGATGGACAGGTGATGTATCTTCAGACCCATGCCGAGTCGGTAAAAGAGTTGCTGCTTGAGGTGGATCTGCAACTGTCGCCCCAGGATTGGCTGGCCCTCAACGGAGAGCAAGTCGACCTGGATACCTCGCTCTTTGGCCTGGGGGAGGCAGGATGGGAGAGGCCACGCGCCGTGTCCAGCCGTGGCCAGGGCAAGCTGGCTTTGCCGTCGAACATGCCCATCGAGATCACTGTCCATCGGGCCCTTGCCCTTCGGGTGGATGACGAGGGCACGTTGCGCTTGCTCCATACCACCCATCAGACTGTTGGCGAGGCGTTGTTGGCCGAGGGGATCGCTTTATACGTGGGTGACAAAATCTCACCGGCGATGGATGCACTTGTGCAGCCCGATATGAATGTCGTCATCCGTCGCTCCCGGCCAGTGGAGATCGTCGTTGATGGAAAACAGATTCGCACCCGTACCCGAGAGACGACTGTGGGCCAAGTGCTTGCCCAGGAAGGTATTGCTCTGGTAGGAATGGATTACACCGTGCCGCCTGACGATGCCTCCCTCCCGGATGCCCAGCCCGTTCACGTCGTCCGGGTGCAAAGGGCTTTTGTTGTCGAGCAGGAGTCTATTCCGTACGAGACCGTGTGGCTGCCGGACGCTGAACTGGACCTGGATCACCAGTGGTTGGAGCAGGAGGGAGCGGAGGGCGTTCACCGCTGGCGTTACAATGTGATTTATGAGAATGGCCAGGAGGTGGTACGAGACCTGGAGGATGAGTGGGTGGCCCGCGAGCCGGCGGACAAGGTCATTGCATATGGCACCAAGATCACGGTCCGTGAATTAGAGACGTCAGACGGTACCTTTCATTATTGGCGGCGTATTCGGATGCTGGTCACCTCTTATACCGCCGCTACCAGTGGTAAAGAAAGAGATCATCCCCTGTATGGCATCACTCGCCTGGGTTGGCAGATGCGGCATGGCATTGTAGCCGTCGATCCCACGGTTATCAAGTTGGGCAGTCAGGTTTACGTACCGGGCTATGGCAAGGGGGATGTGGCCGATACCGGTGGGGCCATCAAAGGCCGGCGCATTGACCTGGGCTATGATGAGGACAACCTGGTATACTGGCTCAAGTGGGTGGATGTCTATGTGCTGACGCCGGTGCCTCCGCCAGATCAAATTCGCTACGTGCTGCCTAACTGGCCGCAACAGCCTTAGCGGGCTTGAGGAGAGGCGAGTGAGTGCTCGCAAGCTGTTAGCACAATACGGGCTTGAGCCCAAAAAGGGTTTGGGCCAGAATTTTTTGACCGACGAGGGCGTGCTGGGCAAAATTGTCGCGGCGGCTGAATTGTCGCTAGACGACGCAGTGTTGGAAGTGGGCCCTGGCCTGGGCCATCTGACCCGTTTGCTGGCCCGGCAGGCCGGCCGCGTCATCGCCGTCGAGCTGGACGGGCGGCTTTTGCCCATCTTGCACGATCAACTGGCTGGCTACGACAATGTAGAATTGATCCAAGGTGATATCTTGGAGCTTTTTCTCTCTTCTCTTTTTCCTCTTTCCTCCGAGTACAAAGTCGTCGCCAACCTGCCTTTCTACATCACCTCGGCGGTACTTCGACGTTTCTTGACGGGTGAACCGTCGCCAATTCGCATGGTCGTCACTGTTCAACGCGAGGTGGCACAGCGAATCACCGCCCAGCCCGGGGACATGAGCCTGTTGGCCGTTGGCGTTCAGTTCTACGGCCGGCCTAGGGTTGTCGCTCGCATCAAGGCCGGCGCCTTCTATCCCCGGCCTGAGGTCAATTCGGCAGTAGTGCGCATTGACCGCCATCCCACGCCGCCGGTAAAAGTATCGGACGCGGAGGCCTTTTTTACCGTCGTCAGGGCCGGTTTTGCCCAGCGGCGCAAGCAACTGCGCAATAGCCTGACGGCCGGCCTGCGCCGTCCCCAGGCCACGATCGTCGCCGCGCTCAAAGCTGCTGGGGTAGACCCTCGACGCCGTCCCGAAACACTCTCGCTGCCAGAATGGGCGGCTATCATGTATCAATTGAGAATTGAGAATTGAGAATTTGGCGAGTTAAAAATTGCGAGTTGCGAATTGGAATATTTATCATTCTGACATTGTATCTCCTTCTAGCTCTCACCTACTCTCTTGTCACGCCCCTCTTTGAAGTCTCGGACGAGTTATGGCACTATCCGATGGTCAAATACATCGCCGACCACTGGACACTGCCGGAGCAAAACCCCGAGGCGACGGATGTCGAGCAGCCGTGGCGACAGGAAGGCAGCCAGCCCCCGCTGTACTATGTCTTGGGCGCGTTGCTTACTTTTGGGATTGACACCGGCGACATGCCCCAGGTGCGCTGGCTCAATCCCCACGTGGACAATGGTATTGTTACCCAGGATGGCAACGTCAACCTGGTCGTTCACACTGGCCGCGAAGCGTTCCCCTGGCGCGGCTCTGTCCTGGCCGTGCACCTGGTTCGCTTTGCGTCAGTTCTTATGGGCGCGGGCACAGTGTTCTTTACCTATCTCATTGCTCGCCAGATCTTGCCCGGTCGCGAGGAGGTCGCCCTCGGCGCGGCGGCACTCAATGCTTTCCTCCCCATGTTCCTTTTCATCAGCGGCGCAGTCAACAACGACAACCTGACCTGGCTGCTCTGCTCGGCCACTCTTTGGCAACTCATTCGCATTGTCAAGAGAGAGCAACCTTCCAGCTCTTTGGCCTTTCGACCCTCTGATCGTACAACTTTTCTGTGGCTGGGCCTCACCCTGGCCGCTGGCGCCTTGACCAAAGCGAGTGCGCTGGGTTTGTTGCCGCTCACCGCGCTGACGATCAGTTACGTGGCCTGGCGGCGTCGGTCGTGGCGTTATTTTATCGAGGGCGGTCTCATCACAGCCGGGCTGGTGGCTCTCATCGCCGGCTGGTGGTACTGGCGCAACCTGCAATTGTATGGCGACTGGTTAGGCATGAGCATGTTCTACAAAGTGCTGGGCACGCGCGCCAATCCTGCCCCCCTGCGGCAACTCTGGGGCGAGCGTTTTAGCTTTGCCAAAGCTGGCTGGGGCCTTTTTGGTGGCATGAACGTGCCTATGGACGACTGGATCTATGACCTGCTGAACTGGGTCGCCGTTGCCTCTGTCGCCGGCCTGCTCGTGGCAGCCATCCGGCGGATCGGCAGGTTGCAGATCGGTAAATTGCACTTTACGATTCGTAATTCGCAATTTGCTGCGCTGCTCCTACTCGCCTGGCCAATTGTCGTCGTCGGCTCGTGGACACAGTGGGCCCGGGTGACGTGGTCTTCGCAGGGACGCCTGGTCTTTTCCGCGCTGTCGGCCTTTTGCGTGTTAATGTTCTACGGGCTGAGCCAGTTCGTGCCCCGGCGTTTTGTCCGCTGGCTGGGTGTGGGATTGGGTGGCTTTTTGCTGGTGGTCGCCGCTGCTGCGCCTTTTGTCTACATTGCACCCGCTTATGCCCATCCTTCCTCGTTAACCGATGCCGACATCGCTGCCATCTCCCATCGTCTCGATGTGACCTTTGGCGACCGGATGCGCTTGCTGGGCTATGACCTGGAAGCTCAAGAGACCCGGCCCGGCGGGGCGCTGGCCCTGACGCTCTACTGGCAGTCCGTTGCACCCCTGGATCGCGACTGGAGTGTTTTTGTTCACCTGTTGGACGAATTTGACGTGCCGATCGCTCAGCGCGACATGTACCCTGGTCAGGGCCTCTACCCCACCCGCCTGTGGCCTGCCGGTGAAGCGATCGCCAGTCGTTACGTCCTGCAATTGGATCAGACAGTCTATGCTCCCACCGTTGCCAAACTAGAAGTGGGGTTGTTCGATTATGCCACCCATTTTCCCTGGGAACGCCTGGTAGCCAGCAGTGGCAGCGATAATGTGCGGTTTGGTGAAATTGCCATTGTGCCCAACCCCAGCCCTGTGCGTTTTAACTTTGGCGACAAGATCGCCCTGACAGGCTACGAGATGGACACCCGCGCCGTCCGGCCGGGCGAGACGCTGACGCTGACTCTCTACTGGGAAGGGCTGGCCGAGATGGAAGAAAACTATTCGATCTTTGCCCATGTTCGGGGTGAGGGCACGCAGCTTTGGGCGGGCAAGGACAGTTGGCCGCGGGAGGGAGAGGCCCCTACTGCTATCTGGAAAGTCGGTCAACAGGTGGTAGACCCTTACCCGCTGACCCTGCATCCCGACACGCCACCTGGTGTCTATGATGTAGAGATCGGCATCTATCTTTACCTTTCAGAGACCCTTGAACGCCTCCGCCTCATCACTCCTGACGGGCGGCTGGTAGATGATCACCTGTTGTTGAGCAAAGTGCGCGTGTTGCCATGAACCAAAACAACCATCCATCCAACCATTCAACGATCCAATCCCCAAACTATTCGATCAAATATCATTGGCCTCTCTTTCTCATCTTTATTGTTTTCCTTGTCCTGGTCACTGCCTACAATCTCGCCGTGCCACTGCTGGAAAAGCCGGACGAAAAGTGGCATTACCCTTATGTTCAAAACATTGCCGATGGCAAGGGGTTGCCTGTCTATGGCGAGGGGGCGTGGAACCAGGAAGGGGGTCAGGGACCTCTCTACTATGCGCTGGCTGCGGCTGCCACCTTTTGGGTGGACGACGGCGACTTTGGCATCCTGGCCCGCTGGAATCCCTTCTACACGCCGCTGGTAGACCGTCCACAGGACGACAATCCCAACCGTTTTGTCCATACCGATCGGGAAACATGGCCCTATCGCGGCGCGGCGCTGGCGCTTCACCTGGCCCGGCAGGTATCGGCGCTGATGGGGCTGGTGGCAGTGGGGGGCACCTATCTCATCGTTTGGGAGATATTTCCTGGCCGTCGGTCGCTGGCTACGGGTGCTGCTGCCGTCGTCGCTTTCAACCCGATGTTCTTGTTCATCGCCAGTGCCGTCAGCAACGACATCACGGTGGCAGCCACGGCATCTCTGGCTGCCTGGGCTGCGCTCCGGCTGGCCCTGCGCGATCGTTCCCTGATCCGGCAGGCGGCGTTGCTGGGTCTCCTCGTGGGATTGGCGTTGCTCTCCAAGACCAGCGCTGTGGCCCTGGGGCCGGTCGTCGTCGGCGCCCTGGCCTACCGTGCTTGGCGAGAACAGAGCTGGCGGGCGCTGCTGGTCGGTGGCCTCGTCGTGGCGGCTGCTACCCTGGCCGTCTCCGGGTGGTGGTACGTTCGCAGTTGGCGGCTCTATGGCGACCCGCTGGGCATGGAGGTGTGGCTCAAGCACTTTGGCGTTCGCGATCCCGAACCGGCGCTGCTGGATCTACTGCCCGAATTCGACGGCCTCGAAATGTCCTATTGGGCCGTATTTGGCTGGCGGGATATGATGGTCGATCGGTGGATTTATGACTTGTTTTTTGTCGCCGACCGGCTGGCGCTGGCCGGGTGGATGGTGGGAATGGTGCGCGCTGTGTGGCAGCGCTGGCGACGTCGAACGATTCCATTGGACTCGGTCATTGGCCTGGGGCTCGTCTGGATCTGGCTGGCGGTGGCGTTTGTTGCGTTGCTACGTTACATGCAACTGATCTGGGCTAACCACGGGCGGCTGCTCTTTCCGGCGGCGGCAGCAGCAGGCGTGGTCCTTTTTGTCGGTTGGCGACTGTGGCTGCCACGGCGGGCTACGCCGTGGCTGGCTGCCCTGGCCGGTGGCGGGTTGGCTGGACTCTCGATTCTCCTTCTGTGGGGTTACATCGTCCCCGCCTACGCACCGCCCCCACAGCTCACCGAGACACAGATCGGAGACATCTCCCACCGTCTCGACGTCGAATTTGGGGGCGTGGCCCGTCTTTTGGGATACGATCTGGCTGACGACGCCATCCATCCGGGCGATGCCCTGGAGGTAACGCTCTACTGGCAGGCCATTGCTGAGTCAGAACAAGACCATGCCGTTTTTGTCCATCTGCTGGACGAGCACGACCTGGTGGTGGCTCAAAAGGATACCCATCCTGGCCTGGGCCGTTTTCCGACGAGCCGTTGGCGGGCGGGCGATATCTTTGCCGATGTCTACCGCCTGCCGGTGCCCGAGACGGCTTATGCGCCCGTCGCCGGCCTGTTGGAGGTGGGTCTCTACCTGCCAGAAACGGGCCAGCGTTTGCTCTTGGCCGGCGGCGCAGACAACGTGCGCTTTGCGTCCGTCGCCGTGCGGCTGCGCGAGGGCGCGCTGCCTAACCCTGTGCGCTTTAACTTTGGGGACAAGATCGCCCTGGTGGGCTATGACTTTGACCGGCGCACCGCTGGGCCCGGCGAGACGCTCTGCTTGACAATGTACTGGGAAGCGCTGGCCGAGATGGAAGAAAATTACGCTGTCTTTGTCCATGTTCTGGACAAAGGTATGGAGATGTGGGCTATCAGCAACAACGTGCCGGCGAATGGGCTCTCGCCCACTTTTGCCTGGCAGCCGGGCCAGATTGTCCAGGACCCTCACGATCTGACCCTGGACCAGAACACGCCGCCCGGCGTCTATGAGGTCGAGATAGGGCTTTACTTGATGAAAACCGGCAGTCGACTGCGTTTGTTGGCCGACGACGGTTTTCCGCTTGACACCCGTCTCTTTTTGAGTAAGATACGAGTCAGCCAATGAAGGGAGAGGAAAAAGTGCTGCCGAATGGCCCCAAGGTCATCGTCGTCATGCCGGCTTATAACGCTGCTAAAACGCTGGAGAAAACCTATCACGACATCCCCCTGGGCATCGTGGACAAGGTGATTCTGGTGGATGACGTCAGCAATGACGAGACGGTCGAGATCGCCCAGCGCTTGGGGCTCAAGACTGTGATCCATCTCCAGAACCGGGGTTATGGTGGCAACCAGAAAACCTGCTATCTCGAGGCACTCAAGGACGGCGCCGATATTGTGGTCATGCTCCACCCCGACTATCAGTACGATTCAAAGCGAGTGCCCGATCTCATCGCGCCCATCTTGCAGGGCAAAGCTGATGTGATGTTGGGCTCCCGCTTTCTGGGGGGGGATACCCTGGGTGGGGGAATGCCGATCTGGAAATACGTCTCGAATCGCTTTTTGACTGTTGTAGAGAACCTGGTGCTGGGCTTGAGGCTTTCAGAGGCACACACCGGATTGCGGGCCTATCGGCGACAGGTTCTGGAGACGATCCCTTTCCTGACCAACTCGGATGACTTTGTTTTTGATACTCAGATCATTGCCCAGGCAGTAGCTTTTGGTTTCCACATCAGCGAGATTGATGTGCCAACGCGATACTTTGAAGAGGCATCGTCAGTCAATTTTCGCCGAAGCGTGGTCTATGGCCTGGCCACATTGTGGACGATGGTCAAATTCATTGTCCACAAGCTAGGGCTGGCAGATGTGCCCCAATTCGACCGTCGCCTGTGTGATGTCCTCAGCCGGTATCACAGTGAGGGGGTGTTTCGGGATACGGGATGCCCTGAAGTAAAAAGAAGGTGAAATGAATAAAGTGCCTCTTGTTATAGGATGGGTGCTGTCGCTGACAATGTTGGCAATGTCAGCCTGCCAATCCCCCGACACGCCTCCACCACCGGCCACTCCCGTGGCCGATTGTCAAACCCCATCGGCGGCCATCACCCTCGACGCAGGGTGGCGCTTTCATATTGATCCCAATGACATAGGGCTGGCAGAAGGGTGGTACTCGCCAGAGTTTGACCAGGCTGGCTGGCAAGATCTCGCCCCTGGGCAGCCGTGGGAGTTTAGTGGGCTGGAGTATGACGGCGTGGCCTGGTATCGGGCGCAGGTTGTGCTGCCCGACTGGCCTGCTGTCTATTTGGGTTTCAGTGGAGTGGACGACGTAGCTACGCTGTGGATAGACGGCAAGCAAGTGGCGACCTGGGAGGCCCTCGGTGCGCGGGCTGTGCTCCTCGACCTGCTAGAGTTTGGCCAGCAGGGGGAACGGCTTTCCCTGGTGTTTCGTGTCGAAGACCGCGGCCAGTATGGGGGAATCAAACAGCCCTTGCGCCTGGATCCAGAGCCCCGCGCGGTGATGACCCGCGCGCAATACGTCGCCTGGCTGGCAGATGCCCATCCTGACTGGCCTATGCCTACCTGGGCGCAGGATCTCCCTGTGGCCTGGACGATGACCGGCCTGTTGGATGCTGCTGACGAGGTGCTCCTTTCTTCCGATGGTGCGGTCGTCCCCTGGGCCACTGCGCCTACAGTTGAAGTGGGGCTATACAACCCCTCCACCGGCGAGCTAGCCTTTGGGACTCAGAAAGAGATTCGCTTCTCGTTGACGAACGACCGCCTGCCTATCCCGCGATGGGAGTGGGAGGCCTGGGGCGTGACGCTACAAAGTGTGCTGTTTGGCGATGCGCAAGATTCGGCCGTGCGCTGGCAGGTGACCGCTCACAATGCCGCTGAAGAAAAGCGCGATTTTGTCCTCTTGGTGACTGTGCGTCCTTTTGCAGTCAATCAGACCATGTCGCCGATCTGTGCCATCGGCTTGCAGGGCCGAAATCGCTTGTGGGTCAACGGTGAGCCCTTTCTTGTTGCCGCGGCGCCACCGGAAAAAGCCGGTGTGGGCTCGTTGGATGAGGCGATGGTCGCAGCGATGCAGGGCCAGGTTCCTGGCAAGAAGGCCATCGCTAACGCTCCGGCCGGGGATGCCGCAGCAGTGTGGGCTTTTTCGCTCCAACTGGATGCCGGGCAGTCTGCCGGCTTTTCCTTTGCCTTTCCTGCCACCCCTGGCGGCTCTTTCCCTGCTACCGATTTGGATGTTGAGACTCGGTTGGCAGAGGAGGTCATCGCCTGGGAAAAAGTGACAGGCCAGACGATGCTCGACTTGCCGGACGATTTTGTCAAAGGGGGCGTGCCGGCTTCGATAGGCTATCTGCTGCTGGCGCTCGATCCAGATGGCCCCCATCCGGGTCCACTGGCTCACGATGCGCTGTGGGTGCGCGATGCGGCCTATATTGGGTTGGCGCTGTTGCAATTCGGCCATGCTGACGCGGTGCGGGCATACATTCCTGCTGTCTTGGCTGCTCAGGAGGCCGATGGTCGTGTGCCTCCGATCCAGGGTGAGAACATTCCTTGGGACGACGACGAATGGGATGCACAGGGCCAGGCCATCTTTCTCGTCACGTCGTACTATCGCTACACCGGCGACCGGGATGCTCTGCGAGGGTGGTATCCATCGCTGCGTGCAGCCGCGCAGTTCCTCGTCAAACTGCGTGCCTCCCGCGCCGATTCTCAAGGTCCGGCCCAGGGGTTGCTGCCTCCCAGCAAGAGTGCCGAGGATATTGGCCCGCCGGACTGGCACCACTACTGGGACAATCTCTGGGCGGTAGCCGGACTGGAGGAGGCTGCCTACGTCGCGCGAGAGCTGGGGGAAATGGAGGACGCTACCTGGATGCAGGCCGAGGCGGATGCGCTGCGGGAGGCGATTTTGGCCTCGGTGGAGGCGGTCATGGGATCGGAGCCGGCCTACATCCCTGGCGCTGTGGAGGGAGTGGAGGGTTCCGCGATGGCGCGGGGCACGGTGCCGGCCTTGTGGCCGGTCAATGTGCTGCCTCACGAGATGCCGCTGCTCGTGCGTTCGTTCGACTATTACCACCAACGCTGGGTCGCGCCTTATAACGGGGGCTTTCGCCACCGCGCAGGGCAATTCTGGACCTACGGCGGGTTGGAGTTGGCCCACGCTTATCTGCGCCTGGGCCGTATGGACGTGTTGCACCAGATCCTGGGCTGGACGTTGACCCACCAGACCCTGCCGGGCACGTTTGCCTGGGCGGAGCAGGTGGATCCGGGCAACGGTGGGTTTTCTGGGGGCGACATGCCCCATGCCTGGGCTGCCGCGAGCTATGCCACCCTCGTGCGCGAGATGCTGATCTCGGAGCGTGGTGACGCGTTGGAACTGTTTACCGGGGCGCCCGATTGGTGGCTTGGCGCCGGTCATGAGATTGCAGTGGAGAACGCGCCCACTCACTTTGGGGTGTTGAGCCTGCGTACCGAAAGTACGGTCGAGCAAACCGACGCCGCTTGGAACGGTGTGCTTTCCCTGACCCTCTCTGGCGCAACGCCTCCCGATGGCTTTCGTTGGCGCTTACTCCACGAGCCCGTCGGGGTGGACGGGCCGTCTGGAACAATTGTCGATGGGGGGGAGCTGATTGTGCCTGGCGGAGGTGGCACGGTGCGCCTGACGTTTGCATCGGGTCAGTGATCGGGGGACGAGTCCGCAACTTGACATAACTTGAAGTCCCTCCAAGATAACCGGATGTCCAAGGAGCTATTCACGCGCCAGGGCAATCGTCCTGGTGTGTTTGTATGTGTCATTGGCTCTGCTGCCGGGTTATGCAGGTGTCTCCGGCCGTCGGTCTGTGCGTAGCCACATTGTCCCAATTTCTCTTTTACCGCTTTGAGCAATGATGCCCTCGGAAATCCCCCGGCTTTATGGTTGATCTATTGGCCGCGATTGGCGCGAGTTGATGTTTTTTATTCTGTTATTAGCGACAGGGTGAGTGGGTTGGTGGTGGGTGGTTTGATCGCAATTGGTGACCCTTGGGCGTAAGAGCAACGGTGCTGAGGGGCTATTTGACACTCGCATCTTTTGGAGTAAGATATGGGTCAGCCTATGAAAGCTACTACGAATGTAAGGGCACGGGAGCAGCAAAGCCCCAAACAGATTGAACCAGGCGGAGCTGGCTATGAAGGTTAATCGTCGCGATTTGGTGGCAGTTCTGATTTTGATCTTGCTGTGGGGACTGTTCTCCTGGCGTTTCTTTACTCCCAATGAAACCGATCGAGTGAGCCTCCCGGAGGGAGACTTTACTCAGCAGTTCTATGTCTTTCGTGCCTTTGCGTACGACGAGTTCCGCGACGGGCGATTCCCCCTCTGGATGCCCTGTATCTATGCCGGCTATCCGTACCAGGCCGATCCGCAATCGGCTACCTTGTATCCACCGGTTTGGGTGACCTTTCTGGCGTTGCGAACCATGGGGTATGGTCACTACCCGCTTTCTGCTCTGGTGACAGAGGTGCTCGCCCACCTGTTGGCCACCAGCCTTTTCACTTATGCTTTTCTGCGTGCTCAAAGAGTGCGCCGTCAGGCAGCGCTTCTTGGCGCGGCCGTTTTTGCCTACGGTGGCTTTCTGACCGGCTATCCCTTGTTGCAAAGTGCCATTGTCGAGACAGCAACCTGGCTGCCGCTGGCGTTGCTGGGCGCCCGCTGGTTCACGGACGGGCGTCGTACTGCTGGCGTGGCCCTTTCTTCCGTCGCCCTGGGCCTGAGCATGTTGGCCGGGCATCCGCAGACGACACTTTTTGTCTTTTATCTGAGCCTGGCCTATTGGGTCTTTGTGAACTGGCTGTCGTTTCGCTGGCGGGCCCTGCTGTTCGCGGCATTGCCTGCCGCTTTGGCTGTGGGGCTGTCGGCGGGACAGATTTTGCCTACCCTGGCCTACACTCGTCTCTCCACACGCAGTGGGCTCTCTTTTGCCCAGGCCGGGACGGGGTTTCCCCTGCGCGATGTATTGCAGTTCTTTGTGACCGGGTTGGTGAGTCAGTGGCAGCCGCTCTATGTGGGCCTGCTATCCCTGGTGCTGGTGGCTCTGGCCCTGGCGGTGAGGAGACGGACAACAGCCAAGTTCTGGATGGCCGCAGCGCTCGTTGGATTGCTCCTCTCCTTTGGACAACACACTGCTCTCTTTGACCTGGCCTATCTTGTCTCGCCCGGCTACCGGTTGTTTCGGGGACAGGAACGCCACGCGCTGGTGGTGAGTTTTTCCCTGGCCGTGTTGGCTGCCCAGGGACTGGATGTCTTGCTGTCGCCACTCTGCCGCCGCGAACGGCGTTGGTTGGCTGGCCTCTTTCGCTACCTGGGCCTGATGCTGCCGATCGTACTGCTGGCTGTGGGGGTCGTCGTTGTCTCGCTCGATCAGCCAGATGCTCCCGCCGGTCGCACTGTCCTGGCGGAACGGCTGGCCTTTTTTCTTTTGATGACCTTGCTGGCGTGGCTGCTCCTCGCTGGACGATTGTACCAGGGACGTGCCCGCTGGAGACTCGGCTGGCTGGCCATTGCTGTCCTGGTCATCGATTTGTTCACTTGGAATCGTCCGATCAATTATGCGCCTGCCGAGCCTCCGTTCCCGGTGACGCCTCCGATTGCGCCAATGCTGGCCGATTCTACGTCCTTTTTCCGTTTTCAGGATGACTATCGCCTGCCAGGACACACGGGCTGTGCTCACGGTCTGGAAGAGATTTATGGCATTACACCTATCAAGCTGGCCCGTTACCAGGAATTCATCGAGCGGGTGCCGGAGGAGGTGCGCTGGTCGCTCCTTGGGGTGCGCTACCTGGTCACCTGGCGCGGTGGGCTGGAGCGTCCTGATGGCACACCGATCCCGGCAGAGCAACTGTATCACCAGGGCGAACCCCCTGACGTGATCTATACCTACCGGCTGGCCGGGGAACCGCGTTTTGCCTGGATCGTCCACGAGTTGTGGCCAGCGCGGGACGACGACGAGTTGTTTGCCTCTTTGGCCGGCCCTGACTTTGCCGCTCACCGCATTGCTGTGGCAGAGGACCCGCTGCCTGTCGTCTCGCCTGCGACAGACGATGCCGAGCCGGTGATGGTCGTCGAGCGGACGCCGGCGCGAATACGCCTGCAGGCGAACCTGTCGTCGCCCGGTCTGCTGGTGATGAGCCAGGCGAATTTCCCTGGCTGGCAGGTCGTTGTGAACGGCGAACCTGCCCCCTTGCTTGAGGTGGACGCTCTGTTGCCAGCGGTGGTCTTGCCGGCCGGCGACGCTGACGTGACGTTTTATTACCGGCCGGTGACCTTTTTCGTCGGGGTGGGTATCTCGGCCGCAACGTTGCTGCTCGGCGTCGCAGGGGTCGTGGTTGTCCTGCGGCGATCTCATCGCGGAGTGGTCCTATGAGTCATTTGATTCAAGGGAACTCTGAAACTCGACGCGCGCCTGGCATCGCCCCGCTTTTGCTCACTGCCCTGGTCTGTCTGGCCTTCTTTGCCCTGTGGAGCTGGAACCTGGGTTATCCCTCGCTCAGTGGAGACGAGTCGTTCGTGGCTATCCTGACCTCCGAGCCGGCGGGCGAGATCCTGCGGCGGTTGAACAGCGACGAGCCTCATCCTCCTGTTTATTACCTGATGATGCGCCTCTGGTACTTGATCGCCGGCAACCGCCCCGAGTTCCTGGTGCGTTATCCTTCTCTGCTCGTCGGCCTGTTGTTGCTTAGCCTGACCTATCGCCTGGGACGAGACCTGGGTCTGGGGTGGCTGGCCTCTGTAGCCGCTACCCTGTGGCTGGGCTTTAATCCTCACCTGATCGTTCACATCCGTGAGGCCCGCATGTACGGTCCCATGATCGTCAGCCTGGCCTTTGCAGCCCTGATTGCGCTGCGTTTCGAGCGCTTGCCCCACAGGGCTGCTGTCGGGATCGCAGCGGCGGCCAGTCTGTTGGCATTGTTGACGCATTATTTTAACGTCTTGTTTGTCATAGTGCTGGGGTTGTGGGGCACGCTCGTCCTGGGCGGTGAGGGGCGACGTCGTTGGCTTTTGTCCCAGGGTGTAGCCTGGGCCTTGTTTGCCCTGTGGATGCCGTTCATGGGGCAGGGCTTTTTCAATCCTTCCAACCTGAGTCAGGGCAAGACCTGGTCGTTTACGTTATTTCCCTGGGATACTCTGGCTCGCCTGATCAGGGTGGGAGTGTTTGGCTATCGAGATACCCCTTCTTTGTGGCTTGCCTTTGCTGGCGGCGCCCTCTTGATCGGCGGTTGGCTGGCAGGCTGTTTTTGCTGCAAGGGCCAGCGGCGATGGTTCTTGCTGTTGGGTGTCGCCGGGCCGCTGATGATTTATGCGCTGTTGGGATGGTTCAAACCTATTTTCCATCCCAAGTACATCTTGCCCTGGTTGCTGTTCGCTGCCCTGGCCCTGGGCTGCCTGATCGCCCGTCGGCCCTGGCTGGGCGGTGGCTTGACGATCGTGTTGCTGGCACTGATAGCGTTGCCGATGTGGCGCACGGTGTGGAGACCTTATGATCCTGGTCTTGGTGTGTCCTCTGATGAGTGGCTGAGTCCGGTGTCCCGCCAACTGACCCGGTATCTGGTGGAACATGCTGGGCCGACAGATGTCTTTGGCTTGGGCACACCGGACCCGGCGCATTGCTACTATGCCGATCACTACTTTGAGCGATCCCTGGGCTGTGCTTTGCTTCCAACAGATCCCATCCAATCAGTAGACGAGCTAGAGAGACAGATCGACGAGTTGTTGGCTGAAAACACGGTGCTCTGGTACCTGGATTTTTACAATCCTTATTGGGACCCCCATCACGTGGCCGACGAGGCGCTGGCGCAGCGAGCCCTGAGCCTGGGGGCTGAGGAAGCGGCTGAGCGCCGGCTGC
>Ga0180432_10006617_pt1 | contig 14994 bp, 6 predicted proteins | sample SS_ome_10_FD_132414 | JGI IMG/M metagenome (GOLD analysis project Ga0180432, IMG submission 132414) | Hypersaline lake sediment archaeal communities from the Salton Sea, California, USA - SS_1_MS_2 metaG | ecosystem: Environmental > Aquatic > Non-marine Saline and Alkaline > Hypersaline >... | reverse complement strand
GCCGGGCCATCTCACTCACTTCCACCAACGTTGCGACAGTCAAGCCGTGGTCATCCAGCGACGGATGGGCACGACCGACCTGATCGTTCGAGTCCAACCCATCTACCACAACGACCAGTATGAAGGGGTGCTGTTGAACCTCGTGGACGTGAGTGAGTTGGTCCGTGCCCGCCAAAAGGCCGAGGAGGCGACGCGCGACCTGGCCCGTCGGGCCGAAGAGCTCGAGGCCGCGCGGCTGGCGTCCGCGAACATGTTGGACGATCTGGAGCGGGCGCAGGCCGACGCGCTTGCCGCCAATCAGGAGCTAGAGCGCACCAACGAAAACCTCCAGCGGGCCATCCAACGGGCGAACGATATGGCCTTGGCCGCCGAGGTGGCCAACAAAGCCAAGAGCGAGTTCCTGGCCAACATGAGCCACGAGATCCGCACACCCATGACGGCCATCTTGGGATACACCGAGCTGATGCTCGATCCCGATCAATCCTCCGAGGAACGGCTGGACTGCATCCAGACCATCCACCGCAACGGCGGGCACCTGCTGGCCATCATCAACGACATCCTCGACCTGTCCAAGATCGAGGCGGGCAAGATGACGGTCGAGCGGATCGAATGCTCACCACCTCAGATCCTGGAGCAAGTGGCTTCGTTGATGCGCGCCCGGTCCGAGGCCAAGAACCTGGCGTTCGACATCGAGTGCGTCGGGGCAATCCCCAAGACGATCCAGAGCGATCCGACCCGGCTGCGGCAGATGCTGATTAACCTGAGCGGCAACGCCGTCAAGTTCACCGAGACCGGCGGCGTACGGATGATTGTCGGCATGGACGATCCGGTCGACGCAGCAAACCCCCACCTGCGGTTCGAGATCGTCGACACGGGCATCGGCATGACCGCCGAGCAGATCGGGCATCTGTTCCGGCCGTTCACGCAAGCCGACAGCTCGACCACGCGCAAGTTCGGCGGCACGGGGCTGGGCCTGACGATCTGCAAGCGACTGGCCGAGTTACTTGGCGGGGACATTACCGTATACAGCACGCCGGGCAAGGGCACCACGTTCACGGTGACGGTCGAGACCGGCCCGCTGGATGACGTGGAGATGATTGACACGGCGCGCGAAGAGCTCGGCAGCTACGAGGCATCGAAACGCAAGGACGAGAAGGCGGGCACGGTGCTCCACGGCCGCATCCTGCTGGCCGAGGACGGACCGGACAACCAACGCCTGATCTCCTTCCTGCTGAAAAAGGCCGGCGCCGACGTGACCGTGGCGGAAAACGGGCGGATCGCCGTCGACCAGGCGCTCGCCGCCACGAGCACCGGCGAACCGTTCGACCTGATCCTGATGGACATGCAGATGCCCGAGCAGGACGGGTACGGCGCGACGGCCGAGCTGCGAGCCAGAGGTCTGTCAACTCCCATCGTCGCCCTGACCGCCCACGCCATGGACAGCGACCGTCAGAAGTGCTTCGAGGTGGGGTGCGACGGCTTCGCCACCAAGCCCATCGATCGCGAGAGACTGCTGGCTACGGCGGCCGAGTACCTCCAGAAAGCCAGTGCCCAACCCCAGACCCCCGTCGGATCAGAGGACCGTCCCCCCTCACCCCCCAAGGGCGAGCCCGCCGCCCTGGTCAGCGAGTTCGCCGACGATGCCGACCTGGCCGATCTGATCCAGGCGTTTGTCGAGGACCTCCCCGCACAGGCGTCGGCCATACAGCAGGCAATGACGGAGGCGGACCTGGAGGTCCTGCGACTACTGGCGCATCAACTCAAGGGATCGGGCGGTACGTACGGGTTCCCGAGCATTACCGAGGCGGCTATTGCCCTCGAAGAGCGTGTCCAGGCTGAGGCCGATCTGGACAAACTAGGCCAGTCCGTCACGGAATTGGCCGATCTCTGCCGGCGCGCCGCCCGTCCCTCCGAACAAGAATCGCAAGCGTAGCCCCTGGCCTCGACACACGCGCCACGCCCGACATTCGCCGTTGTGTGTCGGGATCACCTGCCCACGAACGAGGCGGATCGCTTGCCATCGGCGCCGAATCGAACCGCAACCACGTCGCCCTTGGCCCTCACGTCGTCGAGCGATAGCGCGGCGCCGTCCTTGGCGTTCAACCGGACAACGACCTTGCCGCTGCTCAGCGCCGCCTCGACGCTATAGCCGTAGGCGGTCTTGTCGATAGACGCGCGGGTAGGCGGCGTTTCGTTGGCGCGGTACGGTCGGATCAGCGTCACGAACTCGCATGTTTCGGCGGGCTCGGGCGTGCTGGCCGTCAGGTGCCATTGGGTCAGCTTGACCCTCGGACGAGGCGGCGGGTCGAATCGGCTGGTCTGTGCGATCTTCAAGTCCTGTGGGGCGAGAAACGACACGCGGCATCGAGCCGAACCGCTACTGACCGTGATGTCGCGCTGTCCGCCGACGGCCATCTCGTCGAGCGCGTGAAGCCACCACTCGAACCGCGACGGGGCCGGCGTCTCGAGCCGGTCGAAGATGACGATCAGCTCCGGCTTGACGAACAGGATGTGTCGATCGAACCGCTTGGCCAGTTTGCCGTAGGCCTGCCCCGCCTCACCGCACACGTAATCGAACGCGTCGGACGTGTGGAACCGCGTGATCTTGCCCCCGGCGCTGGCGACGTGCCTGATCTGACTTCCCCCGTCGATGGTGACGCAATTCGTCGACTTGGTATTGTGCATCCAAAGCCGATGGTGCTTGCTGCCGTGGATGTCGCGCCGGCCGCTGCGGATCAGCAGCCGCTCGCCGAACGCATAAAGCAGAAACGCGTTGTTCGCCTCGTACCCGTGGCTCTGCGAACCGAACGGGCTTGACTTGAAGATCACCTCGACGTTCTGTTTGGCGTCGAGCAGGTTGGTGTTGAGCATGGCCTGGCCGATGCCGCGGAAACAGCGGCTCGACGGCAGGTCGGTCGGCGGCTTGGGCTCGACCTTGGGCAGAACGCCGCGCACGAACCCGATGTAACCGCCCTCGCTGTCCGGGCCGCCGTGGGCATCGACGTACCACTGCCAGTGTCCGTTGCCCGCCTGGGCAGCAAGGATCGTCATCAGCCTGCGCGTGTGCACCGACCTGCGGTGCCCGGTCTGGTCTCCAAAGCCGCCCCCCACCGTGCCGGGCGGTTGCAGGTACATCGGGTAGTAGCCGACCTTCGAGAAGTAAGGCTTGTCGTACGCGTCGATGTCCACGGCCGACCGCATCACGTCCGCCCACCAGGTGAACCTCGACACGTAGCTGTTCCAATAGGCCGACCCTTCGTGCCAGCCACCGTCCTCGTCGCACCAGACCGGGTAGACGTTGGCGAAGACGTTCATCGCGAACCAGACCCACTCGCCGGCCTCGGGGATCTCGTCGAGAAACGCGATGCCCACCTCGCCGAGAAAATGCCACGCCCGGTTGGAATGGCTCGCGTAAGGGTGCCACAGGTGCCGCGGACACAGGTGCCGGTACATCTCCTGGCCACGGACGCGCATCACCTGCCGGCATTTGGCCTTTTCCGCGTCGGTCAGCAGGTCGTTGACGAACGTGTAGGTGCGTGCGAAATAATAGGCGTACGGCATGCCGGCCTCGTCGTTATACCGATAGCCGGTCGCGCCCTTGGGGTCCCACTCGGCCGCCGCCATCAGCAGGCGCTTGGCCGCATGACCGTATGCGTCCTTGCCGCCCAGCTCGCGCGTGAACGCCAACGTCGCCGCGCCGTTCAGCACGCTGACCGTTCGGCGGCGATTGCCCCACCAGATCTTCCGCCACGTCTCGCTTTTGCGCACCGTCCCCTTGGGGTACGTCGGCGGTTCCTCGGTGACTGGCGGCTTGGCTAGGAGCTTGTCGCATTGCCTGACCAGCGCATCGAAGGCGGGTTTTAGGTCTCCCTTGGCCCGCCGGCGCAATTCGCCCAGGTCCTCCGGTAGAAGGAACAGCCGGGGATGCGTCTTGGGGATCCGCCCGAGCAGTTCAGCCCGCTCGGGCAAGGGAAACTTCACGGCGTTGCGCGGGACGGTGAAACGCCGAACCTTGCTCCAGCTCGACCGACGGCCGTCCTTGTCGGCAAACCGGAATCGCCAGCCCCACTGGCCCGGCGCGAACGCCTTCCGCGGACAATGACAGTTGTACTTGATGCCTGCGGCCTCGTACGCCACCTTGTCGAACGCGCCGGAGCGGGCGCACTGCAGCGTGTAGCTCGACGCACCGGTCTGCGGACGCCACACGAACCCGGGCGGCGTGGTCGCCGACGTCGCCCCGTCCGCCGGCCGGAAGCCCCATTCGCCTGGCCGGCGCGGCGCGTCATTCACCGTCAGGCCCTGCGCCATCAACGCAGGAGTCCATCCGACGGTCGTCACGATCCACAGGCCACGAGATAGACCCCTTCTCAACATTACGTTCGCTCCCATACCAGACCCCTGCCGGCGTCGGCGCCGATCGGTGTTCACCTGAGCAAGTCGCTAAGGGCGCTCATCAGAACCCCCTCCACGGCGGGCGCGACCCTCGAGACAGGACCGCTCTCGTAGCCGCCTTGCGTGTAGGCGATTTTTGTGCAGATGTAGCCCGGCCCCAGATCGCCATAGGCCGCCATGCAGACCATGCCGTCCGGCCGCATCTTCTGGGCGGCCAGTTGGTATTCGACGAACAGCTCGCCCGGCATGTGCAGGACGTACGCCGGACCAATCCGTAGGCAGCTCAACTCGATGCGATGACCCGCCTCGACACGACGCAGCCAGCCCAGGTCGCGCGCCGCGAAGATGCGGTCTCTCCGCTTCGCCTGGGGGTTCCCCAATCGCTCGAGGAGCTTGGCCTCGACCAGGTTTTTGCGAGGTGGCAGCGCAACCGGCCGGACCCGCCACTCAACGTCGTTCGCGCCGATCGGCACCCGTCTGGTCGCCTCCCAGGCAGCAGTCATCGCGTCGGTCAGTCGTTTCGCGAAGACCTGGCGGTTCCCCTTCGATCCGTCGTTGTACTTGCTGACGGCGATGTTGCCCGCGGCACCGGTGAAGTAGATCTGGACAACGCCGGGCAGTGCCTTCTCGCGGGCCGCGCGGGCCCTGCCGGCGAACTCAGCGCTGATGCCCCCGTGCCCGTAGTTGCACGTCGGATGGACGGCGTAGTAGCTGACACAGGCGACGGGCCTGTCGCCGTCCCAGAAGCTCAGCATCCGCAGGAACGGATCAATCACGCCTTCGGGCGCCGCTCGGGCCTCGGCGCTCTTGCAGGTGCTCATCCGCGCGTATTTGACCTTGCCGTCGGGTCCTAGGACGCGCCGGCTCGACGCCACCTTGTCGACCCTCGAACGACCCATGCCCAGATGCGTCACGCGCTGCGGGCGGTCCAGGCACGATCGCGCCGCTTGGGCCGTCCGCGCGATCGCGCGCCGGGCGAACTCGACGTTGAACATCTTGCCACCCAGGCCGCGCGGCCGCAGCAACCCCTCGGCGCAGAAATCGCAGCCCGGCGCGTCGTGCTGATGAACGCAATGAACCGTCACCCGCTCCGCGGTTGTGCCCGTCGCTTTCGCCAGCGCCTCCCGCCATGCGTCGTGCGCGCTGTTGCTGATAACGACCCAATCGACCGCACACAACACGATCGGCGACGGCTCGGTCAACAGCACTACGCCGCGCGCGCTGAGCGGTAGGTCGACCCGCTTGGCTGCGGTTCGGTACCCGTTGCACATCGGGCTGTTCAACGGGGGCGTCACGTCGGCCTGGAACGTCGCGATCGACAGCGGCTGTTCCGCCAACACCGAGCTCGCACAACCGAACACCAAACCCGCAAACAGCGGGACCGCAGTAAGACGAGTATTGCTCATTGATCCGGTCCGTCTCCTTGTCAGTGTCTGTGGATGCCCCATGCTTCCGGGGTGAGCCCAAGCGGTGATTATAGGCGAAAACGGGGTGACGTTGTGCGCTGACTTGCCCAACGGCTGTCAGCGGGAACTTGCTGTCAAGACAACACTCGCTACACTCTTCCTGAGGAGCGGATGATGCAAGGGGCCGGCCCCAACCCACCTGACGGTTCGCAAGCTCGACAAGGAGACGTGACGTGACCAGACGAATCATGACCGGCGTTGTTGTGCTGACGCTTGTGTGCTCAGTCTGTTTCGGCGCGCAGGGGACGGCCAAGAAGAAGGCGAAGGCGCGACGGAAGCCACATCCCGCCCTGGTCAAGGTCAAGGACGTTCCCGGACTGCCGCGGGTCCTGCTGATCGGCGACTCGATCTCCATGGGCTACACGGTACCGACGCGGAAACTGCTTAAGGGCAAGGCCAACCTCCACCGCATCCTCGAGAACGGCGGTCCGACGATCCGAGGCCTAGCCAAGCTGTCGAAGTGGCTTGGCAAGAAGAGGTGGGACGTCATCCACTTCAACTGGGGCCTGCACGACCTGAAGGTCATGCCCGACGGCAAGCATCAGGTGCCCATCGACCAGTACGAGAAGAACCTGACCGACCTCGTCAAGCGGCTCAAGGCCACCGGCGCCAAGCTGATCTGGGCCAGCACTACACCCGTTCCCGACAAGACGACCCGACCGCCGCGAAGCAACGAGCAGGTGATGGCCTACAACGCGGTGGCCAAGAAGATCATGGACGCCAACAAGATCCCCATCGACGACCTGTACGCCTTCGCCCTACCGCAGCTCGAACAGATCCAAAGACCGAAGAACGTGCACTTCACGGAGAAGGGGTCGGCCGTGTTGGCCCGACAGGTGGCTGCGAGCATTCTGGCTGCGCTCGGCAAGCCGGGAATACCTGGCCCCGGCGCATCGGCCGCCGACGAACCGGACTACCTCAAGGTGGTCCGTGTCTACGCGGACACCATGATCACACATGGCCGCGACACCTACGGTACGGTGACGTCTCCGCTGTTCGCCGCGACGCTCGACCGCAAGACGCTCAAACTGCCCGTCGGCGCGGTGCTGGCGCGGATCACGAAGATCCCGCACAGCCAGTGGGGCATCCGCCCGAACGACCGCACGTTGACCGGCGCGAACCCGATGCACGACCTGAACCTGTACCAGGTCTTGTATGCCTTGACGAAGATCACGGGCGATGCACGCTACGCCGCCGAGGCCGACAAGGCGCTCAAGTGGTTCTTCGAACACTGCCAGAGCACCGCAACCGGCATCTTCGCCTGGGGTGAGCACCTGGGCTGGGACTTCAACGTCGACGCCCCCCAACCCGGACGGGACACCCACGAGTTCTACCGCCCGTGGGTCCTGTGGGACCGGTCGTTCAGACTGGCACCCGAGCCCTGCCAGCGATTCGCCGTCGGGCTGTGGCGGCACCAGATCGCCGATCACGACAAGGGTCTGTTCAGTCGACACGCCAAGTACTCCAAGCACGGGCCGGGCAAGGGGACGGAGTTCCCCCGACACGGCGGCTTCTACATCGCGACGTGGGCGGCCGCCTTCGAGCGATCGAAAGACCCCGAGCTGCTCGAGGCCATCCGCGTTCTCGTCGACGGGTTCGAGTCGCGTCGCAACCAGCAGACCGGCGTGATTCCGTCCGCAACCAGTCACGCCCATATCTTGTGGCCGCCGAGCAACCTGTCCCTCGCCATCGACCTGTGGGACGGCGCCAAGAAGGTGCCCGCCGACCTGGCCGCCAAGATGCGAGCGTGCGCCTCGAAGACCGATCAGTTCTACCTGAAGCTCTGTCACGACCTGAGCCCGGCGGGGCGGGGGTTCCTGGGGCGCGGGAGCACCTCGACGCTGACGTCGGAAATCGCGCGCGGCCACAACAGCTATACCGACACGTGGGCGACCGGATATGGCGAGGCCACCGACGCCCAGATGGCCCTGTTGTGCCTGATGCGTTACGGTCAGGTCAAGCTCGAGGGCTACAAGAAGCTGGCGGCCGCAGCGGGCGAGCGCTACCTCAAGAAGGAACCGAACACCTCGATCGCGCTGTATCCAGGGGCGATGGGGGACGCGATCATCCTGATGCTCGCCCTGCACCGTCTGACGGGCGATGCGAGGTACCTCGCCCGTGCCGAGGCGTTCGGCAAGACGTCGGTGGCGATCTTCTTCGAGGGTTCGCCACTACCCCGTGCCAGTTCCAAGCACGATCACTATGAGGCCATCACCCGCGGCGATACGCTCGCGATGGCCTTGCTGGACCTGTGGGCCGCCAGGAACAAGCCGAAGATGGACCCGGGCTTCGTTTATCCCGAGCGATAGCGTTCGCGCTCCCTCGCGGCCAACCGATATGCAGGAGTCGTTGCCATGGTCGAGATGCTGTCCACCGTCGTCTTGATTACCCTGGGGGGGACTACCGGCGACGCCGAGTCGTTCGATCGGTTCGGCGGGCTCAAGGCCGTAAGGTTCGAGCGGGGGCGGTTCTTTCGCACGCACCACGACGGGCAGCGCTGGTGGCTGGTCACGCCCGACGGGCACGGGTTTCTGTCCATCGGCGCGTGCTGCGTCCACCCGAGGGGGGACACGATTCGGCGCACGGACCGCCGGCCCTATCTCAAGAACGTCCTAGCCCGGCACGGCGACACCAAGACGTGGGCCCAATCGACCCGGCACCGCCTCCGCACGTGGGGATTTAACACAATGGCGTGTTGGTCGGGCCGCGAGATCGTCGACATGCCGCGGACTGAGATTCTGAGTTTCTCCCACGGCGTGGGTGGGAACTGGCTCACTGGGGGCATGCCCGACTTCTTCGCGCCCAACTTCGCCACCCACGCGCGCAAGGTGGCCCGACGATGCCGCGACCAACGCGACAATCCGTGGCTGATCGGCTACTTCCTGGACAACGAGCTGGCCTGGGGAAAGGACTGGCGCAGCGCGCCCAACCTGTTCTACCGCTATGCCCTGCTGCCCCCCGAGGCCCCCGGAAAACGGGCCTGGTGCCGGCTGATCCGACGGCGCTACAAGACCTGCGATGCGTTCAACGAGATCTGGTCGCCGTCGATCAAGACGTGGCGCGAGCTGTTCGTGGTGAAGACACTGACGCCTCGCCCCGGCCGCGACGCCGCCGCGCTGGCCGACCGTCGGGCCTTCGCACTGCTGGCGGGCAGACAATACTTCCGCACGTGCGCCGAGGCCATCCGCGCTGAGGACCCGCATCACCTGATCCTCGGCTGCCGGTTCGTCAGTTGGGTCGCCCCGCGCATGGTCGTGCAGGCCTGCGGCGAGTTCTGCGACGTGGTCTCGATTAACTTCTACGAGCTGGGGGTGGTCGGCTACATCTTGTACAACCGTTGGCGGAGCGGGTCGGACTACGTCGACGATCAACCGGACCTGAGCGGGTTCCACACCCTATCGAACAAGCCGCTGCTCATCACCGAGTTCGGGTTCCGATCGAAAGACAGCGGGATGCCCAACACCTACCCGCCCCCCCTGGCCGTCCAGCCACTCGTGCCCAACCAATATGTCCGGGCCGAACGCTACGCCAAGTACGTCGAGCAGTGGATGAGCCAGCCGTTCTTCGTGGGCTATCACTGGTTTCGGCTGATGGACGAGCCCAAGGAAGGGCGGTTCGACGGCGAGAACGGCAACTACGGCCTGGTCGACATCCGGGACGAGCCGTACGACGTCTTTGTCAAGGGCGTGACGGCCGCCAACCATCGCGTGTGGTCGCTGCATCGGGGCAGCAGCCTGGGCGACTAACGTGCCCGCCCGGTGGGTGAGACGACGATCCCGTCGAGCCAGTTTGCCTGTTCGCCGAGGGGGCGGACGTAGATCGGCGCCGGCGAGAGCGTCAGATCGATCGGGGCAGCGCCGTCGGCCAGCGTCCGACCGAACAGGTCCTCGGCGTGCAGCCTGGCGGCGAGCGAGACGGTAACGGGTCGGGCATCCCGTGGGGCCTTCGTGCAAACCAGTGCCGCGATTGGACCCGTGGCGGTGTCGAACACCATGACGATCAGGTCGGGCGAGACGGCCCGCTCCCGCTCAAACGTCGCCGAGGCCAGCCACCGCGCCACCGTCCCGCACGCAGCCGCCTCCACGCAGCGCACGGAACCCACCGCCGAACCGGACGGCAACGGCGTTGGGATCAGCCAGTGGGTCACACCATGCTTCTTGAGTAGCAGCGCCGCCTGGTGGACCTGGATGGCCCGGGCAGCCAGATCCGCCGAGTCGGACGAACCCCAGGCGGGCGTGATCGCCCAACGGGGCAGGTCGGGCCGGCCGCGCGACGCACAGGCCCGGGCCAGCATCGCCAGGTCGCGGTCGAGTCGATCCCAATCGTCGCGGGGATGCTCGACGCCGTCCGTCCAGACGCCGTGCAGCAGGACGTCCAGCTCGGCCGCCCCGCCCGCGGCGAGGAACGCCTGGATCCGCGAGGGCGGTGGCGGCTGCGACGGTCCGAATCCCGGTCCGACCACCTTCGCGTGGGGATCAGCCAACTTGACGGCCTGGCGGAACAGCTTGGCCCACGCCAACCCTTGGTCGCGCGGCGCGGACGGCAGATGCCAATATCGAACCCGGGCATGGAAATGGCTGACCAGACGGAAGATGAACTGACGGTATTGCCGGGCGTCCACGGCCGGCGCGTCGGGGCCACCGCTGCGAACCGCCCAGGTCGGGGCCACATCCGCCATCGGGCCGGACGGACACACGACAGGCTCGGCACCACCCTCCAGCATGGCGTTGATCACGCCGTCGACGGCCCGCAGGTCGTCCACGCCCGGTGTCGTCTCCAAATCCCGCCATCGCCAATTCACCCGCTGAGGCGGGCACATCCCAAAGACCGAAACCACCGGGCGCGACGTCGAAGACACTTGAGCCGCGTTCCAGGACCCGACCGAGGCCTCGGCCAGGCCGAAGAACGGATAGCGCCCGAGGTCCCCCGGCGCCGACCGGCCGAGCACCGGTACCTCCAATCGCTCGGTCAGGCCGACGTCCACGCCACCCCGGACGTCCGTCCTCAGCAGGTAGTACCCGACGTCGCCCGGACCGAAATCGAGCTTCAGATCACGCCCGCCACCAGGAGAAAGCGTGGTGGCCAGCACTCGAACCCGCCTCGAGCCGTTGAGGATGTTCGACAACTGCCAAACGAGCTGGAGACGGATCCGGGCGGCCGTGTTGTTCCTAACCGCGCACGCGATCAAGGCGCGTGGGCTGGAATCGAGGCGTCCCGTTGAAGGTGGACCGGCCAGGACGGTTGACGCCGGGTTGACGACGGCGGCGTACTCGACGGGCCGCCGCGGGCGATAGGGCCCGGCCATCCGTCCCGGCTCCAACTGCACGGCGTCCACATCGACCCACTGCGCCCCGCCGCCCACGCTGTTCCGCCCAGGCCCGTCGGACGAGACAACGAGGAGGGGGCAAACGGACACGGATTGCACGGAGCCCTGACCGGCAGGGGCCTGGAACGACACCTGGCAACGCCGCCACCGATTCGTGAGCTGGAACGCCTTCTCGCCTTGCCGGTCGACCGGCCAGCGGGGTACCAACCGCACCGAGGCCGGTCCCCCGCCCCCGCGAAGATAGGCGCTGAAGGTGTAAACCTGGCCTGGCTTAACCGGCGTCGCGCGGCAACGAATCCCGTAGCTGCCCGGGACCGCCGGCGGCGAGAACCGCAGCGCCCTCCGGCCGTGAACCGCCAAGGTCGTCGCCCCCCGCCAGCAACGGGAGGCCGGACGATTTGGATCCCTCGATCCATCCCCTTCCACGAACTCAACGCCATACCCGCCGACCGGCAGCTCGAACGACGTATCCCCCGGCAACAGGTTGGCCGAGACGTAACGCACCCGCTGTCCGGCGATCTCCTCGGGCACCGGCGGGACGGACGGGACGACCCGCAATGTGTCCCCCGGGCGGGCACGGGTCGCGTCGGGACCGCACCCGATCAGCCCCCCTACCCACAGGACCGCAGCAACATGAAGCGCGTGTCGACGGATCATTCGGCCACCATCGCCCATCATACGAACGCGCCTCGTCCGAGCAAGCAGAGATACCCCCTGCCCCGCAGAAATCGGCCGCCCCGCGTTCGATCCGTTGACAGCATTTCACGGGGCGATTATGTGAACGGCCATGGGTCTTGACGATACCCATAGCCGGATTCCTCTAACGGGCCGTTGCTGGTCACGGCGCGATCTGGGCGCCATGCTCCTGGTGGCCGGACTGGCCATCGCCGTCTACGCCAACAGCCTGCCCAACGAGTTCGTCTACGACGACCTCCCGATCTGCCTCGAGGACGGGCGCTGCCGCGACCTGGGCCAGATCAAGGCCATGTTCACGCAGGGCTACTGGCGCAACCCCGATGCGGGGTTCGATGCGCTCCAAGCCCAACCCCGACCCGTCTACCGTCCGATCACGTTGCTCAGCTTCGCCATCAACCACGCCCTGACGGGACCGAACCCGGCCGCCTATCGTCTGGTGAACCTGCTCCTACACGCCGGGGCGTCGGCGGCGGTCTACGCGCTGTGCATGCTGCTGTTCGGGCGGACCCTCGTGGGACTGGCGGCCGCATTGGTCTTCGCCGTCCATCCGGTCCACACCGAGGCCGTCGCCTCCATCGTCGGACGGAGCGAGCTGCTGGTGGCGGTCACTACGTTGGGGGCCGTGGTGCTCCACGTCCAGGACGCGCTGAAGAACCGACCCGGCGGCCTGACCTGGCGGTATGCGGGCACCCTGGCGTTGTTCCTGATCGGGTTGGGCAGCAAGGAATCGGCCATCACGCTCGCCGGGCTGCTCGTGGCGGCCGACGTCTGGCTCAAGGCGCAGGGGTGGGCCTGGGCGCAGCAACGGTCGTGGGGGCGATACCTGCTCGACCGGTTGTGGCGGCGATACCTCGGCGTGCTCGTCGTCGTCGCTGTCTTCTTCGGTGTGCGGTGGCTCGTCCTGGGACAATTGTTCAGCAGCGCAGACGTGATCCGGGTAACCGAAAACATCCTGGTGGACGCCACGCCCTACGAACGGCTCTGCACGTGCCTGCTCGTGCTGGCCAAATACGTCTACCTGCTGTTCATCCCGCATCCGCTGAGCTACGACTACTCGACCCGCGCTGTCGAGCTGCAAGCCACCCTGTTCAGCGGACCGGTCCTGGCGGGGCTCGTCTGCGTGGGCTTGATCCTCGCTGCCGTCATCGTCTCGGTGCGGCGACGGCGTGAGGTCGCCACGGCGGTCATCTTCTTCGTGATCACCTATTCGGTCGCCTCGAACATGCTGATCCGCATCAGCACGCTCATGGCGGAGCGCCTGATCTACCTGCCGTCCGTCGGCGCGTGCATCTTGTGGGGCCTGGCCGGCGGGGCGATCGCGACGCGCCGGCCCGGGAAGATCCGACTCCCGGTCCTGCGCAATGCCCAGCTTCCCGTGCATGCGGTCGTGCTCGTCATGGGTCTCGGCTCGCTGCTAGGCTTTTACGGGGCCCTGACGGTCCTGCGCAACCGGGTCTGGCGGAACGCGCAGGTGCTGTTCGAAACCGGCGTGGCCATCCATCCGCTGTCGCACAAATGCTGGTCGAACCTCGCGGACTACCGTGTCGGTCAGGGCAATGAACCGAACGGGATCGCTTGCCTTGAACGGGCCGTCGAGCTGGCGCCCAACGCCCATGACCTCCTCTCCAAGCTGGGTTGGTACTACGCCAAATCGGGGCGCGTCGACCGGGCGATCGAGATCCTCACGCGGAGCGAACGGACCCGTCCGCCGACCCAGACGTTCACGCTGTGGCTCAAGGCAGAGCTGTGTAGTAAGACGGGGAATCTGGACGAGGCCGTGCGACTCTACGAACAGACGCTCGCGATCAAGCACGATCATCAGATTGCGCTGGTCAACCTAGCAGGCATCCATTCGGACCCCAACTCGGGCAGGCACCGCGATCTGGACAGGGCCTACGACTATGCCACCCGGGCGGCGTGCCTCCCTGCACCCCAACCGCAGGCGGTGGCGATGCTGGCGCACGTCTGCGTCAAATCGGGTCGCCGATCGGAAGCCGCCCGGGCGATTGCCCGTGGCCTGCGCGTGCTCGACGCCTACCGCACCAAGGCACGTCAGTTGGGCAAGCTCGACGCACTGGCCCCCACCTACGATCAATTAGAGGCATCACTCCGAGAGATGCAGCAGGAGATTGGATCGGCCGCCAAGGACCCCGCCAGGACCCCACGAACACGTCCCGGCATCCCAACGGCGCCGCGACTGTGAGGAAGCGATCCGCGGAGCGCCCCAGGAAGACCTACTCGAGGTACCCCAGGTCGCTGAGGCGTTCGGTGAGGGTTTCCATCTCCTCGGCGGTGTAGACCTCTTTTTCCGGCTCGACCCGCTCGCGCTTCTGGGGCGGCTCGAACTCGACGGCAACCGGCACGTCATACAACTCGGTCAGGGCTCGGCCCTCCATGTCGATGGGCACCGGCAGCCCGAGGCTGGCCAGCACCGTGGGGGCCACGTCGGCAATGCACGCGTCGAGTCGCACCCCGTGCCGGACGTGCGGGCCGCAGGCCGCCAGGATCCCCTCGACCCGATGCGTGCCTTCCATTCGCCGATCGCTGGTCCAGCGGACCGGACGGAAGCCGCGGATCTTGCGAATCACAGCCAGCCCCTCGGCCGGGACCAGCAGCAAGTCCGGCAGCCACGGGTTCTCCTCGCGGCTGCACCGGTACAGTTCCTCGGGCTTGTGGACCTCCGGGAAGATGGGACATCTGCCGAGTTTGGGATGGTCACATTCGAGCTGGGCGAAGCTACCGGCCAGTTCGTCGCGGAGCCGCTCATAGTCCGCCGGATCCACGATGCCCCCGGGCCAACGGTCCTTGCGGGTGACATACAGGAACCCGTACATGCCCGCGTGCATCACGCACGCCCGCGTACGGCGCCAGTCGATGGCCAGATCGCGCTCGATCGGGCTGCTCGGCTCGGCGAACCGACCGTTGTTCTGCTTGGTCGCCCGGCGCCAGAGGTAGCCGGCCCGCGTTCGCATCCGGTCCAACGGATTCCGCAGAACAAGATGCCCCCATTGCTTCAGCAGGAGATTGGGCTGCGCCTTGCCGTCGAGACTGCCATGCCCGTGATCCGACATGATCAGGACGGTCGCGCCTTGCCGTTCGGCCAACCGGAGCAGT
>Ga0180432_10006614_pt1 | contig 15000 bp, 12 predicted proteins | sample SS_ome_10_FD_132414 | JGI IMG/M metagenome (GOLD analysis project Ga0180432, IMG submission 132414) | Hypersaline lake sediment archaeal communities from the Salton Sea, California, USA - SS_1_MS_2 metaG | ecosystem: Environmental > Aquatic > Non-marine Saline and Alkaline > Hypersaline >... | reverse complement strand
TGTCACCGATATGACCAAAAATAACATACTCCATTCCTGACGAATCCAGTTTCGTTCGTACTGAATTGATCAGCGATTCAAATTGTTCGGCAGGCACAACAAAATCGGTTCCGACTTTATGAATTTCTGGATAGGTCCGTCTGTTCTCAGTTACACGCGCATTGATCTCCTCGGGGACGGCATGACGAAATGCTGAAATTTTCTCCCGCTCTTTTTCATCAAATCCACCCCAGGTCTGATCACCATCACCTCCCGAGTCGGTAACAAATTGTGCATATTCCAAACAGAAATATTCGAGATCCTCAGACTTCCCTTCCTGTTCAAAATAGATGCAGGCGCCTGCGTTATCTGGAAATGAAGGAATGACGGAAGCAGATCCATCCTGTAATCGTTTTTTTCTTAATAAATTCAAAGCATGACCGTCAATGTATTCCAGAACAGAAGGCGCAATTCGATTATCCGGATTATTATGTTCTGAACGGACTTTACCGACAAACTGAAACGCTTCATATTCTGAAGGGAAAAAGGCAACACATCCCAGAACCATTTCAGGCCTTCTTTTAAGCATCAGTTCAATCTCGGTGATAACACCCAGTGTGCCTTCATTTCCGATAAAGAGATCGAGCAAATCCATGGGACTTGTGATATAAAATCCTGCGGCATTTTTTACACTGGGTAGTTTATATCGCGGTAGTGGAACACGGACACAATCTTCTAAAGTTTGAATATCAAACCCTTTCGATTGATCAGTTATATATTGTCCGCGCTGAAGTGAAAGCACGCTCCCGTCAGAGAGAACAATACGCAAACCGCTTACATAATTTCGTGTCTGTCCATATTTGAAGGACCGGGCGCCTGATGCATTCGTGGCTACTGTACCGCCAATATGAGCCGTTTTTTCTGTCGGATCAACAGGATAAAACCATCGATCCGATTCCTGAGTAAACTTCATCAGTGCTTCGCGTTCTTCTTCTTTTATATGACCAAGGCAAGTATCGAATTGTTTATGGACCAGAAGACGTTCCAATTCTTTTAAGGTGATACCAGGTTCTATTCTGACACACCAGCAGTTTTGCTCCTCATCCCAGCGAACACCACGGAAACGTTTCATTTTTTCAAGGGAAAGCAGGTTACCGCCAATGGGAATCGCTCCCCCGACAATACCCGTTCTTCCGGCTGAAACGGTTACCGCTGTCTGGGTTCTGTAGGCACTCCTCAATGTTTCAATGACCTGTTTCTCAGAATTGGCAAAAATTAAAGCATCGACGGAATTTCCTGTCATTCTGGATTCGTCGTACAGATAATCAGAATATCTTTCCTGAATTTCTTCCTGATTTTGAACAACCTTTATCGGATCGGTTCCCGGTAAATCATGATGCGGTTCTGAACTTGGAATCATGGCAACAGCAAAGCTCCTTTTAATTTAATTATTTCACCTTCTTCAGTATTTATTCGGATCTGTGGCCGTTTGGTGCAACCACAAGTTCATCGCCGGCAATATCGGCCCATGAATAAAGCTGGAAAGTGCGGTCATCAGACATGGCGACCAATAATCCAACCGGAAAAGTTTCGTTCAAAACTGCATTGGTCACATCCGAACCGTCGCTTTCCATGGTGGACGTATAGACCACTTTTACCAGTTGGTGGTTGTGGGGATCCCCAGGTTCACCCTCACGCTTAAAAATGCGGAATGCGTTGGCCTGCTGATCCGATACCAGAATATATCCCGTTCCGTCATCGATTTGATAGATCGAAATCCCTTCCATATCATCTGTAAAATCCTGTGTCCCGAATAAAGCCAATTCCTCGTTGCAGTTGGGTACATCGGGATCGGCTGTGTATTTCCGAATCCCGAATTGTTCATCGGAATAATAGACATATCCCAGTGCATCGTCAACGCAGATGGCTTCTATCTCTTTTTTTCCGCTGTATCCTCCGAATGACCTGACTTTTGTTCCTTTCACCCCACCCGTTCCGTCATTTTCCAATCGATACTGCCATAAATAGGATCCATCGGTCGGTCCCTCTTTCCGTCCTACAATTGCGAAAACAGCACCATCAGAGGGTCTTTTATAAAGGGCAATCCCCATGGGTGCCCGTAGAGAATCTCCCACGAATACATCGATTCCGCCCTTGTCAACGGATTTCATATCAGGCAGACTGAATACGCGAATTTTATTGGCCATCCTTTCGGTGGTCACCGCAATATCAACAGGTTTACCGCTGAGTATCAGACCGTACTCAATATCCACATTGTTGGGTCTTTGAAGATCGCGAACCGTTTTTCCTTCAATAATTTTTCCCGACAAATCATAAACGTACAGCGCGCCGTTCTGGTCCTTATCTGTACCGACGATTAAAGATTGGGATGGTTCTGTTGGATGGATCCATATGGCCGGATCATCAGTATCAAACCGGGTCGCTTCCGTTGTGACCAGCGGTTGAATGGCATCAGGTGAGATCTTAGGTTTCTTCTCTCCGCACGTCACCAGAAAAACAACTCCCAAAAAAATCAAAAGAGGGCATAGAGTTATATTTGACCATTTTCTCATATTTAGCTCCATTTCTGATTATCACGATGCCTTACAAATCTTTTTTAAAGGGAGCTTGATTTGAATAATATATTATTTAAAAATCAAGCTCCCTTTTTTCTATTCCCAATTTGGAGATTAGGAACTAGTTAAAGCAATACGTCCTGAATTACTGAATGATGTATTTGATCCCGCCGTGTATCCACCAGGAGTAAAACTCTCTCTGAATTGGCCGTCGTGAACGACCCATATAATATCTGAGATTGGAACCGTTCATGTTAATTGCTTGAAGATAAAATTGTATCCCGCCAAACAAGGTCTGGCTGGCCGAAAAATCCCACTGAATATGGTCATCATAGTAGATATCCTCAGATTTTTCTTCACCCAGCTCTTCGAGATATTTACCGTGATAATTCATGCTGACACGGCCCGTAAAGCCGCCTTTCTCATAGCTGAGTGCAAAATTGGCCATATCATTGGACTGACCGGCCAGGGGTACATCTTTACGTTCGCCCACAGTCGCTTCGGATTCGGTATGGGTATAATTGAAGTAGATTCCCAATCCACTCAGAAAGCCCGGCAGAAAAGTAAGCTGCTGCTGCCAGTTGACTTCAAAACCCCAGAGCGTGGCTTTTTCTCCCTGAACCCATGACTCAACCTCAAAACCATCGTATTCTCCGCCGTCCATTTCATATAAAGTGGGATAAATGATATCATTGAGGTTCTTATAAAAGACGCCGCCGGAAAGCACACCGACACCCTGGAAGTAATGCTCAAACAACGCGTCCAGATTACTGGCCGTGGTGGCAACCAGATCGGGATTTCCGATTTCCATCTCTTCATCATCCCTGTTAATAATACGGTAGGGAACCAGCGTTTCGTAATCGGGACGGGCTATCCCGGTGGTAAAGGCCGCACGGAAATTGGTTCTCGGTGTTGCTTTGTAACGCAGATGGACCATAGGAAGGAAGTTGTTGTAGCTATTTTCTTCGGATGTTGCTGTCACACCATCTTCGTCATAATCCCCGTCTTCGTCTGAGAGAACCACATGCCCGTTATACTTGGTTTTTGTGAATTCATGACGGAAACCACCCAGCAGTTGCATGGGGCCCGTATTAAATCTGGTCATGGCATAATAGGCGTACACGTCCTCGGTTGCGTCGTATGTTGCGCCGTAGGTATCATCATACAAGATTTCCTCTTCCAGCAAGCCACCCTTATTTTCATCCACAAAATCCCACATTTTGTCCGGATCAATCGCATTGGGAAGGTTATAATTCCCATTCAGGTAATTATCATCCTTAAAATTGCCGGTAAACTGGCTCATCAGAATATCATCATCACCTTCCCATCCGTATTCCCGGATGTCCTCGTCTCGTTTTTTCTCTTTCATGATGGCTTTTCCACCAAATTTGAATTCACCCAGATTTGCACCCAGCGCATAGGGTATACTCAAATTGAATCCGCCAACCATATCGCGATCAGAGGTTAAGTTGTCGTGCAGCTCAATTCCATCGAGTTCGAAATGATCGGCATCATACTCGTATCCGTCGGCAAGACTGGTGTGTTCCCATTTGGGAAGATCCGGATCGGAAGTATCCAACGTCAGATCGGCAACCTCGTCCATCTCAAATTCGGCTTCCAGATGATGGCCTTCCTCCTCTTCAGCATAGCTGTATGAGAAGCGGTAATCCAGTTTAAATGAGTTGAACTGATGTTCACCGCCTGCTGCGATGTTGTAAATCATCTGATTCTGATCCCGGTTTCTCAGCTCGGATGCGAATTCAGCTTCGGACACTGTTGTCGCTGAAGTGTAGAAATCTTCAAAATCGGCAACCAGCACCCGTCGGCTTTCACTGTCCTCATACTTGCTGTACAATCCATTTAAATAGAATCTGTGATTTTCATTGACCGCGTAATCGAACATGCTGGATAAAGTCATTCGGGTTCTGGTAAACGCATAGTCCCGTGTTTCAATATTCTGGAGCATCCAGGGGAGCTCATCATCTCCGACGTCCACATCGCCCCACTCCATTTCGTTGTTGTCTGAACCCCTATTGCTTTGCTGATAACTGCCGCTGACCATGAATCCGATATTTTTGTCGGCACCAAATCGGTTGCCGTAAGTCAGACCGCCCTGATAAACAGGTTTGCCCATTAGATTGTTATACCCGCTTCCCAGGGTGGCTGTGAATACTTTTCCCGGATAATCAAATGCGCTTTTAGTGCGTAAATTAACCTCCCCGCCGATGGCATTACCGTTCATATCGGGCGTAATCGCTTTGGTCACCTCAATGGATGCTAGCTGATCGGCAGAAATCACATCCAGAGCCACACTTCTGTCACCGCCTTCAGGGGAAGCAAGCTTTTCACCATTAATCGTTGTCGCGTTTAATCTCGGTGAAGTTCCGCGAATCAGAATATAACGGCCTTCCCCCTGATCTCTGGCTACTGATACACCGGAAACGCGCTGCAGCACTTCCGCTGAATTAACATCGGGAAAACGCTGCATCTGTTCTTCATCCACAACATTTTTGATGTTTGGCGCTTCCCGCTGCTGGCTCAACGCTTTGATCTGCCCCTGACGTAATCCATAAACGGTCACAGCTTCACCTGTGACAACAGATGATACCAAGCTGATATCATGCCTTATTTCGCCGCCGGCAACATTGATTTGTTCAGAGTACTTATCATAGCCGATATAGGATACGACAAGCGTATAATTACCCGGCGGTACATTGCTGATACGAAATAATCCATTAAAATCGGCTGCAGAGCCATAATTGGTCCCCTCCAGCATGACATTGGCACCAGGCATGTATTTCCCGGTTTGACTGTCCGTAACCCTTCCAAAAACCGTTGCTTTCATCTGTGCCATCAATGATGATGGAACAAGCATGAAACTGATGAGGACAACGAGGCAAATCCCTGTAAGCAATATTTTCAAAGTTGACCTCTTTTTTTGTAACTGCATTCTTTTCTCCTCCATTCTATTGAATTTTTGGATTACGAATGAAACAATGAACAAACAACCTGATGAAGATCACCTCCTCTCTTTCTGCTATTGTCCATGATCCATGAAAAATTGAAGCATCACCTCCCCTCATTTGATCACGATGTTTGAAAACGACCCGCTATTAAAGAATGACCATTTCTCTTAATTGATAAGGTCCTCCATGTGCATCATCGCGATAGATTTCGACTTTCACCTTGTTTTTTCCCACATAAAATTTCATAAAGGTACTTTTTCGGTACATTGAATATTTCCAGAATGATTCTTCAATCTTCTGCCTGGCCTCACCACCCGCTTGATAAGCCGGGTAAAATTTTAACAATCCCTGAAGCCCCTGCATATCAGTAAGTTTTTTATATTCGTCAGGTAATTTTCCGGGGGCCAGCCGCGCATGATACATTGTTTTTTTAACTTGTTTCATGTTGGCCTTGTAGAATTTTTTTAAAGCTTCTTTTTCACTCACTCCTTTATCAAGATCGGTTTGAATCTCTTCTATGATTTCCCGATACAGAATTTCAGGAGCTGAACTTTCTTCGATACCGCGGGAATGCCCCACGTCAAACTGCCAGATGCCGTTCAAATTCGCATACGATGTGCTGTGTGTATGTCCGCAGATGTAAGCGGTCACACCGTATTTTAGAAGCAGCTGCATGAAAGCGAAGTTGTTTTGAGGATATTTATCGAGAGAATCACCTTGATGTCTCACCTTGCCGTTGTCCATATCGGGAATCGAAACAATGGGTTCATGACCGTAAACGAATACAAACTTTTTATCGTTTTCAGTCAGATCGTTTTCCAGCCATGTTAAAAGTTCAGGCACGATATTTCCATCCATGGCAACATCGGACTTTCCATCATAATATTGATTCAACCCGACAAAGTGGCAGTTATCGTAATCGAATGAGTAGGTCGTTTCTTCGCATCCAGGAGGACCATATCGGACAATATTGGGTAATCCGGTCCCAACTGAATTGTAATCTCGAAGCCAATCCATGTATGCAACATCTTCCAATTCATGATTGCCTGCCACCGGATACCAGGGATATGTCTTCCCCAAAACCTGATCGATCACTTCCCTCACATCAGCAGGCGGGTCAGTGTCCCCCGGGCTGATCATCAAGGATCCGGGACCGACGCGTTTGATGGCTTCCACTGCGCCGAGAAAATGCTGAGATGTTCTGTACTTTTCAGTGGCATAAAACCGCATATCAGCCGCTGCGATAAAAGTGAAAGCATCTTTAAAGTTTTCCGGCTGTTGTGTGCAGGATAAAAATGAAAGCAGCAAAACAAAAAGTAAAATAAATACAAATTTCTTTTTCATAATCGCTTTCTCCATTTTTAAATTCACTTAAAAAAGTCTGTTATTATTAACATGACTGAGCTATACCCGCTTTGAAAAATATTTATATAATATCCAGGTAACGATAAAGGAAATTAAAAAAACAACAATCGGAATAATTATGCCCGGTAAGGAGCTGCCAGTCCGTAAAGATTGAGTTATAACCAACATCTAGGAAACCTCATTTTTCTTTTTTCCATTTTTTCTTTTTTTATAATGAATCCAGGCAAATATCAGCCCTAAAAAAGAGGCGATATAAGCGATAGACATACCGATAACGATCATCAATCCCTCATTCACTGAACTTCCTCCCATCTTTGGGTTTGTTCCAATTCAATTAAATATTGTTTCTGTTTCCGTTCATATTCTCTTGATATGGTTTTTAATTTTGGGTCGATGATCCAGTGCATCAGTATAATGAATAACATTGTAATACCCAGAACAATTAATCCAATAGTCGTCATAAAAAAAACAAGAGCCGTGCCCACCGCGATGCCCACATAGGCAAGAGGAGAGATCAATATCACGATCCAGTCTTCCCGAGTCCATTGTTCTGCGGATTCTGGCGTCCATTTTCGTCGTAGCAGACCCATTTAACCTCCCCAACATTCAAAATGATATTTTTCTAAGCTGACCTTTTTACGTCCAGCAATAATCCGCGTTTTTCTGCTTCCCGCCGGACCGGCCCCCAAAATCCTAAAGGACGGCACATCATATAATATCGTACCAAATGATCCATATTTTCAGGTTTCGTCAAAAGGGTAACAGGAATATAAATAAAGGCTGTGAGCCCCATTAATACCCAGAATTGCAGATAATCAGGTAGATTTGGCAGCACGCCGGCCATGGGTAATATCCAAACCACCAGCCATGATAACCCCAGATTGGCAATCCAAGAAGAAAGATATCCCCATGCATTAAAGCGCCACCATATCACCTGGAGAATATTGGGGAGCCAGACACCGGCGGCCATAATCCAAAGGGCGAATATGAGCCATTTGGTTATTTCGTTCATCATTAAGCCGAAAAAGAAAGAAAAAACAAGTATCAGTAATGTTGATAAACGTCCAACCCGGACCAATCGCTCTTGAGAGGCCTGGGGATTGATGTAATGGTGATACAAATCCCTTGTGGCATACATGGCCCCCAGATTCAGAATGCTTGAAACCGTTGAAAGATGAATTGCCAAAATAGCGGCAAAGAAAAAACCCACCAGACCAACGGGGAGAAATTCAAAACCCAGCCTGAACCAGCCCATTTCATACTGACTCGCATCTTTGATATTTGGAAACAGAACAAAGAAACCCAATATGGCAATTGCCCAGATTGAATTTCGTAAAATAACCAGAGCCGTTCCCCACCAAATAGTATAAGACGCATCACGTACAGAGCGTGCCGACTGAATACGTTGTGCTTCAACATACCAATCGATATTGGTACCCATACCGAATCCCCCGATCACAGCGATAACCATCATGGTGATAAACCATGCCAGGGGAAAGTCTCCCGAAAACAATCCTGTGAAATGAAATGGATTAAGACGCCATGATTCTCCCATAACCGCCAGTTTATCGACAATACCGTTCGGACCGCCTGCAGCTTTGACGCCCCATATCGAAACAACAATGATGGCACAAAAGGCGATAATCCCCTGCTGAAAATCGGCCATCACCACACCCCAGTAACCGGAGGTCATGACATAGACAGCACAGAGTGTTGAAAAACCCACCAATCCAAACCAGGCAGGCCATCCAAACAAATACTGACAAATTTTACCCATCGCAATACCAATCCAGCCCATATTAAACATGGTCATAAATATTTGCCAGCCCGTCATCCATCCTCTGAGTAATTCACCACCCAAACCACCAAAACGCAACCCCTGCCATTCAGCCTGTGTATAAGCCAGCGATCTGCGAAAAATCCTCGTAGACACAAAAGCACTGATGGCGCACCAAGCTGCGAAGAAAGCATACCAGATTCCCGTCAGACCATATTTATAAACGACACCCGTTACCCACATGGGTGTATCAACAGCTGTATGAGTCGCATAGACTGAAGAAGCCGGCAGCCACCATGGAAGTCCCCTGCCCGCAAGAAAAAAATCGGATTCAGATCGTTTACCAAGCCGATAGAACAAGACACCACAGCCCATCATTAAAATAATAAAAAGAAAGATCCAAATCCAATCCAGGACAGCAAAATGTATCATTTTAAGGGCTCCGTTTTCAAATCGACTCTCCTGACAAGTATTCCAAAATCACTTCTTTGGCAAGTAGATTTGCCGGTTGATCTGTCTTTATATCCAGAACATCATCGTGTTGTATTGGAAAATCAACGGGTTCCCTTTCGTTAAATTCTCTCCAGTTCTGAAGTTTCCAGGCATCCCATTGATAATGACGCTGAACAATTCTCTCTTTCAAAATTTCTATACTTGGTGGCACGCATCGGATGACTGCAAGTCTTGCTTCCTTCTCCTGCGCGAGTTTCTGGAAAGGTGTTAGCCAATCGGAGTAAGCATCTTTTCTCCAGTGATTGATGGAGAAAGGTGCATCAATGATTGGGATTTTTCCAAGACTTAATTGTGTCTCTGCGAACTGCAACAGAATATGATAAGTGGGCCCTTGAATGAAAGAGTAAATCTCCCCATTCACCCTTTCGGTATCTGTAAACGGGGTCTGGATAAGATCTTTAGATAAATAACAACCCTGAAAGAGGCGACGTGCCATTTCCAAAGCCAGGGATGTTTTTCCACTGGCAGGCACACCGACAACCATGACCAGAACAGGACGGAAAATTTGATAATTTTGTTGTAGATTCATATTTTATATTACAAATTTATTTATGAAAATGCCTTATCCCTTCCATTCATGATAAAGGATGCGACCCATATTCACGATCAATTAAATCCTTGACCTCACTCTCTTTCCTTAAAATCGGACCCTCGGCTTCCATTTTCAGACTGGTCACAGCAGCCGCCCATACCGTTGCTTCAGCAGGCGACGCAGTCAACCTTTTGCACATATAGGAACCAATACAGGTATCACCCCGACCGCTTCTTCCCACAAGTTCTCTCGGTCGAAAGACTGCTTCATAATATTGTCCATCTGTATAGACCAACACACCATTTTTATGTGTGAGGACAATTTCCTTCGGTCCCATATCCGCCAATTTTTGTGCTTGAATACGAACTTCCGTCTCCCCAGTCAGTATTTCAGCCTCGACAGAGTCCGATTTTAATACATCAATCAAAGGCAGTATCTCTCCTTTTCCATCCCAGGAATCATAAACGAGTGTGCCGTCTTCAGCAATAATACGAACAAAGCCCTGAACGTCGGCAGCGATCATGGTTTTCTTTTTTCTTAGCACTTCAATAACATCGAGGCCCACCTCACCCCGTGTTGAGGCATTAATTAAAAACGCCTTGGCTGACAGATTTTCAACATGATCTGGTGTAAAGGCACCCGCTGTACCATTAACTGAAAGGGTTCGTTCATCCACATTGGTGGTTGGATATTCAAGTTTCATAAGTGTGGACTGTTTGGTAAAAACAGGATACACATCAACTCCCAGGTTCAAAAGTGCATCAACAACATGACTATCTTCTTTTGCCAGGCGGGTTACTGCCGCTGTTTTTAATCCCATCATTGCCGCTACATGCACACCGTAATTAAATCCACCGCCGTCGACATAACGCGTCCCCGAAGGAGATACAATGGTATCTTTGGTATAGTTGCCGATAATCACAATATCGTAAAATCTTGAATTAGAATCCATAAAAAAAATACTCCCATTTATTTTTTAATCTCTTACCTTCGCCCGCCATAAGGAACCAGCCAGTATCAATGACAAAATCGATGAACCAATCCAGTAAAGAATCGGAATGCTAAAATCATAGTGCCTGATACCTTCAATTATTGTTGTGCCCTTCTCAATGAGATGTCCGCTGATTCGTTCTTGAATAGCCGCAGCCACATAACTGAACACACCGATAAAACCCATCGCCGCACCAGCGGCTTTTTTAGGTGAAATATCCACCGCAAAGAGTCCGCCCAGGGCGGCCACCAGGCCGTTCAGGGAAAAACCATAAAATGCAAACGCAATGCTGATCAAGAGCGGATTCCCCGGCGGTGCAAAAAAGATGATTGCCAGCGCACCGACTTCCATTATTCCACACATGAGATTAACAGGTGGTCGCCTGGCTCGGAATAATTTATCGGAAATAAAACCGTAAGCCACAGCACCGGCTATACCCGCGGTGGTACTGATGCCCAGCATGGAACCGGCTTCGATCAATGAATAACCTTTTGCTTCCTGCAGGTAAAGGATACCCCAGCCGTTAATCGCATACCGGGTCATGTACATACTAGCTGAGGCCAGGGCCAGCACCCAGACTGTGGGCATTTTAAGAATCATTTTTTGTGCGGTGGATGTTTTTAAAGGCTTGCCGCTTTTATCAGTCAAAGGGATTCCATGGTCATTTTTCCAATCAGCAATAGGGGGCAGACCCAGCGTTTGAGGCCGGTCCTGAATAAAAATATAAATTCCCAAAGCCACAAGGATACAAACTGCTCCTGCTCCCCAGAATCCGTATTGCCAGCCCCAGAGGCTGACCAGCGCGGCGGAACCGACAAAAGTCAAACCCTCGCCAATGGAGTGGCCCGTACTCCATATTCCATAAAACCGGCCCCTTTCCCGGTTGCTGAACCAATTGGTCAGGGAGACAATACCCGAAGGTGCACCGAATCCCTGAAACCAGCCGTTGAGCGCCCAGAGTCCGATCCAAACCCAAAGCAGAGGCGAACGGCCCATGGTCAGGTTGATTAAAGCGGACATAAAAACACCCGTTGCGAAAAACCGCTTGATATTGGCATGATCGGCCAGAAATCCGTTGACCAGTTTACCAAAAGCATAACCGTAAAGGAGCCCCGATCCAATTATCCCAAGCTGTTCCGCAGAAAAGATACCGCCATCGATGAGCGGTTTCTTCACAACCGAAAGACCCAATCGACAGGTATAAGCAATCCCGTAACCCACACTGATCGACAGCATAATTGCGATTCGATGTTTCCTGTACTTCCGGTCAATTTCACTTTTATCGGACAGCAGAGGCTGATCTTTCCCTGTTTTGAAAAATTGAATTATCTTCCCCATTCCAATTCCAGAATTCAATATCAATCTCCTATGTTAATAGCGATTATTCTGCTGCTTTAACCCGCCACAAAGAAGTAGCCAGAATTAAAGAGACAGTTGATGTTCCGATCCAGAATAGTACCGGCGCATCAAAATTATAATAACGAATACCGTCGATAATCGTTGTCCCCTTCTGAATCAAAAAACCGCTGATACGCTCCTGAAAGGCAGCACCCAGATAACTGAATACGCCAATAAATCCCATAGCGGCTCCCGATACTCGTTTAGGCGCAATGTCAATGGCGAAGAGCCCCCCCAGTGAAGCCAGAATACCCGACAAACTGAAACCATACACGGCAAAGGCTGCTGTCATCAGCAAAGGATTACCAGACGGTCCAAAGAAAATAACAGCCAGGGCAAGCACCTCCACCAAACCGTAAATTAATGTAACCGGTGGACGTTTGGCATTGAACAGTTTGTCAGAAATAAAACCATAAGCAGCGCATCCCGCAATGCCCGCGATTGTATTTAGACCCAGTATACCCCCAGCTTCCATGAGGGAATAGCCTTTGGCTTCCTGAAGATAGAGAATACCCCAGCTGTTGATGGCATACCGCGTGGCTGACATCGCTGCACACGCCAGACCCAGCACCCACATGGCCGGCATCCTGAAAATCTGAAACTGCACTTTAATGGTCGAAGAATCATTAGACTCGGATCTTTGTTTCCTCACACCATGATCATTCCGCCATTCTGCAACAGTGGGGAGGCCCATGGTGCGCGGACGATCTTGAAGTGCCAAAAAAAGTCCGATAGCCACCAGAATACAGAAAAATCCGGGACCTAAAAATCCGGCTTTCCAGCCCCAGATTGAAACCAATCCCGCCGTGCCGACAAAGGTCAAACCTTCACCCATGGAATGGGCCGTGCTCCAAATGCCGTAATATCTACCTCTCTCACTGTTGCTGAACCAATGTGACATAGACACCACACTGGATACCGATCCGAATCCCTGAAACCAGCCGTTCAATCCCCAGAGAGCAACCCAGAAGCCGAACATGAAAAACGAGCCCATCGCCAGGTTAATTAGTGCGGATATCAGAAGTCCGAATGAGAAGAACCGCTTGATATTGGCATGATCCGCTAGAAATCCGTTGGTGAACCGGCCAAAAGCATATGTATAAAAAAAAGCGGATCCGATAATCCCCAATTGATTGGCTGTCAATAATCCGCCATCGATAATCGGTTTTTTAACAACGGACAGGGCCAGCCTGCAGGTATATGTGAAACCATACCCGAGCGTAATAGCTGTCATCACAGAAATACGCTTTCGCTTATACATTCGGTTAATGACATCTTGATTTTCAATTAATGGAACGTCGGGTCCGGACTTAAAAAACTTCAAGGGATTGAACATAATAGCACCTATTGTTTTGTGGAGTAAACAGGTTAAGGCTTAAAGGTTAATTTCATCGCCTGTTTGGCTACATTTTTTCGTTTAGAGAGGTCCAGACCCAGTTTAAGGAACGCATCGGCTCCCTGCTCTAGCGGAACGGTATCCGTAAAAAATGCATCCATATCAATTTTACCCGACTGAAAGACCCGGATAGCCGGAATGCAGGTATGCTGTCCGATATAGGTGCCTAAAATTTTGACTGCATGCCTGGTAACATAATAAGGATGAATCGTCGCATTGTAATTAGAATTCATCCCAAAAGCAAGAATTTTACCTCCGGGAGTAACATATTTCAAAGCATTTTCCAATTGATCACCAACAGCATCAATCACGATATCGGCCTTCCGCCCCGCAGTCAGTTCGCAAATCGCTCCCTCAATATCCTGCTTATCAGGATTAAACGCCTCAATACCCAGACCTTTGGCAATGTTGAATCTGAATGGATCGATCTCTGTAATCATCGCTCTGGCCGCGATATTTTTTGCCAGTGAACCAAAGAGATAGCCGATGGGGCCGCACCCCAGTACCAGAACCGTATCCCAGGGCTGCATCTGGATAACACCCATACCATTCAGTACGGTCCCCAATGTCTCCACTTGTGTACCCAAGGTGTCATCAATTTCATCAGGCAGTTTGAAACAGACATCCTCGGGCGCAACACAATATTCGGCGTATCCACCATCCTTATAGACGCCCATGGTTCTGTTCTTCAGTTCGGTACATTGATTGCTGACACCTGTACGGCAGAAATCACAAACACCGCAGCGAGGATTGTTATCCAGGGCAACCCGGTCCCCCACCTGAACAGCGGTCACATTGGAACCCACGTCTACAACCGTCCCGTTAAACTCATGTCCCAAAACAATATTCGGATTGTACGCATGTTTTCCTTCAAGTATCTTGATATCGGAACCACAGATACCGCATTCCGCAATTTTAATTAAAACCTGATTTTTCTCGTGGACCTGTGGAACGGGCACCTCTTCCAGATTGATTTCCCATGGTTCTTTAAAAACAAGCGCTTTCATTGTTTCCATAATTAACTCCAGTTAAGAATTAATCCAGGCCAATAGAACTTAATACAAAACCTGTGTGTACCGAAGTTCGTAATGACCTTGATAATCAGTGTCCCGGTAAATTTCCAATACAGCCGAATCATTTTGAATGTTTATTTTTAAAAAGGTGGATTTTCGCCAGCCCGACTGATTCCACAAAAGATTCTCATAATGACTGATTTGCATACTGTCTGAAACACAATCCCGATAAAATTGAGTCAACCGCCGGAGGGCTTCTTGATCAGGCATTGACTTGTAATTTATACCGGGGATGGGATCAAACGGAAATATGGATTTTTTGATCTCCTTGGAATCCGACTCGTAAAATCTTCGGATAACCGTTGTATCCGCCGTACCGATATGCTTTGCCTGGTCCACCAAAGCGGTAATCATTGAAAACAACTTTTGTGGTGGATAGTCTCCTTCCTGACCGTAAATATGCCCGGAATTAAGGTGCCAAACGCCATTGATAT
>Ga0180432_10006613_pt1 | contig 15001 bp, 9 predicted proteins | sample SS_ome_10_FD_132414 | JGI IMG/M metagenome (GOLD analysis project Ga0180432, IMG submission 132414) | Hypersaline lake sediment archaeal communities from the Salton Sea, California, USA - SS_1_MS_2 metaG | ecosystem: Environmental > Aquatic > Non-marine Saline and Alkaline > Hypersaline >... | reverse complement strand
CGAGGAGGCGACGCGGTGAAGGTTAAACTCCACCCGCATGCACAAGCACGGATTTTGGAACGAGGAGCCACCAAACGGGAAGTGATCGCGACCGTCGAACACGGGGAACAGTTCCCTGCAAAATTTGGCAGAACAGGCTTTCGACGCAATTTCCCTCATGCGGGCCAATGGAGAGGTAAACACTATCCTATCAAGCAGATGGAAGTCATCGCTGTGCAGGAGAACGATGGTTGGATGGTCATCACGGTGGTGGTAAAATACTTCTCAAGGAGGAATGAGCGTGAGATTGACTTATGATCCACGGCATAACGTGGCCTATATCCGACTCAAGGAAAAAACCGAGCAGGTTGAAACGTTGCGGATCAGCGAGGAATTGAACATCGACCTCGGGCCCGACGGCACGGTCTACGGGATCGAATTACTAAACGCCAATGAACAGCTCGCTCCCGCTGATAACGGGAAATTCGTCCTCGTCAACGAAGCCATCGGCCAGACAACCGAGGTTGATCTGCCACACTAGGCTTGTCCTGTCAGATGCCCTCTTGACACCCTTCCGATTTTTACTCCAGCACGGGTGTCTTGTAGATGCAATTGGGTGCGCCAGTTTCCCCCCAAGGCCCCTAAGCGGATAGCCGGATGAGGTCTGAAGAAACAGCGACCAGGACGCAGGAAGAGAACAGGAAATAGGTTTTACGTCCCCGGTATTTCTTATTACTCTTTCATCCTCGCTTGTAGCTTGGGCCGAACATCCTTTAGGAAGCGCTTGCCTAGCTCTACAACAGCCTTGTGTCGGTCCTGGCTCGCCCCGCCTAGATCCTCGAGATGGCGGATGTACTCCTCTTGGATCATTGCGAGGATGTGGTACAAGAACTCAAGGCCAATCAAGAAGCGCTTCGCGCCGAAGCTGGAAATGAAGACTGATGAAGCAGACTGATCCCCAAGTGCTGTCATATTGCCTAGGACTACCTTCTCACGGGATATGTGAGCGCCGTAATTGTTGAGGAAGTCCACTACCTCATCGAGATCGGGCTTCTCGGAACGGAAAGCGGCAAGAGCCTCCCTGGTCAGCTTCCACTCCGCCTTGCTCTGCTCCTTCCCAATCAATCCCGATTTGAACATTGTTCGAAGGATCTCAGATTTGTTCGCGCGCAAGATGTTGCCGTAGTGCATGATGCAGGCTATCTCGTAAAGGATTCGTATCAGTCCGAAAGCGTCGGCGTGGAGGTTGCTTGACAGAAGCCTGAGCGCAGCCGTCATTGTTGTGTTACCAGCTTCGGCTAGAAAGAGGTACGTCTTCACGAGGTCCTGATCGTCATCTGCCAGGGCCGCGAGTTCATCGCGCTCGAATCCCACAGAACCCTGTATCCTGATGAGTTCGTCAATGTAGTCAAGGTAGAACCCAAATTCCTCGAGAAAGGACTCGGTCCATCCATCGCAGATGCCCAAGGTGTTTCGGGTAGTGCTCATATGCTCTCCTCTTCCTGAAGTGTAGTCCCTCACTAGCCTACGTTTGACGACACCTGCTGGCAAGGCTACCACTCGCAACAGCAGTCTGTTTTCTCATGCAGCGACCCGGGGAACGCAGCTTCCTTCCCTAGGGTGATATGGCATTGTTCTCGAGACGCTCCTCATCTCTGGTCTGCCTCTTGGGGGCAAGGTCAGGGCGTACACCGGGGCCATTGAGGATGAGCATGCTGGGGGCGGAGCTAGCTTGCGGTAGAGTGCTTAAGAGAAAGGTCCCGCCTCGCTGTGGTCCTCAGTATAGCCCCTTTCTTGCGAGCTTCTGAAGCGATCGAGCGCACCGTAGCATCTCATCAACGCCCTTGCCTCTCGTCTCCAGGCCCTCTGATACACTCCCGAAGTCGCACTTCTCAACGCCGTTCCTGGCTCTCTGCGTTCCCTCGTGCTGTTGGCGGAGTGCTGCTATCAGGTTGCGATGAGTGTCAACAAGGTTCTTTGGCGGCTCAGTGGATTCAACTTTCCTCAAGACCATCCCCAGTGCTGATTCGGATTTCAGTAATGCCTTTCGCATTCCGGAAAGCAGTGGATCATCTGCAGGAAGGAAGCGCTCTCCGTCGAGAGCTCGCCGTGTGATCTCGGTCTGGAGTTCCATGCTGCGCGTTGTGAGCGTGATATTCGATCCATCGAGGATGTCCATGGCATTAAGCATCTGCTTTACGTAGCTACGAGCCAGCGTCGCTTCTTCCGGCGGGTCGGCAGTCGATGCCACCAGTTCGTTGATGGCGGCTCCCAATCCGGTTCCGCTTAGCTCAACATCCTGTTCTCTAAGCTTCAGCGTCACAATCGCAGCGACGAATTCCTCAAGCTTCAGCGGCTGACCAGCAGCCCGTTCCTTCTGGAAAGCAGTCAATGCGAAGCGAAGCTCATGTGGCTGAACTCCGTTCTTTGCAGCGACCACGATCTTGTCCGCGACTTCCATATACTCCCCACCGAACTCGAAGAGCCGCTTCAATGTGATGAGCAAGTCTAGGCACAACCTGAAGTCAGCCCCAAGCGCCACCGAAACAGTTCCCGCAGCCTTCAGTACGCTCCTTAGGTTCCTCGGCTCCACTCCCCGTCGAGCTATGTCCTCCAGACCCTGCGCGGTCAGCTCTGGCGAGATTCCCCTGCGAATCAGGGCCGTCTTCGCGATCTTCGACAGCTCGGCCTTCGTGATCCCATCGAGAAGGACATAGGCTTGTGTCACATGCCGATCGAACCGCAAGTACGCTGCGAGCGACGACTTCAGGACGAAGACAGCGAGAAGCAAGACCAGTGTGCAGCCTATGATGATCAGTGCGGCCGTTGTGTACTGTGCTGTCGCTGTGCTGACTATCGAGAGAAACAAGGCGATGAACGACAGGGTTCTCTCGGTTTTCCTTTGCTTTGGCTTCCAAAACCAACCGAGTATCGCTAGAAGTGCTTCTACAGCAGCGACGGCGTAGATGACGTTGCTCAGCATTCAGCTCCCCTCATGAGATTTACTCTCCCTGCTCCAGATACTGCATTATTGCCTCGACAACCAGGTAGTTGACAGACCGATCTCGTCTCTCTTAGATCTTCTTGAGCCGTTCAACTGGTTTCTGCTCCAGCCTGTCCAGCGGGATGTAGACTGATATCTTGTCGAAGATCGTCTTGTTTGCATACCCCCTCCCTTCACTCACTCCATTAGGGAATTCCAGGGACGCATACCATAATTCCTCAGGGAGTAGCCTGAAACAAGTTTTGCGTCACTCGGGTGGGTCTGGGGTCACACCTTGTTTCTCGCATTCCGCTTCTGTTCGTTATGTCCAGGCCGTCATCTTGGCTCACTGCAGCAAGACGGCTCACACGGCGCTCACAGCTTCACCGTACGCGCCGGTGGGCTGCCCGCTCGGATAGGTTTGATACGTTCAAGCTCGCTCACTTTCGCTTTCTCCGCCCAGTAAAGATCCCATCGTTGTTGCGGGAATCGAGGGGTCAGACCTTTATTTTTGCTGTTTTAGAATAGGATCGAGGTGAAAAACGCAAGGTCAGAGGTGCGCCTCTGGGTTCGCGGTCGCGGAGTTCGTTATTAGCATCTCGCACATCCCGCGGTTCGTTTTGTGTTCGCGACGTGTGTTAGTATCTGCATAATGGCGGTTGTATGATGGAAGGCACCGAGCTCGAACGGGGCATAGAGGAATTGACGTTGCTCCTGCTCTACTTGACGTCGTGGGAGGAGGAACTCGTGCCGGGGGCGCCGAAAGTCCATCGAACATGGAAGAATCACCGGTTCGAGGCTCTGGATGCTCTGGCGGGAGAAGGCTACCTGGACACGACTCCCAGGTCGAAGTCGGTTCACATCACCAAGGATGGCGTCGAAAAAGCCCGGGAATTGCAGAAGAAATACTGGCAGAGGTAGCAGAGCGGCTGTGCGTGGATCCCAGGCCCTGTGAATCGCTGGATCAAAGTGTGGTGGGAAGTTGCGTCAGTCTAATCGAGCAGCGAGATTGGCATTGTCGAGGAGGCGATGAAGAATACGTGACGGAACACAAGCTGTTGGACAAAGCGTTGGCAAGTCCGGCAAACGTCCGATTTGGTGAGATGGTGAAACTTGTCGAGGCTTTTGGTTTTGGCTTATCCCGTGTCAGCGGAAGTCACCATATCTTCGTTCATCCAGACGTCAAGTAGTTGGTGAATCTCCAAGACGTTGAGGGAATGGCCAAACCCTATCAAGTGCGGCAGTTCTTGAAACTCGTTGAACGGTATAATCTTGTGGTGAGAGGTGAATCGTGAAGGATTATCACATCAATATCTTTTACAGCGAGGAAGACGGCGGGTACATCGCTGATATTCCTGACTTGGAAGCCTGCTCTGCTTTTGGAAGTACACCAGAAGAGGCGCTGAAGCAAGTCGAAATCGCGAAAGCTGCTTGGCTCGAAGCGGCACGCACCGAAGGAAAGCCAATCCCTGAGCCAAAGTACAAGCCCGTCATCTATCAGGTTGCCCACTAACGCAACTTGAGTGAAATTCGGAGACGCAAAGCATCATTCCTCAAGGAGCAACCTGGTATGTGTCTCAAATTCCATCGGGCCAAAATGAAAAGGCCCTCTCGGGCCTCCTCACGCTTACCCTACACGGGCAATCCTCCTCCAGAAAACTGGATTGCCTTTACTCTACCAGCATGATTCGCTACTTGCCAAGTACTCAGCAGCGACTGAAGAAGGCAGTCCCCAGGCTATTCCGAAGCGGTAGGGAAATTCCGGGGTGAATTCCGGGACGCAACCCATAATTCCTCACTTCCTGTGCCGGAACCTGTCTGCGTCCCTGTCTGCCGACAGGCAGGCGAAGGACAGGCAGGCGGCAGACAGGAAGGAGCAGCCTGAAATTACTCTTCCTCGATCAGAAAGGACAGGCTGGTCTTGACGCCGTCGAGGACCACCGCCATCTCCGCGGCTTCGCGCAGCGAGTGCTGTCCTGAAAAGGCTTTCTTCAACGACATCTCTTGGATCTCAAAATCCGGAGACATCGTGAGAGAAACGTGATCGTCTTCGAAGGCGAGGATACCTCCCTCGACCGAAAGCCGTGACTCGCGGCCGTCTTCTCGTCGCCGGACGGTCGATCCTTCGATGAAGAAAGCGTTATTCTCTTCCGACCTGAACGCCGCTTCATCCAGGAAAAGCCTGGGCTTCTCCAGATAGGGCTTTCCCTGGTGGACGCAGAACGTGGCGCAGTTGCCGCACTCGTTGCAGAGATCGTCCACGTGGATGATCTGCCGGGATTGCGTCACCGAGAAGGGCTCTTTCCCGACGGTCTGCAGTCCACCGTTTTCGCAGACGAACACGGGAAGCGACAGGCACACCGGTGTAACAAAGACTGTGTAGTTGGCCCGGTTGGGACAGACCTCGACGCACTTGTCACAAAACGTGGAACACTGAAGGCATCGGCCGGCTTCCTTCTTTGCGTCTTCTTCGCTCAGGGATTGCTCGATGAGGGCAAAGCCTGCGCGCTTGTCTGCTGGAAGCCGACCCGGAGCGTGCTGCGCCTCTCTCCTGGCTCGGACGCGTTTTGTCTGGAGGATCTCTTCTTGGGAAAGGTCCGGGAGCCTTGCAGGAACTGTTGCAAACGGAGTGCCGAATCCCCGGCAGATCGCCTCGGCGGCGCGTCGGCCATCGGCGCAGGCCTCGATGATGATCGCCGGGCCGCGGGCGGCGTCCCCTCCGGCGTACACACTGGCCGCGTCCGCCAGCCCGGTCTTCGGATCAACCGGGATCGCTCCGCGCGCGTCCAGAGAGACGGCGCTGCCGTCGAGGAAGGAGACGTCGGGTCGCTGACCGATCGCCACGATGATCGAGTCGGCCTTAATCTGAAACTCGCTTCCCTCTATGGGGATTGGTCTTCTTCGTCCGCTCGCGTCGGTTTCACCGAGCATGTTGCGTACACAGTCCAACGCTACCACTCGGCCATCCTTTCGAATTACTCTCTTGGGCGAAATGAGCTCTTCCAGGAGGTTGCCCTCATCCAACAGGTCTTTCAGTTCCTCCTTCTCGGCCGGCATCTCGGCCCGGGTTCGGCGATAGAGGACGGTGACCGGGTTGCCGGTGAGCCGCTGGGCGGTCCTGGCGGCGTCCATCGCGGTGTTCCCACCGCCGATCACCAGAACTCTGGAGCCTAAGTCCGGTTTTTTCCCGCGCGCTACTTGTTCCAAGAAGAAGAGAGCGCCGAAGACGCCTTCGGCGTCTGCCCCCTCGAACTGAAGCGTTGCGTCCTTCTGGAACCCGCACGCGACGTAGACGGCATCGAAGCCGGCTTTCAGCAGCCCCTCCGGAGGCGTGGTGATCGGGTGAGAGCGTTCGATCTTGGCGCCCAACGTGGTGATCCGCGCGATGTCTCGCTCGACGACTGCGTGCGGTAGCCGGAACTCGGGAGCGATGGCGAGCATCCCTCCCGCAACGTCCTTGGCTTCGTAGATCGTGACCGAAACGCCACATAAGGAAAGGAAGTAGGCGGCGGCCAATCCCGACGGTCCGCTGCCGATGATCGCCACCTTGTGCTCACTCCTTCTAGCCGAAGAGACAGTCACACTTCCGTTTTCGACGGCAAACCGCTTTAGTGCCCGGATCGCTACCGGCTCCTCGTAGTTGTTGCGCGTGCAGCGGGTCTGGCACAGGTGGGTGCACACGTAGCCGGTCACCGCTGGAAGTGGATTGCGGGAAAGGATGACGGCCAGTGCCTGATCGGTCGCCCCTTGTGCGATCAGCCACGCGTACTCCGGGACGTCTTGGCAGACCGCACACTGCTCGACACAGGGAGCGGTGATGCAATCGAAAAGATCAAGCTCGGAGTCAACTTTGGGCAGACCGTGAGGATGGTAGCCCTTCTTGTAACGGGGATCGGCAAGGGCGGAAGTGGCCGCTTGTTCCAGGAAGATCAGCTTTTCCGAAGAAAGATTCTCCAAACTAGTGGCACCCCGCGTATGCATCTCCGCCTCGAGGTTCTCCAGGTATTGGAGAAACCTGGAGTAGCCGCCCGGTTTGAGCAGGTCCGAGGCGACGGTGACCGGCCGCGGGCCGGCGGCAAGGAGGGCTGTGATGTTGAGCGCATCGGCCCCGGCGGAGTAGGAGACGTTCAGCTTGCCGTCGAACTGTTGGGCGAGCTTGTGGAACAGGTTAATAGTAATCGGGTAGAGGGCGCGGCCCGACATGTACATCGCGTCACCGGGAAGGGCGCCCTTGTGGTTAGCCGTCACCAGGGTGTTGCTCAGTTTCACCCCAAAAGTCAGTCCTCTTTTGTCAGCGACTTCCTTCAACGATCTGATCAGCTCGACTGCCCGGTCGTATTGCAAGTCGTGCTCGAAAACGTCGTCTGGGATCTGAATCCCGCGAAACCCCAGATCGTCGTGGAGAATCCGCAGGACCGTCTCTTTGCCCAGCAGCGTAGGATTCAATTTAACCGTGGTGTGTAGGCCCCTTTCCACGAGGAGGTAGCGGGCAATCTGTTCGATCTCGTCCGGCGGGCAGCCGTGCATGGTGGAAAGGGTGACGTTGTTGATGATGCGAGCGGGGATCTTGAGGTCGGCGAATTGGGGAAAGCGCTCTTGCAGGATCTCCTGGATCTCAGCGATCCTCGAAGAGGCGTCCTCCAGCCGGTCCATGAACTGCGTCATCCGCAGGCTTTGGATCCCCTCCAGATTGTAGCCGACGCTCATGTTGAAGACGGTGCCGAAAGGGGCCTTCTTCTCAAAGCCGAGCAGCCGGCGTAGAATGTGGATCAGCGCCCACGCCTTGATGTATTCCTCCGCGGACTGGTCCAGTTTCAGCTCCTGCGACCATTCGACGTTGTACCCTTCGTCCTCCATGTCGATGCACGGGCGGGGGATCTCCAGCTCATCTGAGATCTGAACCGTTTTGAGTTCGATGAAGCGGGCGCCGGAAAGCCACGCACAGAGGATGTTCTGGGCAAGCTGGGTGTGCGGACCTGCGGCAGGGCCGATGGGAGTGGCGAGGTGCTGCCCGAAGAGTTCCGCGATGGCATAGGGCACGGTCGGCTTGGGCGTGTAGAACAGCGAGCGGTCGATCCCGAAGATGGAGCGATGCGTTTCATACTCCTTCAGGATCCAGTCGAGCAAGACCTCAAACGGGAGGGGGTTCATTCTGTCCGACATGTCTTACCCTTTATAGAAGCAGAAAAAGCCGAGAATCGGATCCTCCGTTTCACGCGATGCGCTCCCACAATGCCTTTGCCTGTTCTCTGGCGTGCGCATAGATTGCCTCCTCATCGAGGTCAACGAACCATCCGTCCCTCAAGATCAAGCGTCCGGCGACGAGGAGATCCGAGACACGCAGCGTGTGAACCGAGATGCCGAACAACAGATGCCCGAGAAGACTGTCGGCCGCAAGCGGCGTGGGCGGGGTGTAGTCGACAAGCGCGATATCTGCCGGGTATCCGGGTGCGATCCCTCCGACCTTGATTCCGAATAATCGTTCGACGATGTCTGTGTTGTTGTTGAAAAGGAGACGCTGTAGCGCCGAGAACGGAGAAGCGAGTGGATCTGCCTGGGAGTGCTTTTGCAGAAGTCCGGCAGTGAACAGTTCTCCAAGCATGTTGGCCCCAAGGCCGTCGGTTCCTAACCCTGTGAGAACGTTCCGCGACAGAAAGCCGGTAAGGTCAAAGGTACCGACCGCGTTGTTCATGTTCGAACGCGGATTGTGAACAACGATGGCGTCGCGCTCCGCAACTAGGTCCTTCTCTTCTTTGTCCAAATGGAGACAGTGAACGAGGATCGAGTTTTGGCGCAAGAGGCCGAATCGATCCAGCCGTTCGACAACGCGCATCCCGTGCTCTGCGACGCACTGCGTCTCGTCTTCCGGGCCCTCCGCGACGTGAATGTGCACGCCGGCGTCCTCCGGCAGTTGTTCGGCTACGCGGCCGAGCGTCTCGTCGGACAGGGTGAACGATGCGTGAAGCCCGAACGAAGCGGCACACCGTCTGTTCTCGGGCGCGATGGAGTCGATGAACCGAAGATTCTCCCCGATCCCCTCGTCGCGTCGGGCAAGCCCATCGCGATCGGAGACCTCGTAGCAGAGTGCTGCTCGAAGGCCCACCTTCTCGCAGACGGCATCGTGCACCGCGTCGAGAGATCCGGGAATCGCATGCGGGCTGGCGTGGTGGTCAATCAAGGTGGTCACCCCGCAGCGGGCGGCCTCCATCGCGCCGACGAGGGCGCTCGTCCGAACCGAGTCGACATCGAGGGCCTTGTCCAACCGCCACCATAGCTGCTCCAGGATCTGCGTGAACGAACTCGGAGAGAAGCCCGGCACGCTCATCCCGCGGGCAAGGCTGCTGTAGAGATGGGCGTGGGCATTGACGAGGCCGGGGATGGCCAACTTTCCTCTCCCATCGATTCGCTCGACGGGGAAAGGTACTTCGCGGGAGGACTCGCTTGGGAGGACCGCCTCAATCGTCTCTCCGTCGATCAGAATCGCGCCATCGTCGATCACGCCCTCCGCGCCGTCCCAGATCCTCGTGCCTTCAATAAGGAACCTCATCGCGTCTCCCATCTCCGCTGATTGCGTCTCACTATAGCTGAGTGCCGATCACCAGGCAACCAGCAGCTTGTGCTCCTCTCATCAAGCCAGGGCTGGCCTGCTTTATAGTCTTGTTGAACCACACTTGACGCTGCCGGAGTTTGCCCGTAAGATACAGTATGGTGCCCAGTGAAGCTGCATGGAAAGCCAGTCTAGCAGGCAAAAGGAGCGCACCGGGTACGACAACCTGTTTTGGAGTGTGCTCCGCTGTTCTTACTCAAATATCTTCCAAACCGATTCCTGATGTCGTTTTATGCACTCGCAGGACCCAGGGGTTCTTTCGTCGGAGAAGGTCTTGGTGTAGCTTGTTCCTGATGTCTTCGTTGTGGGTTGAAGAGTTCTACGAACACGCGTTGGTATCCGCAATTTTACCACCTTGTCCGGTACAGAGAGTGTCGGGAGGCGGCCTTTCCAGGCCGAAACGAGCTTTCGTGATTCACGGGGTTTGAATTAGTGTGAAGGAGGGGGACGATGGCGCATAGGGTGACATTTGAACCGTCTCGGAGTCTGATGGAGTTTCGGCTCCTTCCACGGCTCACAACGGTTGAGGCAGCCGTTGATCGGGTTTGTTTGGAGATCCCGCTGGTGTGGGCCAGAGAAGGCCAACGCGAAATCCGACTGAAAATCCCGTTGGTGGCCGCGGCGATGCAGTCGGTGTCAGGACCTGCCATGGGGATTGAACTGGCCAAACTTGGGGGCGCCGCGTTCATCTATTGTTCCCAAGCGATTGACTCGCAGGTGGAGATGATCGCCAAGATCAAGAGCCACAAGGCAGGATTTGTCAAGCCGCTGACGGTCTCGCCAACGACAACTGTGCACCAGATTGAGACGATCAAGCCGGACAAAGGCTTCTCTACATTTCCTGTCGTATCTGAGGATAACGTCTTTCTCGGGCTGATCACTCAGAGGGATTACGATCCGCAAGCGCACGGGCATCTCCGTGTTATTGAGCGGATGACTCCCCGAGAGAAACTGGAAGTCGCTGTCAACGTGACCGATTTAAAGGAGGCCCACGCCCGCCTTGTGGAGAGTCACCAATCGGTTCTTCCAATCGTGGACGAGGCAGATCGGCTTTCCTACCTGGTCTTTCGCAAGGACGCCCAGGACCAGGTGAACAACCCCAATGAGGTCGTGGATGACAAGAGACGGTTATTGGCGGTGGCCGCGATCAACACGCACGACTACAAAGAGCGCGTCGCTGCGTTGGTGGCCTCTGAGGTCGACGCCGTGGCCATCGATTCCTCCGATGGGCACTCCGTCCACCAGCAAGAGACGTTGAAATGGATCCAGGGAAACTGCCCCGGTCTTCCCGTTATCGGAGGAAACATCATCACCGAGGATGGATTCGACTATTTGGTGGAAGCGGGAGCGCAGGCCGTAAAAGTGGGCATGGGCGGCGGATCCATCTGTATCACCCAGGAACAAAAGGGCACCGGACGGGGACTGGCCACCGCCCTCATGGAAGTGTGTGAAGCCCGCGATCGCTATTTTCAAGAGAAGAAACGGTACATTCCGATCATCGCTGACGGGGGAGTCACGACGTCGAAGGATGTGGTTGTTGCTCTGGCGCTCGGTGCCGATTACGTCATGATGGGCCGATACTTCGCCCGCATGGAGGAGTCTCCGACGGAAAAGGTCCAAATCAACAACCACATCATGAAGCCGTATTGGGGGGAAGGCGCCGCGCGGGCGAGGCAGTGGAGCGGATCCCGATACTACCACGCCGCCTTTTTTGAAGGAGTGGAAGGATTTGTGGAATATGCGGGCAAGCTCAGAGATAACCTTGACGAGATGCTCTCCAAGATCAAAGCGGCGATGTCCTCGTGTGGCTGTCGGACGATTCAGGATTTCCACGAACGCACCGAGCTCGAATTGGTGACCCCCTATGCGATTCGCGAGGGGCAGGTGCACGATGTCCTCCAACCCGGCAGGGAAACGGTCGGAGCCTTGAGAAAGTGGACGAGCTAGGACCTCGTTTCCTGGAGACTGCGAACACCGCTGGTCGATGCTCGAGGAGCGAGGCCAAAAGATCGGTCAACGCACTGGAGAGTGATATGGAAAGCCGAACAGAGGGTGTGAACCTCGATCTCGGGAACGCCTGTTCCCGCAAGGCCCTGTCCTGGGCGAAGAAGACGTTCTCAAATCGTTCGGGAAGACCGGGTGCCCCCGCACTCGACCTCGAAGAAGCCTTTGCCACGATCTTGGACTTCGGGACGGTCAAGATTGCCGTCACCTCGGACGGCATAGGAACAAAGATCGAACTGGCGGAACGGATGGGGACGTATGAGACACTGGGGTTCGACCTCGTTGCGATGGTGGTGGACGACTTGGCCGCGATCGGCGCACATCCCGTTGGGATCTCCAACATTCTCGATGTGGATGTTCTCGACGAGTGGATCGTCGATTGCCTCATGAAGGGCCTTCACGACGCAGCGAACGTTGCTGGAATTGCGGTCACTGGGGGTGAGATTGCGCAGCTCGGCGACCGCATTCGCGGGTGGGGAGAGCGAATGCATTTCAATTGGTGCGGCACGGGAATCGGTGTGCTCCCGGAGGGGAACCGTTTTGTGGACGGCTCCCGCGTCGCTCCAGGAGACGTCATTCTGTCCCTTGCCAGCCGCGGCCTGCGCAGCAACGGGTTCACCCTCGCCCGCAACATCCTCCGGCAGGCCTACGGAGACGATTGGCACAACACGTCGTTCGATGAACAGACGAGCTGGGGGCAGAGGTTGCTTGCTCCCTCCCGGATCTTCGCGCCCGCAATTCGCCGATTGGAGAACTGTGGAGTCCCGATTCACGGAGTTGCTCACATCACCGGTGGTGGGATCCCGGATAACCTGGCACGTGTGTTGGCTCCCAATCGGCTAGGGGCGGCACTGGACACGCTTTGCCCTCCGCACGCGGCGATGCTCCGACTTCAGGAACTGGGGGGTGCCTCTGAAAGCCACGCCTACCGGCAGTGGAACATGGGCAATGGGGTGCTGCTTGTTGTTCCGAAAGCGCAGGTCAAGCCGGCTCTTTCAAGCATGGACGATGCAGGCTATCCGGTGCAGGTTGCGGGGGTCGTCACGGGAAAACCGGCGATCACCATCCGCACAGCCGGCTGTAGACCCCAGTTACTCACCTACGTTGTGAAGGACAGTCGTTCGGAGAGGAACCCGGGATAGAAGATCGCGCCATCGATGAGTAAACGGGATTTCAGAACAACGGAGCCGAACGTGTCAACCATCCACGTGGTGTTCAAAGACGGGGTAGGGGACGTTGTGGGAGAGCGCATAGCTTTTGAGGCGGAAAGGTTCTTGGGTATCGACACCGGCCGTGTCCGAAGCTCCAGACTGTACACGCTACTGATGCCGCTCACAGACGAGCAACTGCAGCAGTTCGCCACACACGGTCTGAAAGACGCCGTGCTTCACGAGGTTTACGTTAACTCGGTCTACCGTCCGCGGGGATTCCGTTCATATATTGCGGTAGGCAAGCGCCCTGGAGTGACGGACGACGAGGGCACGTCGGCGCAGAAGAGCCTGTGCGATGTGCTCGGAATCGCGTTGGACGGTGAGACCCAGCAGATATTCACCCGTGACGTCTTCTACCTCGAGCATCCTCTCGATGAGACTGCAGTAAGAAGGATTGCCGAAGAGCTGCTCGGAAATGTCTTGATTCATCACTTCGACTGCGGCGAGATTCTTGCGTGGATGGACTATGTCCCGCAGGTCAAGATCGAAGCAGAGTCCGCAACGGAGTACGTGGACACCTTTGTCCCGGACCAAGAACTGGACCGGCTCTCCAGAAAGCGGGTCCTCTCCCTTAGCCTGCCAGAGTGGCACGCGATCCAAGGCTACTACCGCGATGAAGCAGTGGTCAGGAAGCGCGAGGTAGTCGGGCTTTCTCCATTGCCGACCGACTGTGAGCTTGAGGTGTTCGCCCAGACGTGGTCCGAACACTGCAAGCACAAAGAATTCAACGCGCTTATTCACTACACGGATCTCGATACCGGAGAGACGAAGCAAGTAGATTCCCTATTTAAAACCTACATTCGGGGCGCCACCGAAATCGTGCAGAGGCGTTTGGAAGACGTCGGCCAGCGCTGGCTGGTGAAGGTGTTTTCGGACAACGCCGGGGTCGTCCGAATCGACAATGAGTACTTATTCGTCTTCAAAGTTGAGACCCACAACACGCCCTCGGCGCTTGACCCGTACGGCGGGGCGCTCACCGGGATCCTCGGCAACAATCGGGACCCGTTGGGAACAGGTCGAGGAGGAGGAAGACTGTTGTTCAACACGAACGTCCTGTGCTTTGCTCCTCCCACCTATTCGCAAGGCCTCCTCTGCGGGCAGCTTCATCCCAGGCGGGTCTTCGACGGCGTACGACGTGGCATCGAAGACGGAGGGAACAAGTCTGGCGTGCCTACTGTCAACGGCGCGATCGTCTTTGACGACCGCTACGCGGGAAAACCGTTGGTCTACTGCGGGACTGGGTCGATCATGCCCGCCTTATACCAGGGGAAGAATGCGTGGGAGAAGGAGATCGCAGAGGGTGACCGGATCGTCACGGCCGGGGGTCGGGTCGGGGTGGACGGCATTCATGGTGCGACGTTCTCTTCAGCGGAAATTGATAGACACTCACCGCGCTCTGCCGTGCAGATCGGAAGCCCGATTACGCAGAAGCTGCTGGCCGATTTTCTTGAGGTCGCCTGTGAGAAAGGCCTTGTAAAATGCTGCACCGACAACGGCGCCGGGGGACTCTCCTGCTCGATCGGAGAGCTTGCCGCGATCAGCGGCGGCGCCGCAGTACAGCTGGCCCACGTTCCGCTCAAGTACGCGGGGATAAAACCGTGGGAGATCTTCCTTTCCGAGTCACAGGAACGGATGACGTTGGTTGTTGAAGAAGAAAAGCTGAAGGCGCTTTCCCGTCTTGCAGCGGAGTACGAGGTCGAGGTGGCCGACATCGGCCGGTTCACCGGCACCGGTGTTCTGGAGGTTTACTACGGCGAGACGCTGATCGCTTATTTAGATCTTGATTTCCTCCACAACGGGGTCCCAAAAAAGATGCTTGAGGCGGAGTGGAAAAGGCTGAGATTGTGTGAGCCGCAGCTTCCGCTTGAGCTTGATTACAACGAGATCCTACTGAGGCTCCTAGCCAGTCCCAATATCTGCTCGAAGGAGCGCGTGATCCGCCAATACGACCACGAAGTGAAGGGCAAGACCGTCATAAAACCGCTGATGGGACCAACGGGTACCGCCCCTCAAGACGCCGCCGTGGTGCGCATCGGGCTCGACGGCTATCGGGGAGTGGCTATTTCCAACGGGATCATTCCACGCTACGGGGACATCGATCCGTACGCCATGTCCGCGGGTGCGTTCGACGAGGCCGTACGCCAGATCATCGCTGTGGGCGGTAAACTCCCGGATCTTCGTACCAGCAGAGGCCCATTCTGGTCGGTGAATGATAAT
>Ga0180432_10006612_pt1 | contig 15001 bp, 24 predicted proteins | sample SS_ome_10_FD_132414 | JGI IMG/M metagenome (GOLD analysis project Ga0180432, IMG submission 132414) | Hypersaline lake sediment archaeal communities from the Salton Sea, California, USA - SS_1_MS_2 metaG | ecosystem: Environmental > Aquatic > Non-marine Saline and Alkaline > Hypersaline >... | reverse complement strand
TTATCCCACCATATTTTGCTGTAAGGACCACTGGTTGATGACTTAAAAAACCAACATCCATTTTCTTTTCTAACGTCTGCCAGCAATTTGCACTTTATCGAGCATCCCTTTTCGGAAGAAAATGGCTCAAATTGTTTTCCACATACAATACATTCTTTCATATCGATTCCTTTCGCATGCAAGAATATATCATGGCTATATGGAAAACTATATGCCATGATCCCTCCTTTCGAATTTTAAGTAAGTAGATTTTTTCACCATCTTCCCCTTTTTTTATCTATCCATAATTTACGACCTAAATACAACAACACAAAAATGGAAAACCCTACAAGCCATTGCTCGATGGTTATTTTAGAAAGAGTCTCGGTCAACATAAAATCCTGCTCCCCTATCTGTATAAATGGTTGCTGTACGTTCCGTCGACTGCTGCACAACAAGCCGCTGTAATACAAGCGAGCGCTGACGCATGAACTCGGGCATGATTGCTTGAATACTTTCAACATCCATTCTGTCTTCAAATACTTTCTTTGCTGCACCGTATGCTATGTACTGCCACCACTGAGCAATATCTGGTTCATCCGTTATGTTTAACAGCTCAGTAGGTCTCTTAAACGCATCTATTTCTACCCTGTATACCTTGTCTGGCACTGGCCTGAACGTGAAGACTCTATCCTCATAAAGAACTGCTCTAGGCCGTCCTGTGTTGTATCTGAATGTTTGTGCTATTACTTCTTCTCCTGTTGCTGGTGCTATAGGAAATGTGAATGAGTACACACCAGTAAGGTAGTTTATGACGCCTATGCTCGTATCAGAGTCTGGTTCTACCAAGTCACCTACCTGTGTTTGAAGTCCTGTTACTCCGTCATACTGAGGAACGTCTTTGATTACAATTCCATCTCCGTCGTCGTCTATGGAGCTAAAACTTACGGTATTAGCGAGTACGGGTGTTTGGTTTAGAGTTCCAGAAAAAGCTACTGTTATGTTATCGCCAGTTGCCACTACTTCTTGGATCTCGTTTTTAGGATATTCACGGTAGAACTCGTCGCGTGATTGAGAGAGTGCGACGTCTTGTCCAGCTACATAGACTGGAGGCTGTACGCTTAGGTATACGTTCTTAAAATTGAACAGTGGGTCGTCTTCGTTCACTGTGTTGGTTAGGTATTGATCTACGTTAGGCATCGTGAAGAAGATAAGCTTTTGATCTACAGTAAACTCTGGAAAGTCATAAAGGACGAACGTGTTAACGTAGTCGTCTATCTGATTGTTTGTTAGTTGTGATGTAGATGGACTTCGAGTTAGCCTGCGTACTTTGGTGCGAATCTGCGTAAGCGTAGAAAGCGTTGAATCTGTCGATGCCATCTCTACTCCTATTTTTTAAATTAAACAAATACACAGGCCCTCGTTGTTAAACGTTCTGAGCTAGTACGATGTTGCTTTCTCCTGTTTCAAACTCTTCTGGGTCTACAAACTCCAAACTCTGAAAAAAACATCTGTGCTTCTTCTCAGATACTTTGTGTACTGGCTTACCATCTGCATCAACTGTATGTGAATGCACTGGGTACCAGCAGTCGTTGTTTAAGTGTCTTGCAACACCTCTTGGTAGGGTATAAACCTCACCGTCTTTTAGCCTATAAAGCTTAGGGTGTTCTCCTTTATATTTAGCGAAGTAGAACCCCATCGTTCCTCCAGGAACTTCCTTAAAACGAAAGATGCCCCTTACAGGCTCTTGGTCTTTATCCTTTTGAAACTTCAGACTGTTTTTAGGCTTTTTTATCTTCTCTTGCTTCTCTTCCATATTCTTCCTTCTAAGAGCTGGGTGGCCCTAGCGAACCACCCATATTTCTAGCAACTAGCCTATGTGAGTCGCAAACGACTTACCTGCTCGCCACTTAATTACGTCACCGTTACTTCCTCCTGGAGATCCAGCTGCAACACCTGCAGTTGAACTTGTTCCAAGAATCATTCCGATGAATGCAGTATTCAATGTTGCATCATCAAGCGAATTAGCATATGTGCTGTTAGCAGTTTCACCCAAAGGAATAACCTGTGCAGGTGTATAAGGAACTGCTGTATAGATTGGGAATGCAAATGCTGTGTATCCACTTGTATCAACGCCGATAGAGAACGTTGACGCTGTAACAACAGTTACTGTTACTTCGACATCATTGAGTTCTGTCATTCCACAGCCGGCAGGAACTTTCATTCTTACCTTTTGGCCTGTGACGTATCCGTGATCAACCAATGTTGTTACTACACCAGGACTTGCCTGTGTAATATTGGAGACTACACGCTTACGTGGATAGAACATGTCGTAAACAGTTCTGTTTGGTGCAAGAAGTCTATACGTACCATTTGCACCTGCGATTCGCCCTGGAGCTGTTGCAAGTGTATTAGCTAACCTAAAGCTGGTATCAGCTGTTACGGTGTCGACTGAGAAGTCTAAGCCGTTAAGGTTGTCATGGTTTGTATTTTGGATTCTTACGATACTACCGTTCACCATTGTTCCTGTGTCTGCAGTGCTATAAACAGGCTGAGTTACGTTTGTACCAGCCGTTATTGCTACTGCTCCACCAGGAGTTGAGAAGTTAGTGGTGCTATCTATGAGGGTAATACCTCGATATGTTGCACCATTAAATCCTACTGCTGCTGTTGAAAGAGATAGAACCTGAGAAGCTGCTGCATGGAATTCGACAAGTGCGTCATCCTGCGCCATTTCTCGTTGCCAGTACCACCTGACACCATCCCACTGCGTTGAAGCAGCAATGTTGGTGAGGTTGTAGACTTCTACCCAATCAACATCTGATCTCAAAGGAATGATCTTATCTGTACCGTCGGAAGTAAAATATCCTTGTTGGATAAGTGTGTTATATGCCATGATCTACTCCTTTACGATAATGTTGTACGTAAGTTGATGACCCACTCATCATTCAAGATGCGAGGGACTTCAGCAAACTTATATCCAACAGAAGCGTTCAAGGCTAACGGACCATCATATATTGGTGGTCTGTAGATAAATTGAGCAGAATATTGGTTCTGTTCAATACATGCATAAGCTTCCATACCAACACAGAAAATGTTGTATACATCTTCACCGAGATTCGAACCTGCAGTTGTTACAGATCCAATGGAAGATACCAAGAATCTCAAGTTACCGATTGCACCCCATTCAGACCTAATGGCATTCATAGGCGATGGATACTGGTTTTTGTTAATAAAACCAGAAACAGCGTCTAATTCGCCAGTAAGATCTGTGTTACACAATGCAAAATATGCATCACGAACAGGAGCTGTACCAAACTTATTCTCACCCTCAATGTTGTCTGTGATGGTATAAGCATCAGCAGAAAGAAGAGTTCGAACTACGGTATCAACGTCAGATCTTGTTATTTCTGTTGGGTTATCACCGTTTACACCGCCTGTACAGTTAACGAACGAAGCGGTTGATGCAAGCATATCTCTTGTTAATTGGTCTTCAGTTTGACGAAGGGAAACACCAAGTCGCTTTGCTGCTTCGTTCAAGACAGGGTCTTGTGATTGCAGTGTGACCTGTTCGTTCAACTGAATGTATGTTCCATAAAAAGACATCTCTGCATCGATATTAACAGCAGTGAGCTGCTGAGCCGGTGGAGTTACACCAGTGTTTCCAAGAGGAACCATTGCTGTTTCCAGCGGATTGTATCTGCGCATCCTAAGAGTTGTTCCACCCTTTTCAGGCATTGTTTTCATCACAGCAGGAATTTTGTGGATCATATTAGGAACCGGAACAGAAAGAAGCTTCATTGAAAAGCTTTGTTGAACCGGAGCTGGCAGCACACTCGTTGTTGTAATAGCCATAGGGAATCCTAATGATTAAAACAAACAAATAAATGCACCCTAAAGGTACATAACATCACGAGTGAGTTGACGAGGCTCTTACAGTCATGGGTTGGCGAGTCCCTTACGGCCATGGGGTGACGAGTCCCTTACTGTCATTTCAAGTATAACTATAGCGTCAAAACATGTGCAATTATTTTAAGAAAAATGGGTGGCGCGCCCGGAGGAGATAGATAGACCAACAGGCGCGCCCAGACCCCACCGAGAGGTCTGTAGTAGTATTGATAGGCGATTAAAGTCTCTTTGTTGCCTCTTCCATTTCTTTCCACAACTGTTTCTTAACATCATCCGTGAGACCATTAGCAAACGCATTTGCCATAGATAGTGGTCCATCACCAGTTTGCGGAGAAACACTGTTTAAAGGTCGAGGCTTTGACATATTTTCGTGAGCCTTCGCACGATCTTGAGCATGATTATCAGTAACCTGATGTGTTAACTCTTTGATCATCCTGTAGGCTGCTTCACCCCTGGAAAAAAGAGATGATTGAGAACGAGCTATGATGTCTGCCATAGCTGGATTCTTCTTCTTAAAGAGTTCCATGTTCTCTGGATTAACAACATCATCAAAGTCAGAGTATTGTCTTCTAAGCTTCTCTTCATCTGTTGTTATTTTTTGTTGTTGCTGAAAAGCTTCGAGTTGCTTCTTGAGGCCAGTTATCTCTTTCTTAAGAACTCTTCCCTCAACGAAATCATTATCGCCATAATCTGGTTCTTCATCTTGTGGTTGTTGAGGCTGTTGGGTCGTCTGTTCATACTGACGCAATTTATCAGCAAGCTCTTGTCGTTCACGTTCAAGCCTTGCCTTTTCTTTCTCTGCGTCAGCTTTTGCTTGTCTGAGTTGTCTAAGGTTTACTTCGTGTGCATTCTCTTCGTGCGGTGCTGCTTGTGCTGATTCCTGCGTGTTGATTTCTTCTAGCGCAACATCTTCTTGAGGAGCGGCTGGTTGTGTTTGTTCTTGTAGATTTTCTTCCATATCTCACCTTTCAGGTCACGTTTCTAGTATGTTTGAGTCTTCTCTTTCACTGTTTAACTTCTTAGCCAGCCTTAAAAGAGATCCATCTGAAAACTGTAAAACAAACCCGAGAAGCGCGTATTTCTCTGTAGGGACATGGTTTGAATTGTTCTTCATGTAATTGACTACGTCTGCTGCTGGTATGACCCATAGGAAGTCTAAGCGATCATCTTCTCTACAATATTTATATACAGCTTGGTCGTAGTCCGGAGTTGGACATGATTGACGAGCAAAAAAGTAGCCACGCAGAACATTCTGCATAAGCTTTTCTTTCTTGGTCAGCACTACTACGTAGAAATCTCCTTCAAATTTCCCAAAATGAGAGCGAACGCACTCATGTACGTTCTGTTCGTAGTCTCCTAGTTGCTCTCTCATTTGATCTATCGCGGTATGGCTACCTGCATCTTTCTTTGAAAGTTCAAGAGACCATTCACCAACTGTCTTTTTGTTCTTCTTCTCTACTACCTTCCCCATCTATCTCCTATTTTTTTGTATCCATCCTTTTAGCTAGCCTTCTTTGTCTAGACTTCATCATCATTCGCTCAAAAAACCGGAGCAAAGCGCGGCACACTCTCATAAACATAAAAAGAGTCCTTTCTTTCTTTCCCTCAGGTACTACATCCTCAGGGGTTTGATTGTCGGGATTCTCCTTTTTTTCCTGGTGTTGCTCGACTATCTCCTCAGTGCTTTCTGGAATATCTTTTTCTTCCATAATCACTTCTTCTTCTTTTTCTTTTTAAGCTTTTTTTTCTTTTTTGACAAACCAGCCTCCGAAAGAGCAATAGCAATCGCCTGATCCTGGCTCTTAACTTTTTTCTTACTCTTTCCAATATTAAGCTCGCCCTTCTTCCACTCGTCCATAACCTTCTTGACCTTCTTCTGAGCCTTTGTCTTCTTTTTTTTTGCCATTACTTTTTCCCCTTCTTCGTCTTCTTCTTTGGATCAAGTTGCGGGTACTTTTTATACACAGCTCTCTGAATCCCCTCAGGATTAGGCGCAAAATGTGCGCGGGCGAGGGCATTTCTTGCGCGTTTAAGAGTATTAATAGGGAACGAGTATGGAGAGGCTCCTCCAGATCGTCCTGCAAAGTTAGCAGGAGAAACGTTCGTGTATTCTCCTGTATTAGAGGATCCTGGCTTTCGCTCGAGTTTTCTTTCTCGGGCTTTAGAAATTGTGACACCTTTAGCCACCGTTACTTTCTTCTTAGGGGCCTTCTTCTTACCAGCGGTAGCCCGTTTTTTGGAGGTTTGGGATTTTTTCACCGTCGATTTTTTCTTGGTAGAGCTCTTCGGCATCGTTACGCTCCTTCTTCTTAACAAAACGCTTTTTATTACCAAACGAATCAGTTAACCCGCAAGGAGGTGGCCCCAAAATCTGAACGGCTATGCGGCGCGCCCTTCCGTCTTTTCTTACACTTACTGGCATCTCGTCTCCAGACCTGCTGTCATGGGAGGCAGTCCCAGTCCTCCCACAACAGTAGAGTAGTAATGAAGCCTAATTAATACTTCGTTGGAGCTAATTCTCTCTTGGTGTCGCTTACATCAGCCTTAACTTGCTTGTCTACGCCGCTCATTCCATCATTGATGTTTTCAGGAAGATACGATCCATTCTTTGGATACATCTTCATGATTACCTCTTGTGGCATCATTGCTTGTCCGACTTTTCCAGAGATCATTTCTCCGTCAGCCTTTGACATCTTTCTGTCGTAATATCTCTTCTTGGCCATCTTAAGCCCTTTCTGGAAACTGACCCACGGGGTCGTTGACCCTTCCGGATCAAGGTAAAAAGTACCTCTAACCTACGTTCTGCATTGCCTCAGTTGATTGCTTGGCCTGCTGCATAGCTCCTGCAACAGACCCTAATTGACCTCGGTCTGTCTTGCCTGCTTCTTCTCTATCTTGAGCGGCAAGCATCCTTGAAAGAGAAATTATTTTCTCTAACTGCGCGATGTCAATATCTTCGATTTCTTTAAGCGTCTTAGCCATGTTAAGAACACTTTGAGCTCTATCCTTGTCAGCCTCAGCTCTTCTCTCTATTGCTAGAGCCTTGTTCTCTTGTATGCGACTGAACCTTTCAACTCCAAGCCCTTGATCGGCTACTGTCCTTGCCTTGGCAAGATCAATGTTAGCTCGGACCTCTTCAAGTTGAGTCTGCATTTGCATCTGTTCTAATTGTTGCTGCTGCTGAGCCTGATACTCAACCGTTTCAATAAGATCCTTCTTATTTTGTAACGTTGCTGCTTCAAGTATTGTGCTGTCAGGAATAGGAAGCCCAGCCTCTTTAAGATGCATAAGCTGCGCAAACTGCATTTGCCGTTGCGTTGTTGTATTTATTCCTTCCTCTACTGCTGCGTCGTATCTACCAAACGCTTTGTTATAGAACTGAGCTGTAGGCTCTTGCTCTATGATCTTTGCTACCTTACCCGGAGTAAAGTTATTCTGAATTATATCTAGCATGAGACCGCCAAGTAACTTCTGTGACCTGTCTAACTGGTCAAACAGTATCTGTAAGGTGGTTAGGCCTGCACCTTGACGTAGCATGGAAAGAATGCCAGCTTTCTCATCAGTTGCTGAACCGAGCAGTTCTTCATTAACTCCAGATATCTCTTGGATCTCGCGTCCGAGTATCTCAGAAAGCTGGATCATTGAAGGAGGAATCTGTGGTGGCATAATCTGCTCGACATCAGTCATCTGGGCATCCTGCTTAAGGGCAAGACCCCTTCCTTGACCTGAAAGAAACACATCTTTAGGATTAACAAGAGAGTCGATCTTGTACTTGAAACCTGAGTTGATTTGACTCTCAAGGATATCTAATTCAATAACTTTTCTTCTGTTGTATAGGTATTGCGAATCTCTTAACCCCCTTACAACCCCCTGTATTCTCCATGGGTAATCTGACATCTGTGGATTGTAGTACCCAAAAACAGGCACAAACGGATACTTGTCTATACCCATAGGATTTGCACCGTCGTACATTACTTTGCCTTGTACAACTACAGCGAGACGCACAGTCGGAATCTCTGTATCCGTTACCGTGACTTGAGGATAAAACTTTAAATATTCTTTGAGCTTCTCATCATCCTTCCAGACCCATTCCATGGTTTCACCTGAAACGGTATCAACAAGAAGCCTTTGAGTTCTGTATGCCTTGTAGTAGAACTCATCGTATGTAAGTAAATTTTTTGTTCCTACGTTATAAGACTCTGGCATGTAGTTAAACTTGCCATCTCTTTCATCCTTTGCAGGAAGAGCCATGATTAAATCTTTGTGATCTGGAAGTAGCGATAATACCTCACGCCTTGTTAGGTATGAACGCTTCCAAATTGCGTTGCAGTCAGATAAATCTTTCTTCCTAAAATAGGGATCAATAAGAAATGTGTTATGAGCACAATTATCTACCTTGATAGAACCAGATACTGGATCAGTTCTATAGTCTACCCACACCTGCATAAGGTTGAGTCCTGTAACAAGAGCACCATGAAAGGCATCTGATACTGTCTCAAGCACACCTTCTCTTTGGTTAACCCACATAAGAATCTTGGTAAATTGATCTGACGTCTCCGCATCCCCATTTTCTACCGGCGTAACGATGGTGGACTTTCTATTTCGTCTTTGCCAACCCGATATCATATTCACAACACGCCTTATGCGGTTGAAATTAAACTGTCGGCGACGATTGTTTGGTATGAGCCCATACATGTCAGTCCAGAGATTTTGATCGCCAGCTTCAAATCTCGTGTCAATGCCTGCTTCTTCCCAAAAAGACTGGTTGATCGTGATGCTATCTTTGTAGAAGGTAGACATTCTGGCTAGAAGAGAATTGTCATTTTCCTCGTAAAATTCTGGCCCTAATTCGGGAAAAAGCATCTTTCTACCCTCGCTTTTAAAATGTTCTATCTATCATTTCAACGCTTACATTTAATAATACACAACGTTGCAATCCTTTGTATACGATTCACTTCTTTACATCGACCTTTGGCTTCGCTCGTACCGTCTTGTCTGACTCAAAGATGCCTTCTATTCCTACCTCTATTGGATCTTCACCGAAGTCTAGTGTATCTTCTTCCGATTGTTCTATGTAATAAGGTTCTATACCGTGAAGCTTATCCCATAAAATATAAGCGTTATCCTTGACGATTCTAACGATTACCAAAGCTGCCTGCTTGGCCTCATTCTTATCTCTCGGATGAGCTACAAAAAGAATCAATGCGACGCAAAAGAGACTCAAAAGAAGCATCAAGGATCCCGCCTTCATCTATTTGCTCTCTTGTTTCTTGTTTTGGAGAGGTGTCGAGGCTGCTTCTTCCGTCGCTGCAGGAACTATCGCTGGTGCTTCTTTGTGTGTGTGAGGAGTGTGCTCGGTCTTTTTTTTTGTCTTATTAGAGCCAAAAAGAACTCTACCAAATGTCGCAATTCCCCTTCCTACAGCAATTGCAGGAGTAGCCGCTGTTTCTAGAGTTTTTTTTACACATGAGCTGAAAAAAGCAGAACAGACTACGCACAACAAAACAAGCGCAAGCTTTCTTTTATGCATTACATCCTCCTTAGATAACCTTACCTAAAAAACGGTGGAAGAGAGGACTGTGAACCGTAGATAGCTTCATGCCTTATCTTTTCCAACTCTTCCGACGACAAACCATCACGTGTCTTCGGCAGAGAGATGCAAAGATAGCGCATGCAGTCGGCAGCGTGACTATGCTGATCGTGGAGCGGTACATCTTTATACACCTGCCGCTTTGAATCATATTCCTGCCGATAATTCTCGAGTGACCTTATCAGTTTGGCACAGCGTTCCTCATCAATCCATATTTTACTTAAAGCTGATCGCACAGACTCGATTCCATCCATGATCGAAATGTTTACTGCAACAGTAAATTTAACTCCTAACTGCTTCGCCTTTTCTATACGAGTCATACCAGAACCAAACTCTTTTACCTGTATATCATGAGGGGCTATATGACGTCCATACGTATATGGCTTAGACAATACGTGCGTTACGTAATGCTCAAGCCCCTCTTTGTTCTTCTCGTAGTAATCAATTATCCGTACAGTCTGACCTATTACCTGAAAGAAGATTATCGATGTCGAATCTCTTACACCTATATCCCACGCTGTATGTACCTTAAATCCGGCCTCCCATGGAACAACAGTGATTTGGTTATTAAGCCTCATACGATCTATGTACTTGCAGTAGTACGATCCTTCAACCCCAGCGTTGAATGATACATAGTATTCTTGCTGTACCAAGTCTGGTGACATCAAACCTTCTGAAATCTCTCTATCTATTTCCTTGGGGTCTATATGACGTGTTTCGTTAAGTCCTAACTTGCATGTCCACCAATCAGGAGAATTAAGAGCCAGTTGGTACAGATCCCAAAAGTGATTACGACCTCGTGGAGTAGACTGAAATATCGCCCATCCTTTGTTTGCTGCAAGTATTGGAGACATAAGAGCGTAAATACGCGGGTTCTGTAAAGCGTATTCAGAAAATACTACCCCTTGAGGGTTGGTTCCTACTATTCTGTCTGGATTGTCAGAGCCGATGATCTGTATAACAGAGCCGTTAGTGAGAACTACCTTCATATCCTGAGAGTTTGTAGAAGCAACTACTTCGTCAGGAATGTAATCAAGAAAGCGTATTCCTGAAATGGTAACAGACGACCAAAGGATCTTCTTACCTTGCGCATACGTAGGATACACAATGTAATAGACCCCCGGCCGAGATATCGCTTCCCGAATAGCGATATTCCATGTGCATAGATCTTTACCCGCACGGCGACACATAACTATTACCATACGTCTGTACCTATCTCTGAAAAAAGCTTCAAACATAGGACGCTGATAGTCGCGCGGTACGAACTTATTTAGATGTACTTCTACGTCTAATCTGCTCATTTCTTCCTTGGCGCTTTAGACATACTCTTCTTCTTAGGCCTTCCTACTTTCTTAGGCACTTCTTTCTTCTCTACTTTCTTTACAGATAGCTTCTTTACGTCTTCCATGACCATGGACGTGGTTTGCTTAAGCTCATTAAGAGAACTATTCATAGCATCTACTCTGTATAGCTTGTTATCTAAGACATCTATCCTGTCTTGTAGGTTAGAGATGGTTCCACGTAGCTTCTGTTCTTTCATGTCTGCTCTTTGAAGAAGGTCGTCTCTTTCTTCTATCTGGGCCCTTAGTTCTCTGTGTAAGCGTTCTTGCTTTCGATTGAACCTCAGCTTCCCAAAAAGACGTGAAAGTAAGTAAATGAATACCGAGATCATTGATATTGCTGCGAATGCAAGGATCGCGTAGAAGGCAATCCATTGCAGCTTTACGTATGATGTAAATGCGTCTGCCCCTCTGTGCCCTACGGCTAGGATGGACCCAAACCTGTCCATGTTCTATCTCCTCTATAAAATAGTCTTCTGATTGTACTCGTCTTCCGTTCCTATAAATGCTTCGTTGTAAGCAATGACGAGATCACGAGACACCTGCCAGACCTGGGATTCACCGTCTGTCAGGAATTCATCGTACTCCATGATCTCGTCTGCTAAAGAAATGAATGTCTCTACATCCTTGGCATTCAGTTTCTCAAAATAAAGCTTCTTGTATATGCCCCACGCCTTCTTCTTCTTACGCTGTAACATCTCGCTGAACTCCGTCTCTAGTGCTTCTAGCTGCAGGTCATTGGTGTAAGACTCAAGCTTCTTGCGCGGCTCTTTCATAACTTCTTCGCGGAACTTGAGGTAGCGCTCCTTAGTCCGCATGTATTCTTCATATTTCTTCTTGAGCTTGTTCATACTAAAAGTTTTCTATGTCTTGCTCTGGTTGCGTTGTCTCCATACGGCGTTCTATGATATCCAACCTTCTTCTTAAAAGATTTAGATCTCTTCTTATGTCATCAAGGCTATCTACCATATGGTGAAAAGGGCTATTAGCGTCTTTGTACTCAGTAGCGATCTCGGTTAATACGTCTAGTAGTTTCTTCATATCTGTCATCATCTTGTTCCTCTATCTCGTTAAGTTTCCCTTCAAGGATGTCTCCCACTGTATCCAATACGTCATGTGAGGCTTCGCAGTACTTGTAGAGACCATGTAGGTGGAAGACTTCTTCTACATAATCACTCTCGCCTATATCTCTTAACCTATCTGAAAGGTATTGTACTCGTGTAATCAGATAGGAATTACACTCGCTCATTCTTTTCTCCTTTAATCCAAAGCTCTTCTTCTATCTTTACAGCTTCCTCGTCAATGACATCTAAGCCGAGCGCCTTCTTCTCATTCTCTATGAGATTGACGTTGATTCTATGAAGGGCGTCTTGAAGCTCCTTGAACTCTTCCTTGTGTAGATTCATGATGGCTCGCTTGATTGACTTAGTTTTGAGTTCGAGTTTCTCTAGTCGCTTATTAAGCTTCCAAAAAACGTAAAGACCAAGCTTGAACAACGCTACTGAGAATAGTAGAAGCATTGAGTCTACGTCCATGGTTACTCCTCATGAAAAAAGGGTGCGACTGGTTCCTCCGGTACTGGTTTTATATGTTCGGCTTCTTTTTGCAGGAGAAGTTCCTTATAAAAAGCGTCTAAAGTACCGGAGATCCCAGCCAAGCTGCATGCTATACGATCGAGAGCTTCTTCAATATCTTGTAAGCTATTTTCTTTAACATTCTTCTTCTTCACCGTAATCCTCTTTGTCTGGGTTTTTAAGGAACTCATGTATGCAGTCATCAATAACTTCCATGAGGAGTGCTATAGGATCATCCTTTAGGACTTTAGGTGCAGAAAAAGGATCGAATGTTAATTGCTTGTGAGAGTTAAAGCTATTAGATATTGTTACTTTTACTTCTTGATTACTCTTCATGGCATGATCCATGAAATGTTCAATTGCATCGATGCTTAAAACTAGAACAGCTTTTTCGAAGAACATCTTTGCAGTAGGTTCTTTATGTAATGAGACCTCTATGTCCCAACCGATTATAAAGTCATCGGTGTTTATGGCCATACTTAGGATTTCAATCATCTATCTCCTCCTCGTTTGCCTTTTTAATACAATACAGTTTCTTAGCAGCAAAGACGATGAGCATCTTGGCTATTTTATCATGCCGTTCGGTGTCTTGCTCATCAGTCTCGTATGTTATTTCATGTGATGTGCGATCCTTCTCTATCACACTTAACTTTACTTTTACCATCCTTCTTTCCAAAATCTTCCATTACGATTGTATAGTTAACATCTGGGTTGTGCTTAGATTGAGAACGTGCTTTAAGATCTGCTCTTCGTTCTTCAAGCTTCCACCATGAGTCGTCATACTTTGCCTGTTGAGACATTACCATCGAAGAATTTAGTTTATTTTTAAGAGCACCTACTTCTCTGCGCATACCTATAAACTCTTTAACGCATTCGAGGGCCGTTCTCATAACAGGGAAATTTTTACAAAGTTTGTAGAAAGTTGATTTTGGGATGCCCTTACTGAGATAGAACTCGCATATTACAAATGCGTCTTCTTTATCTCTGGCCCAGATAACGATCTCTTTAGCCATCTCTTCGACTACCTGCTCTGAGATGACGTTTTTCCTTAAAGTGTAGAAGTTGACGTAGGAATCGTTCGTCCACGCCAAGGGCCCTTTTTCAGATGGCGTGTTATCTTGAAAGTTATTACTCATTTCTCTCTCCCTATGGTTAGGGTGTACCTTCCATGGAGCAGCTCATGGCCTTGGTGATGACATTATGTTTGCATCTTTTGAGGAACGTTGCCATCTCTTGGCCGAATATGCTTTGCGCTCTGCCTAGTGTATCGGATTTTTCAAGGTCTTCGAAACCTTTTACCTCATGTTCGATGTCATAGTGCTCTTCTTTCTTGTGCCATGGTGCGTATGACGGATGCATTTTACGTTCCCTTTTTGGTTCTGGTGGTAGTGAAATCTTTTTGGAAATAAGAGGATTTTTCTCTGATTCCGAAAAATTGTAACGATCAAAAAGAGAATAGTTTAGTTCTAAGTTCTGTTCTTTAGTAGCTTTGTACGCAAGTTCATGTAAATAAGCAAAGGTGTTCTTGATCTCAGTACCCCTTTTTAGGGATTTAATCATGGTATCATGCGCATGCCTAAGCGCCGACTCCGGAAAGATGGAAAGATTTGCCTTTCCATATCTTGATAAGTCTAACGTCTGAGATACCTCTTCTATCGCTTTCACTCTTGCGCCCCAATTCGGTTTGTTCATCACTCTCCCTCCACGCTGACAGACTGGTGGTGGGCAAGCCGATGTTGTTTGTGTCAATTTTCCAAGAAAACCATCTTTTCTGTCGCGCGCTCTCTTACTATCGTAAGTTAAGTAACTACATGGACATGATATTCTTATATTATTTAACTTACTAATAACTAAATAACTAAGTCGTGTGACATTTTCGATTACAACGTCCGGTAGGGATGTTAGCACCCACTTAATATTGTTTATTACACGTTTCAACTTAAAAAGTGAAGACAATTCGTATATACAAGAATCGTTATGACGATACCTCTTCCTTACCAAGCCATACGCACATAACACACGCATCAACCTGTTTACCGTCTCCCTACAACAACCAACTCTTGCCGCAATAGTGCTCTGGGAGTGGTGAACGAAACGATGACGCTTCTTAGCATCATACAAAAATGCAAGTATCTTATGCGCAGTCTTCGTAAGGTAATTCTCACAAAAACCAGACGGATCAAAACAAAACGCACACACCGGCCGCGCATCGTTAAACACACTTTCAGAACTGTTTCTAACACAGACTGTCAATAAAGACTCTAGGCTTGGGACTTTTTGCGATTTTGCTTGACTTAGACCAGATATGAGTTTAGGTTGTGAGAGTGTTTTTATGTGCATAAAAATACAATAACAAAAAATCCTGGAGAGTCCATTGATTTCCCAGGATTTTTTGCTTAAGGCTTCTTGTTTTTTGGGTCATAAAATTCCTTAGTGGATTTTAAGTTAATCTTGTTGAAAAATTTAACTTACCAAAAACAAGAAGCCTTTTCTATTTCTATGCGCGTTACATTGTGATATAGTTACATGGCAATAATGCTACGTTCCCGCATCTGTAGCAGGGCGATCTTAAACATGACGCGTAAACCAATAAAAAATGGAATCCACAT
>Ga0180432_10006611_pt1 | contig 15002 bp, 17 predicted proteins | sample SS_ome_10_FD_132414 | JGI IMG/M metagenome (GOLD analysis project Ga0180432, IMG submission 132414) | Hypersaline lake sediment archaeal communities from the Salton Sea, California, USA - SS_1_MS_2 metaG | ecosystem: Environmental > Aquatic > Non-marine Saline and Alkaline > Hypersaline >... | reverse complement strand
GCGGCCAGACCCGCCGCACCATTCTCAAACATCGGGAGCAACGCCGTGCCGCTCCGGCCAAACAGCACCATCGCCAGCGCGGCCCGTTTCGTCGGGTCGCCGATTTTGCTGATTGCTTCAGCGATCTTGGAAAACTGCTCTTCAGGCGAGAGGCCATCGAGGTCTTTCACCGTCATGCCCAGGTCGGCCAGGCCATCGACCGCGGTGGACAGGCCACGGCCTGCATCGTAAATCGTGCGCTGCATCCGGCGCAGCCCGTTTTCCAATGCCTCAAGCGAAGTGCCAGATCGTGTCGCGGCGAACGACAGCGCGCTCAATGCCTCGACGGATACGCCCGTCCGCCGCGCCATCTTAGCGACGTTGTCGCCGGTCGATGCGAACACTTTCGCTGCACCGATCAGCGGCGCCGCGATCAGCGCACCCAGCCCGGCCACCTGCATACCGATACGCCGGACGCTGGCGCCCCACTGCTGAACCCGCTGATGTGCACGCCGCAGCCCCCGCACGAGCTTGCTATCCTCGGTGAATAGCTCGACGAACGCGCGACCGGCTTTGATTGCCCCAGCGGTGACAGCCATCTCTTATCTCCGCATGCCCTTGCACATCCTCTTGAACTCGCGAATATCGCCGCTCACCTGGCGGGCCTGGTCTACGTGCGGGTTGAAATCATCCGGCACATAGGCGCGGCTGTGCTTCGGGTCGCGATTCGCATTGGCGATCATCGCGAGGATCGTCGATGTATGCGCCCATTGGTCGCGGCCGCGACCCTCGGCAACCCACATCAACTCCCGTAATGTAAGCCCGTCGCAGTCTCGCCCGACGGCCCCGGCGATTCGATAGATGTCCCGCCAGATGTTTCCATCGCATGGCGGACTGTCTCCTCGACATCCATCTTCTCGATCCGCGTCTCTGCCGCGACGCTCGCGGCGGCCAGTATCGCCTGTTGTTTCGCGACCGCCCTGGCCCTGTCGTTGCGGCCGCGGCTCTGGAAAAAATCCACGAGCTCCGCGTAAAACGCATCCTGTGCCGCCAGCAGGGTGCGGCCGTCGAACCCGGCCCGCACATCATCATCCGTCACCTTGTGCGCCTCGAACTGATCTTCCAGCAGAGCGCACAGCACCTCGCCCAACAGCACTTCATCAGTGCCGATTCGAGTGAGCAATGGCGGGTCGCCCGATTCCGGCTGCAACAAATCCACGCCGAGCTTGTCCCGCACGAGCTTCGCCGAGCCGAGCGTGAGTCGTATGCTCCACGCCCGGCCCTGCGCATCCGTGAACGATTTCATACCATCTCCTTCTCAAAGCAGGCGATTACGATCCGGCCTCGACCTCGACCCACTCGTCCCATTCCGTGAGTTTCGCGGTGACATCAACCTTGATCGATTCAGCATTCGACTCGGTGCGGTTGAACCGCGTGATCGAGAACGAGCCCTTGGGGCCTTGCGACCCGACAGTTGCCGCCAGCCCGTCGAGCGCGCACAATTCGATCTGCGTCCCATCGAGAAACGCATCGCGAATGGCGAGCATCGCGGTGTCATCCGGCAACCACTCCATCCCCCATTCGAGGGTGAGCGAACGCAGGCCCTGCGCGGTAGCCGACCAGCCGCTATTTGCGCGAGTCGTCACATCCGCCTCGGTCGCATCCATTGTGCCGGTCAGGTCGCGGACATTGTTCGCCACCGCCAGGCTAGCCAGCGGATCGCCCGCGTCGCCGTAGTACAGTTTCGCATCGATACCGAAATAATACGTCGTCGCCATGTTGCCATCTCCTCATGTTCTAATGCTATCTCGCCATTGCGGCGGCAGCTTTGCCAGTTCCGATTGAAATGCCGGAGCCATGAACGGCCGCGGCTTAATGTGTACGACTACATCGTACGGCTCATCCGACCACCGCGTGTACTTCGTCATCGTCGCATAACCGCCCTCTTCGAGCAGGCGCGGCACTTCGCCGCGATGGAACGCCACGGGCCCGATGACCACATTCCGCGCGTCTGGGGCAACCGCGAAATACATCAGATCGCGAAGGTGGCCGGCGTGTGCGGAGGGCGGCTGGCCGGGCGCCGAGCTTTTCTTCCGCCGCCGCATCGAGGTCTTTGCCGTCTGCCGCACGAATGCACCAAATCTGCGCAACTTTGCATGGCGCGTTTTCTTGGCGCGCTTGAGCACGGCATCTTCGTTGAACTCAAACTTCACGTTGAACCCGATCATTCGCCCAACTCCGCAATCAGCGACACGGTAATCAACACGGTGCACGCGCGAATGGTGATGTGCTCGGCGGAATACTGCGGGGCCTTTGCCACGTCGATTACGCGGGCGTCGGCAAAGGTGCGCGTCCGCTCGATCCACGCGAGTATTTCGTCGCCAAGGCGCATCAGCCGCCCGATTTCCGCATCGGTCTCGACCCGCTGTTGCAAGCCGATCTCTACCGTCAGCCGCTCGTATTGATGTGCCCGTGTCACCCGCACAATGTCACTGCCGCCAGGTACCACGCTCACACGCAAATCTTCCAAGTCGCGCAATTCAACCTGTGGCTGGTACGTCACGATCGCCTCGAACTCACGCGAGAACGATTCCTCATTCAAGCCCACCGCGATTGCGGCGGCTACGTTCGCGATAGTGCTCTCGTCGGCTATCGGCGCCCAGGCGGTCGAGCGCCAGAAACCGCCGGTGAGGGTTGCGACGTAATCAGCGAGCGCTACGCCCATCAACTCACCGTCCTTCCGACCGCCGTAACGGCCAGAGTGTAGAGCACCGTAGTGTTGTCGGTGTCGTAGAACGTCCACGTGCCCGCCGTCGTGTCGATCACGACCTTGCCGCGTGCGAAAGCCCGCAACTGCCGGTAGCTGGCCAGCCCCTCCAGCACTTCAGCGGTGAGCAGTCCGGCCGCGTCAATGGCTGCTTGCGCCCCGTCTTGCGCGGCTTGCTCGACTACCTCCGCCGATATGTCATTAAGCGCCGCGATTGCCGAATCTACCGCGTCGATACGTGCGTCCATCTCGGTTTTTGTCGGGCCATCGTAATCGGATAGCGCGGCGGCGGCCGCGGCCTGCACAGCGTCGGAGTCCAAGTCGTTCAGCTCGACGATGCTCGTCGCGAGGTCGCTCAGTCGACTCGTGTCGATCCGAAAACTATCGATGGACGCCTTCGCCGCGACACCGCCGACAGTAGCCGCGATCGTGATCTCGACGTGATCGCCGTCGGCGTAATCGTCGGGGATCGCGCCTGTGACTTTGTAGCGGCCGGTCGCGAGCTTCGTGACGGTCAGCGTGTTGTCCCAACCCGTGGGCGAGGAGCCATCGTCTACGCCATTTTTCGTGACGGTCGCGACGGGCAGCGTATCGGCGTCCGTCGCAATGCCGCTGTTGAATGCCTGCGTGGTGAATTGTTTGTAGTAGTTGTCGCCCGGCTGGTAGCTCACTGTATGACTCCTGATCCGATCACATGTGCACCGCCGCCGCCCGCGCTCGGCACAGTCCATGCAGGTTGCACGCGCCCAGCGATTGCCGCGCGCCAGCAGTCCGTGTCGCCGCCATCGATGCTCGCGCCCTCGACGCTGAAATCTTTCACCAGGACATTCGCGCCCGCCGCATAATCCTTCACATACACGCGAGCCGATACCCAGATTTCCTCTTCGGTGCCGCCGGTCGAAGTCGCCGTGTAGTTCACCGCCGCCGTTGTGTAGTTGCCATCGCTTAGAGTCGGGGCGTGAGTTGCCAATGTGCCGTGAATACCGGCCGGGTCAACGACCAATACCACGTCGCCAGTCAAGCTGGCAAACGCCGCCGATTTCACCTGCGCCGATACCGTCACCGTGTCGCCCGTTTTGCAGGGGAACTGCCACCAGATCGAGGGGAAGTTGCCGTAAGCATTTGCGGCGTTCGCGTCCGGCACGGTGATCTGATATTCGCCAGCCGCAATCGTTTCGATCAACGGCGAGTGCCATTCGGTGTGCACGGCAAAGTAGTCGCGGTCGAGGAGCCATCCGCCGGAATAGCTGCGTTCGCCGATCTCGATCACGGTGCCGCTGAGTTGGATGAAAATCGGCGTGCCCTCGATGTCGTTCGCGCATCCAACGAGCGTCGCGCGCGCTCCGCTCAACACATACAACCCGCGCGTGGGCGAGGAGGCCGTGCCGGACGATGTGCGACCAATTGCACCGCCCTCGAACCGCGTGTCGCCATAGCACAGATACACGGCTGCCACACCAGCGTGGCCCGTGAAATAGCAGTCGCGGAACGCGAGGTCGTTGCATCGCTGCACCTGCGCGCAATAGTTCGAGGTAGTCACGAAATTGCAGTCGCGGATGTGCACGTTATCGCCCAGACAGTCATAAAGTTGGATCGGCAGCGCCGCCGTGATCGTGCAATCTTCCATCCATAGTGCACTTTCAGTAACGATCAGCGCTGTGCTTGTGCCGGTGATGTCGCAAAGCTGCAAGTAGCGCCTCGAGCCGGGGTTCGTGTCGTTCCACACCATCGAGGTGCCCCCGAGAATGATCTTCGCCCTTGCATTGGAATGACCACGTATCTCGAAAATATTCCCTGCGATCTGTGCAAACGAGCCATCTTCAATGTCCAGTGTCACGCCGCCTGCCGTCGTGGTGTAGATGTGCACATTCGATAGTTCGTCGGTTTTCAGCACGGCGCTGTCCTGCTCTGTCGTGTTGCCCCGAAACCGCACTTCGCCAGTCCATCCTGGCGGTGATAGAAATCGATTGCACCAGAGTGTTGCCGGAGGAGTGCTTCCGGGCGCGTAGTCCCTCCCATTTATCGTGAGGACAACTGCGGCGCTGAACTGGACATTAGCCAGTTTGCCAGCGTCCGTTTTCTCGTCGGTCGTGATTGTCATCGCATGCGCAATCGTGATGGGATCGTCCGTGGCGTCCGGCTTGCGGCCCAGCGACCAGTTGGCGCCCGTCTCCCAGGCGCCGGCTGCGCGTGTCGTATTAGCGGCCATCGGCGACCTCCGTAGTCACAGCTACCGCCCCATCGATCTCGCCCGCGAGAATGCGTTTGCGGGCCGCTTGCAAGCGCTCGATGTCCGCATCGATCTCGGCCACCCGGCGGTCGCGTTCATCCACGCCCACGCGTGCCTCTGCCAGCCGGATCGCCAGCGCTTCCGCACGCGCCAGGCAATCCCGCTTCGCTGTCGCCAGCAGCGTGTCGCGCTCGGCCTTCAGCCACTTCCGCCGTTCGTCTGGCTCTTGCGGTGGCGCGAGCTTGGCCGTGGCGATAATCGCGTCGGACGGCACGAATACACGCTGCATCAGCGTGGCGGTTGTCCGATCCCAGGCGTCGGCGACAACCTCAAACTCCATCGTCGTGCCGCCCATCGTCTGCCGCGCGCGGATCAGTTTCGCTGTGGCCATGTTAACTCCCGTACAGCATCCGAACAATCATCGCGCTAGCAATCGAAACGACCACCCCAAACAAAACCCAACACGCTTTCACCAAGCCGGCGACCCGATCTTCCAGCACGGCAATGCGAGTCGTGACACCCGGCGACGTGCCGTTCTCGCCGCGCAGCAGCCTGTCCAGCCGGGCTACTTTTACCCCCACATCAGCCACGCCCAACTCCAGCCGCCCGAATGCCGGCTGGCAAATCTTCTCGTACTGCTGCTGCTCTTGATCCACAGAGTGACTCCTATCCGATTATCGCCGTATGAATCCGATAGCACGTATCCAGCGCAATAGCCTGGTAGCATCCGATGCCGCCAATATCCACCACCTGGTAGATACTGCCGCCCGGCGTGATTTCGATGGTATCGCCCACACGCGGCCGGATCGCTGCACCGTCGATCTCCATGTCGCTCACCAATACAATGAAATCCATCGTGGCCGCCTGCACCGTGAACCCGCCCTCGTCGCTGCGCTCGTACGGCGTACGCCCGCGCGTAGCCCGCATCTCTATCGTATCGTCGCCGCGATGGTAGGTGATTGCCACGCTGATACTCTCGCCGCGCACGCGGTTCAGCATGTCGGTCGCCCGCGATAGAATATCATCGCTCATGCCGTCACCTCGCAAGGGGCGACGGTGCCCCGGCAGGCGGAAGGAGCAGCACCGGCCGGGGCGACCGTCTTGGTGGCGGGCGCCTGTATCCCCAGTATTTCAGCCAACATTTTGCCGTCTGCCAATTCATCGATCCGCCACTGTCGAGCGGCCAGCCATTCGAGGAAATTGCGCACAGCCGCCGTCCCGCCATGCGGCACCCATCCATCGAGCATCCGCCGCATATCAGCAGCGATTGTGGCGAGCGATGTTTTTAGCGCCACGCCCGCGATGGTATAATTCGCCGGGCCGAACGCGAGAACGGGAACACCCTGCGCTAGTGCCTCAAGGCCTGCAGTGGAATTGATCGTGATCACGAATCGGGCGCCGGCTATCGCGTCCGATAGCGAGCCCCCGCTCTCTTTCGTGCGGGTGTACCCGGTGCGATCATCGCCCGCCTGCACCCGCAGGATTGTTTTGTGGCCGCGGCGGATCGGCGGCCAACACAGCGGATGCGGCCGGAAATACACCGGCACACCATGCGGCATCGCACCAGCTACCGCGCGCTGCAAAGGCAACGGTCCCTGCATCTCGCTCTCCCACATCTGCGAATCGTTCGGCACCTGCCCGATCACCAGCACGTATCCGTGATCGCGCGCGCGCGTCTCGCGAATACCATTCGGGAAGAACTCGCTCAACCGCACCGCACCATTGGCCGGGGCCGGTTCGCGCAACCGCTCGACCCACGACGCCCGGTGTTGATTGCCGCGCGGGTCGATCTGGAAGTATTCATTCCGCCGCCAGAAACCATGCTCGCAAAACAGCCGTCGCGCACCGAGCTTCTGCGCCGCAGTCATGCTGTCACCGCCCGCCGTCGGGCGCACACCGTTCCATGCGGCCACGATGTCGGGAGTGTCGCTCAACTGATCGAAATTGCGAGCCGCGGGTGCATAGGATTCCACGCGATAGCCGAGGCGTTCGAGGCCCTGGCCCAACGCGCCGAAAAAAGACTCCTGCTGCTCGAACCACGGCGGATCGGCTGCGGGAATAGCGGCCAGCGGTTGCGTGGAAATGGCCGCATCAATTTTCGCCTCGTGCAACGCCGCCCACAAGTGCAGCCCGCACGGCAACTGCCCGCCCGTATCCGGCAGAATCGCACGGATAGTCCGCACATCGCCATTGCGAACCGCGCGAAACATCCGCGCGGCCTTGTTCGGCTTGACGCCATACCACCAACATTCGCTCGCGATCTCCACCCAATCTGGATAGGTTCGCGCGAACCTGGTGAGCAATTTCGGGCCCCAGGCGCCCCAACCATCTGCCGCATTGTGTTCGGCATCGTTACGATGCGGGGTGGCCATCAGCATCCGGTTGAGCGCCTCCCAGCCGGGCCAGTCGCGGGTCACAGCCAGCACCGCACCGTTTAACCACGAGATGCTTCCTTCGCGAAACTGCTGCCCCAGATACATTCGTTCGCCGTCCAACGCCCACGCGCGAACTACATCATCCAGCGGGCGCATCGGAAAAATGTCCACGTCGAAATACCAGCCGCCATGCTGCTGCAAAATCGAATAGCGCAACAAATCGCTTTTCTCGGCGGGATGCTCCAGCGAATCGTACATCTCGCGATACTGCTCGGCCAACGCATCTTCGCCATGCACGATGATCTCGTACGTCGGGTTCAGCCGCTTGAACTCGTCGATATTCGCGGCCGCCCAGCCGGGCATCTCTCGGCCAAACCACACGAAATGGATCACACGCGGGATCATTCGACTTCCTTCCTCAGCCACCAGCTATGCGCCTCGCCTACAGGATGATAGCTGCGCCTGCCGCTCGGCAGGCCGCCCACATGATGTTGAGTGATCGCCAAGTCACACTCGGCGAATGCCGCCTCGCAATACGCGCGATCCATCACCAAGCTGTGTAGGTCGTCGCGCGGCTCGTCGGCCAGGTCGAAACTCAGCCACGCAAACCCGCCATCACGCAGGTACGTCGCAATGTTGCAAATGGCCAGCGTGAAGTCGTACACGTGATCCAGAGCATTCCGCGAAAACACCACGTCAACCGATTTTGCCAATTCGCAATCGAGCGATTCCATCGGCCGTGATAGCGCAATATCCGCAAGATCGAGATTGTGCCCGGCCACCTGCCGGTACTCGCTCAGCAGCGGATCAAGCGCAATCAGCTTCGATACGCCCGTAAACCATGCGGCCATGAGGCCCGGCCCGCAGCCTGCATCCATCACTACGCGGCCGGCGAAATCATCTCTGGCAAATCCCCAATGTGTCCACTCGCGACCCGCATCCGTCTCCAAATCGATTATGTGAGCCTGCTGCAAGTGGAATCCAAGCTCGCCAGGCTGAGCCTGGCGCTCCCACTGCTCGCGATCTATCTTGCCCGTGGCCATTCCTGCTCCTCGAAAATGAGGCGGTCGCGTCGCGCGGGGCGCTGCTATAGGCGACCCCGCGCGACGCGACCCCAGGGCTACTGACTCACTCGGACATCGACAGTGGTGTCGGACACGCCAGCAGCCTTGGCCACTTTGCCCAGCTGCTTGTGCGTCGATGCCGTCGCCGTCACCTCTTCGTTCGTCGCATCCCAGTATACGATCGTGCCGACGGGCAGGGCCGTGCCGCTGCCGGTATCCTTCGGCATGCGAAACACGCCGCTGACCGCCAGCGCACCGAGCGCATTCGCAGAAATCGGGTGAGTCGCAATGCCTACCAGATCGACCTGCACCACCACATCACCGGCGTCGACCGCGCTGCCAGGCGTGTAGTCGATGTAGTCGCCAACGGAAACAAAAGTCACATCAGACATGATTCATTCTCCTTTGTGTTGGTTGTGCCTTACGCGGCGCCCTTCGACTTCAAGCCCGCGCGGTACTCGGCCAGCGCGCAACCGAAATCGTAATAACACCGCCACGAGACGCCCAGCGTGTCCACGTTCTGATCGAGGCCGAAATACTCCACGATCGGTTCGGCCTGGCCATTGAGGTACGCGATCTCGCAGGCGGGCAGGTCGGCGGGATCGGCCAGCAGATACCACGCGGTATTGCTGCCGTCGTCGTAGGTCGCGCCAAGCAGCGTGGTCGACATCGGCTCGAACGCACCCTGCCACACGTTCTGCGCGGGGTCGCGTCGCGCCGCACTCGTGCTGGCCAGCCCGGTCGCCAGCAGGTACTGCGAGCTCATCAGCTCTTTCGCGGTCACCTTGAGCGCGGATGGCACGAGCAGAATCTTCGGCTCGACGAGGATCGGATCGCCATCCGGGCCGGTCTGGTCCGCGAACATCTGCACGGCAGTCGCCAGCGAAGAACTTTGCAGGTTCGTCGCGGCACCCTCGAAGTAGTTGCCGCGCGCGGTCGTGAAGTGCGAGGCACCGGCGCCGGTCGCGTTGAACAGCGCGAACATCGCCCGCTCGCGCGCGATCGCGGCCTTCCGGCCAATCGCCTGGGCGGCCTGGCTGAACGCGCCAAGCTCGTCGTTGATCAAATCCTGCCGCGTGATGGTGAGCACAGCACCGCGAGTCTTGAGTTGTCGCGTGTAGCTCTCCTCGCTCATGTTCATGTGCTTCAACTCGCCGTCCGGCGCGATCTCTTCGAGGTCGCCATTGAGCGCCATCGAATACACCGTGTGCGAGTGAAAGTTGACGTGCGAGGCCGTGCGCGCGATGCGCGGCACCACCGCATTGATTCCGCTGAACGCAGCCGCAAGCGCCTTGTTTGCGACAGGGCCGAGAATGCCCGGCATGTCCACCGTCGAAAATGCCGCGCGAATCCAGTCGCTACCGCGCAACGTCGAAATCTCGCGACCTTTCGCGCGAGCGGCCAGGTCGACCACACCACGCAGCCCGCACTTGCTGATCGCTCCGGCGTCGTTCACCACCTGCTCGCCGTATTCGGCCAGCAGGGTTTTGTCGTCGGCGATCCGCTCGTGCATGCACAAGGCCGCGGCCAGCACGGCGTTCGAGGTGGATTCCCGCTGCCGCTCATCATTGCCAGAATCGGGCGGCAACGGACGTTCGGCCCGCATGACTTCCAGTTGGGCCTTTTCCACCGACCATTTCTCGCGCAGCGCCTTGGCTGCGATGTCCAGATGGTCGCCACATGCGGCCTGAATCGCGGCCGCTCGTTCCAGCCTCGCAGCGATTTCGGATTCCACATCCGGCACGGCAGGCGTTACGGCGGCCGGCTTCGCCTCCGCAACGACTTCCTGCGGCTGATCGTTTCCCGATGCCTGTTCGGACATATTCTGATTCTCCTTTTCCTGCGCGGCAACGCTGGTATGCGTGTTCATATCCGCGCCGATTTCCACGAAACTGATCTCGGCCAAAATGGCCTCACGCACGATCTGGCAGGGGCCGCTCACGTCGCGGCCGTTCACCTTTGCCATCTTTTTCTCTGGAAGAAATTGGCTGCGCACAACTCGCGCGCCGATGCTGGCCTGCCACGGGAACCCCTGCTGCGCGTCGGCTACAACCTCGCGGGCATACCGGCTGGTGCACGACACCACCCCGTCAGCTGCGATCTGCCCGCCCTGGGCGTCTACGGTCACACTGGTCGAATGGCCGATCCGGTGATGGTGCCCCTCGCGGATCGGGATTTTCTGGCCCCGCACAACCAACCCGGCCAGGTCGATCACTACCGGCACAGGGAACGAGCCGACCGACATTGGCCCGCCTGTATACGCGAGCATGTGGAATGTCGGAAGCGCCGCGCTTTCGCCCTGCCCGGCCGCGGCTGTGATCTGCAATTCCGCATCGCACAGCAGGTCGACCCTTTTCTGTTCATTCGATTTTGCCATTTGAGCTTGTCCTTTCGCTTGCGATTCGCAGACCGCCTGCCGCTGTCCGGCGTCCGGGAACTCGCGAACCATCACATCATCAGCCATGCAGCGCTGAATGAACGCCTTGTGCTCTTCACCTTCTCTGCGTTCGGGGAGCGGCATGGTTACTCCTCATCCTCTTCAGGATCGGCAGCCGATTCAGAACCTGCCTCACCTTTGCTGAGCGGAATGCCGAGTTCTTTCATCAATTGCAATTCCTGCGCTCGCGTCTCAAGCGCTACCCGCACGTCAATGCCCCGCTTCGCGTACTCGTACGTGAGGGTCGTCGTATGATTCGCGAGGCGGCGTTCCTGAGCTTGCGCTTCCTTGGCCGGGTCGACATGCTCGTGTCCATCCCAGTACCACTCGTGCGGATACTGTGCGATGTTGTCAAACCGAAATACGTTCGACGCCTCCTGCGCCCACTTCGCAAATATCCGATCCAGCAGAGCGATGCCAACATGCGCCTGCTGCACCATCAATGCGCGATAATACGTCTGATGATCCAGCCGGCCCGAAGCGTAGTTGTAGCCGCTCGAATTGCCAGCCGCGATATTGAACGGCATGTTCAGGCACCGCGCGATTTCGTTCAACAATTCGCGCTTGAAGTCCCCATACACCGTGGTCGGCTGTTCGGCCTTGATCTGCTGCGCGCCCCATCCCTCCGGCGCGAACATCCCCATGTTGCGCACCAGCTCGATTTCAGTGAACGGCTCGACCGTGGATTCCTGAGCATCCCCGGGCGGGGTATTCGTCGAAAAAATCAACCCGAAATTGGCGGCCGTCTCCGCCGCAGTCAGCACGGCGAGCGTGTACCGGCGCAACTGGGCGAACAATTCCAGTGCCGGGGCGAGGTGCGATATACCACGCCGTTGGCCTGGCCGATCCTCGCGATACCAATGCAGCACCGAGTCGGCTGGAACCTCCTCGACATTGCGGTTGATCTGGAATTGCCTGGAGTTCGGGTGATGGGACATGATGCGATACAGCACGGGGTTGCCATACTCATCATATTCGATTTCGGGCTGTAAGGACTGGCCGCCCGTAACCATCGCGGGCGCCGCGACCTGGTCCGCTTCCACCAACCGCACATCGAGCTTGATGTCACTGTCGGCGGCATAATTGGAGAACAGCACGCCGAACGATTCGCCGTCGGTGGTCAACGCCATCGCCATTGTGCGCAGCTTCTCGGCGAGCGCAATAGCACTTGCCCACTCGGCGAACCTGGCCTCGATCTCATCGTTTCGCGCGTGATCCGGCGAATGCAGCTGCAACTTCGGCCCGGTGCCGATGGTGTCGTTCGCGAGCGTTAGCACGATGCCGCGAGCGTAGGAGTTGTTCGCGACCTCGTACCGGGCGCGATTGCGGAGCGTCTGCCGTGTCGCGGCGTTCGTCGCGTCGGCGGGCGACAGATTGTCCGCCGCTGCCCAGTGCCTCCGGTTCTCCGCCGTAGTCTGGGCGGCATCATACCGAGCGCGCACATGCCGCTGATACGGGCTGATGATCTGCCGCGTTTTCCGGCTCCACGGCCACCACGACATAGGCTATGCTCCCGGCGGGATGATTCGGAACAGGTGGCCGCGCAGGATTGCAGTCGGCGAACTACGTCGCGCCAATTTCATCGCGAGGTATTTGTCGGCCTCGATCAGGTCTCGGAGTGAGCGCTGTTTCGCGCTCACGCCATCGGCCGCTGCGCTCTCAGGTTCGAGCGCTCCCTCCTCGATTCTCGTCTCGATGTCGTCTGGCATTGGCAATCCCCCTAATTCAGTACTGCAATTCCACATAAGAAGATGACACGAAAAAACCCGCATTGCAAGCGCAAAACGGGCAGAGTCGGCCTAATCACTCATTTCGTTACGTATTTAGACTTTCAGGCTCCTTTTTGCTCATATGTCGTGATCCGCCTGCCGCAGTTGCGGCACTCGCGCCGGCGCCGGATTTTGCCGTTCAGCGCACGGCGGGTGTAAATCACCCGCAGGTCGCGGCATCCACAATTCGGACATTCAAGGCCCCGAATGTCGGTATCTGCGTGCATATCATCCCCTCTGCCCGCACCCTTGCCCCGCCCTCAGCCGCCGTATCTCGTCAGCCGTGTAGATTTTCCGTTTGCGGGCCGGGGCCTCCGTGCCCGGCACACAAACACCCTGCATGCTCGCCGCCGCCGCACAGCCCACCAGGCAATCCAGCCAATGGTTGTCGGGACGCTCAGGCCGCTGCTTCCACTCGTCTACCACGCGGCCGCGACCCTCGGTTTTCACGCGATACTCCGCCGTGAGGTGATCGGCGAGTAGGCGGTGTGCCTCCGGCTGGCGCCCGAAAAGCGACAGGCAGCCCCGGTCGCCCATCGGCACTGCGAGCCGCGCATGCACTGCGCTTTTCCAGAAGTTCGTGTCGTACACCACGTGCCGCACCGCCCGCCTACCCGCCTTCGGTATCCGCCAGTTCAGGCCCACACGGTCACCGGGACTGTTCGTGTACTGATCAAACGGCCGCGATCCGGCCCCTACATACCGCCCGTGGCCAGGCATCAGCACCGCCGCATGCGGACTCTGCCGGCAGAACTGATAGACCACGTCCGTGCTTTGCCCCCAGTTCGCGTCGATCACGCAACGTTCGATCCTCAGCATGGCCCCGTCGTCTCGCCGCCACTCACGGCCCAGATAGTCGGATGTCAACTTCTCAAGCCCCGCGTAAATCGCACCTTCCAGCCCCACGCCCCGCTTAGCCATCGCGAGGGTGTGCCGCGCGTCCTTGAGCGTAAAATATGATATGCTCTGCTCAGGATACGTCCCGTAGTCCACCACGTAGCCGGTGAAATCGTCCTCCCACGCGGCCACGACGTAGAACAGCAGCTTCTGCTGCACGTCGATGAACATCGTGAGGTGGTTGCTGCTGATCGGCACCTCGAAACGTTTCATCCCGTTGACCTTGCTGGCGATCTGATCACCGTTCAGCAACCCATCATCTTCGGCAACATCTTCCGGCAACGGCTCGTTCTGATACTCCGCAAAGAACGCCGCCTCGTCCTGCAGTCGCAGGTTCATCGCGTGCTGGATAGCGGATGCTTCGTCGTGGTTGAATCTCTCTGGCCAGGCGACGACGGCGCCCGCGTCCATCGCCTCGCGGTTCTCCACGTAAAACGCCGTCGCGTCCCGGAGGTCGCCACGCACGCGCAAGCTATCAGCCCGAAGCTCGGCGTACTTCTCCCACAGTTTCTCGTTCGTCGGGAACTCGTAAATCAGCTTCGTGCGCTCGCCGTTCCAGTCCGGGTGTTTGTCGTTGTTGAGAATGTTGTCCGCCATGTCCCCGGGCCGGATGATGGTACAGGGCATGATGCCGGAGATTTTCTTGCCGGGGCCGGACAGGCCCAGCACGGCGCCCGCCAGGACACGCTCGCGAGTCGCACACTGCGACAGCGACCGAGCCGACTCGTCCGTCTGCGGATCGTCGAGCACCACGAGGCTGGGCCGCACCGTCTTGCCATCGGCCCGCTTGTACTTCATGCCACGGATACGGCCGGTGATTCCGGCCACCTTGATGATCGCGCCGGATGCCACGCTCCCCGGAATCGTCGGCAGGATCATCTCATTCGCGAGCCAGCCAATGTGCGTTCGCTCGCCGAGGTACAACTGACCTGAGCAACGATGAGCAATGCCCTCAAGCGCCCGCACCGGGAAACATGCCTCCGGGAAATCATCGTTCAGCAAGTCGTTGCCCTCGACCTCGGCCTTGATGCTGTCGAGCATTTCGCCCGCATGCGCCTCGCTCGCGCCGATCAGGCACACGAACTCGTGATGGCCGTAGAGCACAGCCCACACACAGGCGCACTCGGCAAGCGTGGTCTTGCCTGTCGCCCGCGGCATCGCCATCGCGAACAGCCCACCGTGTAGCACGGCCTGCTCGATCTTCGCGATCACCCGCAGGTGATCCGGAGACCACGGCAGATGATATGTTTGCGAAAAGTATGACTCACAGAAGAACCGGAAGTCCCGCTCGGCTCGGCTGCGTCGAGCGGGATCGACAACGGCGGGTATCTCCCCGATGTCGCGTCCGGTGAGCGATATGTCGCGACTGCGGCGAGCCGCAGCACTGCGAACAATATCATATTCGCTGGCCTGGTGTTTCGGCATTCACGCTCTCTAATCTGGTATTCCTATACCTAAATAAAGAAACTTAGTGCCAGTTTGGC
>Ga0180432_10006610_pt1 | contig 15004 bp, 8 predicted proteins | sample SS_ome_10_FD_132414 | JGI IMG/M metagenome (GOLD analysis project Ga0180432, IMG submission 132414) | Hypersaline lake sediment archaeal communities from the Salton Sea, California, USA - SS_1_MS_2 metaG | ecosystem: Environmental > Aquatic > Non-marine Saline and Alkaline > Hypersaline >... | reverse complement strand
CTGGTTAGTCCCTATTTCGCCTACTGCCTGGCCCGCACTCATGACTTTCGGGAGACGGCGATCAAGAGTATGATTGGGTCGTCTGGCCGGCAACGCGTGCAGTCGAGTTGTTTTGACGACTTCGCAGTAGCTAGACCACCGCGTTTCCTACGAGATGAGTTTGATCGGGCTTGTGAACCCATATTCAGACAAGTCGCCGGACTCGCATCACAGATTCAATCACTTGGCGAAGCCCGCGACATCCTCCTGCCGCGTCTGATGAACGGGAAGGTGACCGTTTGAGTTCCTACACCGAAGACACGCTCGTTCAGCAGACGACGGCCGAGTACCTGGAACAGCAACTCGGCTGGGACTCGGTCTACGCCTACAACAACGAGAACTTCGGGCCGGACAGCCTGCTGGGGCGCATATCGGATCGGGAGGTGGTGCTTACCCGCTGCTTGCGGAAGAAACTGGTCGAACTGAACCCGGGCCTGCCTGATACGGCCTACGACGATGCCGTGCGGCAGGTCGTGGCGACCGTCGCGACGCAGACGCTTCTGGCCACAAACCGGGAGAAATACAAGCTTCTTAAGGACGGCGCGCAGGTGACCTTCCGAGACAAGAAGGGCCTGCGGGTCAAGCAGCGCCTGCGGGTGTTCGATTTCGGGGAGGCGGGGAACAATCACTTCCTGGCGGTTCGGGAGTTGTGGGTGCGCGGCGACCTGTACCGCCGGCGGGCGGATATCATCGGCTTCGTCAACGGCATTCCACTGCTGTTCATCGAGTGCAAGAACATCCACAAGAACCTGCGAACCGCATACGAGAAGAACCTCTCTGACTACAAAGACACCGTCCCGCACCTGTTCCACCATAACGCCATCGTGATGCTCGGCAACGGGGACAAGGCGAAGATCGGGTCGGTTTCTAGCCGGTTCGAGCACTTCCACGAGTGGAAGCGTCTGGCCGAGGACCAGCCGGGCGTGGTGGACATGGAGACGCTGCTCAAGGGCATCTGCGCGAAGAAGAACTTCATGGACATGGTGGAGAACTTCATCGTTTTCGATGATTCCTTTGGCGAGCCGCGGAAGATCCTCGCCCGCAATCACCAGTTCCTCGGCGTCAATCGCGCCATCGAGGCGGTGGAGGACCGGGAGAACCGCCAGGGCAGGCTGGGCGTGTTCTGGCACACGCAGGGCGCGGGCAAGAGCTACTCCATGGTGTTCTTCACGCGCAAGGTCCACCGCAAACTCGGCGGGAACTTCACGTTTATGATCCTGACCGACCGCGACGACCTGGACAGGCAGATATACAAGACGTTTGCGGGGTGCGGCGTGGTGGACCACGACCGCGAACCATGCCGAGCCGCCAGCGGCCGCGATCTGAGCCAACTGCTGGCGCAGCAGAAGGCGTACGTCTTCTCGCTGATCCAGAAGTTCAATCAGGACGTGGACCCGGACGAAGGCTATACCCTGCGCGATGACATCATCGTCATTACCGACGAAGCACACCGGACGCAGTACGGCACGCTGGCGCTGAACATGCGAAACGCCCTGCCAAAGGCCAGCTACATCGGCTTCACGGGCACGCCGCTGTTCAAGGATGACGAGATCACACGGCAGGTCTTCGGCGAATACGTCTCGATGTACGACTTCCAGCGGGCCGTGGAAGACGAGGCCACCGTGCCGTTGTACTACGATGCGCGGGGCGACAAGCTGGGTGTGGCCGTGGGCGACCTGAACGAACGAATCGCCGAGAAGCTGGAGGAACTGGAGACCGACGAGGACATCGACGTCCAGCAGCGACTGGAACAGGAACTCAAACGCGACTACCACATCATCACGGCGGACAAGCGGCTGGACCAGGTGGCGCGTGACCTCGTGCGCCATTACTCGACGGCATGGGAATCCGGCAAGGTGATGCTGGTCTGCATCGACAAAATCACCTGCGTGCGGATGTACAACCTGATCGGCACGTACTGGGGCGAGCGCATCGAAGAACTGCAGACTCAGTTGGCTTCGGCCGCGGACGAGCAGGAGGAGATATACCTCCAGCGCCAGATCGAGTGGATGCGCCAGACGCAAGCTGCGGTCGTTATCAGCGAGGAGCAGGGCGAGGTCGATAGGTTCCGCCGGTGGGGCCTGGACATCCTGCCCCACCGCACGCTGATAAAGCAGGGCATCGATCTGCCGGTGTCGATGCGCCGCAAGCCGCAGTTTCGGAACATGCAGCGCATGGACCTGGATGAGGCGTTTAAGGAGGCTGAGCATCCATTTCGTATCGCCATTGTCTGTGCCATGTGGTTGACCGGCTTCGACGTGCCGTGCCTGTCCACGCTCTATCTCGACAAGCCACTCAAGGCCCACACGCTGATGCAGGCCATCGCCCGCGCCAACCGCGTGAACGAAGGCAAGCACAACGGACTGATCGTTGACTACTGTGGAATCCTGAAGAACCTGCGCAAGGCGCTGGCCACCTTTGCGGGCGGAGGGGGCGGCGGAGGCGGCGGAGGCGGCGGGCCGGGCCCGACGAAGCCTGCGGAAGAACTGCTGGCCGAGTTGGCTGAAGCCATCGCATTCGTTCGGACGTTCCTGGCCGACCGGGACGCGTCACTGGATGACATCATCACGAAGACCGGGTTTGATCGTAACGCCGCCATCGTGGTCGCGAAGGAGGCGGCGAACGAGAATGACGAGACGCGCAAGCGTTTCGAGGTGATGTGCCGCGAGGTCTTCAAGAGATTCAAGGCCTGCATCAACGTCGAGGGCGTCAACGCACACCGGGCTGATCGTGACGCGGTGAATATCGTCTACAAGAGCTTGCAGCAGGACCGCGAGAAGGCGGATATCACCGACATCATCCGCCGGCTTCATCAGGTTGTTGACGAGGCGATTGAGACAAGGACGGATGGCGAGGCGGAAGACGGGGCGGTCTTCGACATCAGCAAGATCGACTTCGACCGGCTGCGGCAGGAGTTCGAGCGAAGCCCGGCCAAGCACACGACCGTCCAGGGCCTGAGGCAGGCCATTGAACAGAGGCTTCAACGGCTCCTGGAGCGGAACCCATTGCGTACGGACTTCCAGCATCACTACGAAGGGATTGTGGCCGAGTACAACCGGGAGAAGGACCGGGTGACCATCGAGAAGACTTTCGAGGCCCTGCTGAAGTACTATCAGGAGATGGATGAAGAAGAGAGTCGCGCTGTACGAGAGGGGCTCGACGAGGAATCGCTGGCGGTGTACGACCTGCTAGCGAAGCCGGAACTCAGTGCCGCGGAAATCAGGCGGATCAAGGCAGTGGCCGTCGAACTGCTTGAGACCTTGAAGGCCGAGAAACTGAGGGTCGATCATTGGCGCGACAAGGAAGCCACGCGAGATGCCGTCCGGCTAGCCATTCGGGATTTCCTATGGAGCGAATCGACGGGTTTGCCTGTTGACCAGTACACCGAGGGCGACGTGCAGGTTCGAGCGGAAGAGGTCTATCACCACGTGTATCGCGTCTATCCAACGCTACCGTCGCCGTTTTATGCAAACGTGGAGGTGGCATGACCATGAGAGGCCCCAGTGCCACCACTGAAGGCTCCGTACGCCCAGGGGTTAAGCATGCCAGATAAACCCGATGCCGCACGGATTGTCGCTGAGACATTGGCTGGTATGCTGGCTGCTGGTGGTACTGCTGCTGCTACGGCCGCCGGCGCTCCTGTCGTACTTGTGGGAATGGGAGCAGCGGCAGTGAAGGGGCTCTTCAAGTATGTCGTCGCCCACATGCCAGGCAGACCTGATCCTAAGGGACTTCTTCAGCGAATACGGGATGAACGAACCTCGCACACTGTCGAGACGATACGAGATGCTCTCGTCGAGGCCATGGGGCTGAAGCCGCAATTCGCAGAACCTATCGAGGAACTGGCGGATGCCGTTCAGGCGCGAGAAGATGGTCGGGACGAAGCACGCTTCCAGAGCGCCTTGCTCAAGCTGTTTACGACGGTAACCGAAATCGCAGCCACGTTAAAGGACATCAAGGCAGACACCGCCTACATTCCAGAAGTCCACAGCACTGTGAAAGACAATCAGGACCGTCTCAAGCGTATTGAAGCGGCCATGGTTGCTCCTCAGGTGTCTGGCGAAGGTGAGCATGGAACCCAGCAGTATCTCAGGACGCGTGTTGAGAGCCTGACATCAGAAGTACGTGATCTGCTAGATGCAAACGGCAGAGCGAAGTGGGATCAGGTCAGTACTGCAATCGCTGAACATTCGTGGCAGCAGGCCTTCGAACTCGCCGCGGAGATGGAACGATGGCTCGATGATCAGGGCGACAGGATATCAGACGAGGTCAAGATTCAAGGGTTACTGATCCTCGCAGATGTAGCCGTAATCAGAGACTCTGGATTTCCCTTCGACGACAGGCAGGATATCTCGGAGGCCTCTAGGCTGCTGGCCAAAGCAGAAGCGACAGCCACACCAGATATCGAGGGTGAGACAGCAAGCCGGCTGCTGCGCGCGCGCGCCAAACTGGTCTACATCGAGGGTGATCACGGCAGAGCATTCGAGATTATCGACGGCCTAGACGATCCTGGGACGATCTCGCTGAGACTGGGAATGATGGGGGAAGAGGGCAACTGGGCAGAAGCCTCTGATCTTGCTGCCGCACAGTCCGAGCCTCACAGGAGGTGGGCTGCGTCAGCCGTCGTCGCCCACGTCAAAGTTGAACGCGCCGACCATGCAGAAGCCATTCTCGAGTGGTCGAGAGGGCAGGAGGCGTTGACTAAGAAATCGTGTGCCCTAGCCTTCGTTAAGGCAAAGTACACGGGCATCATCGGCGAGGGCATGGGCATTTCCCTGCTGTCCCTGACCCAAGCGGACCGCGTGTTACTCGGTCAGCTACGGACGTTGGTGGGTGAAACATTCGGTGCTGCACTCACGGATGGCCCATCATCAGGCATTGATGCCGAAGCTCTTGAAATGGCCATCATGCTCGGACATGTCCTACGAGAGTTCCAGGCCTGCCAGGATGCTGCGGATCAACTCGTAAAGTGGCAGCCAGTCATGCCCGAGATGGGGCGGGCGGTGTTGCGCGGCGATGTAGCGGCTGTCGATGGCTTGGCAGGCCGCTTTCTTGATGAGCACGGTGACACGTTTCTGACACAGATGCTCGCCGCAATGCTGATGGTCGAGGTCGAAGGCGATGCTAAGCGAGCGTTGGACCTGTTGCTGCCGATGCTGGATAGCGCTGCTGTTCCTCAGCGAGAGGAGATTGCCACAACCGTGCTTATCGGGGCGCAGTACTGTGATGTAGGAACTGTGCGTGGTGCACATCAATGTGTATCGGAAGCGCTGGGGGACGAACACCGGCGGGCCCTGATGCTTAGAGCAGTTCTTCTGGCCAAGGAGGGCTCACTGGGCGAGGCTCAGTCCGTAATCGAGCCCTTGGCCGACGATGATGACCACATCTGGCTCCAACTCGCTGCGAGCATTGCCACCCAGCAGAACGCGTGGTCGGATGCGGCACAATTATTGCATCGAATCAGCGAGGCAACCGGACACGTCGAAGTCTACCGGAAGGAAGCGGAGGCTTGGTATCGAGCAAATCAGGCCATGAACTGCGTTGAGCCACTCGAGAAGGCTCATCAGCTACAGCCTGATGATGGTGAGACCATCCGAAACTTGGCCGCAGCCTACCACCTGGCCGGGCGGTTCGTAGAGGCAGCGGCCAAGTACAACACCGTCTGGCAGGCTCAGGAGCACACGCAGGCTCTGGCTATCAACTACTCTAACGCGCTTGTGCTGAATGGGAACGTCGCCAAGGCTATCGAGATTCTGAATGCGTACCTCCTAGAGGCTGGCGACCAAGCCGAATTGGCTCCACTGCTCGCATGTGCCCATCTACTCCATACTCAAGACGATGCTGGGGGTGCGCTGGGGCTACTGCTGCCCCACTCGGACAGATTTGATGGAGATCACAGGTATCTGATGGCAGTGATGCAACTGGCATACGCCTCTGGCCGCGAAGAGGAAGCAGGCAAAGCCCTTGAGAAGTTGGTTGGCATGCTCAACCAGGGGGCCCTGCCGGAGGGGGTGATGTGGAAGACGACGACTGATGATATTCAGAAGATGCATGATGAATGGAACGAGCGACGCAAGCACGTTGACGGTCTCCATCTGTCGGGGCGCCTACCGTGGCTGATCGCAAGCAACTGGATTCAACCGGCCAATCACTCCTTCTTGTCGTGGCTGATTCGAACACAACCCCTCGTGCCGTCAGATCATCCTGAGAGTACCGCCGAATACTCGCTCTACAGCACGAATAGCTTCACAGCCATCGACGCCAATGGGCATAGACATCTTGCTCCAATCACAGCGCCGGACAAGGGCGCGGAGATTGTCGCCGACATGTCTGCGCTGATCACACTGCATCGACTCGGACTGTTGCAGACCGCATGTGCATATTTCGACAAGGTCTATCTGCCGCGGTCGTATCGGGCCGCATGGCTGGAGGAGCAGGCTCGGATTCCACATCATCAGCCCCGCCAAGTCGAATCACGACAGGCTATCATTCGTGCTGTTCGCGAGGGCCGCATTCTTGTCGCTACTGACGAGCATGTCACTGCCCCTCGGCTGGATGAGTACGAGAAGGATGCTCAGGGACCGACCCCTGTTGTTCGCATACTGCAGATCGTGAAGTGGCTGTGTTCCAGTGGGCGGCTGTCGGTGGAACAGAGAACTAATGTTGAGTCAAGACATAATCAGCCTGGACTTATTTCAGACACCGATGCGAATTTGGCTCTCGATGCTGGTATGGTGGTTGTCAGGCCACTGACACTCCAGACAATCCACGATTGGGAACTTCTGGACGATCTATGTCAGGGGCTGCGGGTGTTCGTTGAGCCTGACGATCTTCGCGAGATTGAGACTGCACTCCGGAATCAGGAGGCGTGCGATCAAGCGGGCCAGTGGTATCGGGAGCTCGTTTCGACAATAGGGAGCACGTCCAACGTTGAGTTCATTCCGCTGAATACCGATTCAGGAGAGAGCTGCGACGAGGACGGACAGAATGAAGATGACGGCCATGATCGCGTGGTAATCCATCTCGGAATCGATGCAGCAGTCCTCGCTCAACAGATGAACCTTCCGTTACTTGCGGATGATCGTTACTGCCAGCAAGGCCTCCTCGGCAGTCGGCCTGACGATCCCCAAGCCGCATTCGGAGTTGCCACGCTCATCGCTGGACTGCGCGCTGATGGTCAGATTACGCCAAGAGATCACGCAGACCACTTCCTGCAGTTGGCCAAATGGAGATATAAGTTCCTACTGCCGCCCGTAGGTGTTTTGCTCGAAATGGCGTCACGGTTTAGAGACGGTCTGCCAGGGGCACAGCTTCGTGAAGTGGCCTCTTACGCTCAAGACTGCATGCGAGATGTCGGCCTCTACGGCGGCCCTGAACAGGTCGATCCACCCATTTCGATGGCGATGAGGCTTTTCAAGGCATGGATTGATACTCTAGCAGACTTCATTGTGAACCTGTGGTGGGATGAACGATTCACAGAGGAGCAGGCAGCGCGCCTGACTCGGTGGGCGAGCCGCTACCTTATGCCAGCGTGGCCCTGCAATATCCCTTCGGCAAGTTGGCGACGGGCTGCTTACGTTCGACGGTATGCGTTATTGGGATGTCTTGTAACGAACTTGTTACAGAAGGAGGATGTGCGGAAAGCGTATCGTGTCGTCGATTGCGTTCGACGTAGCATCGGCCTCCGTGAAGAGGAACTGGCCTCCGCTGCGGAATCAGCAAGCGAGGCGATGATCAGGGTCATGTCAGATCAGGACGAGGAGATCGTGCGATCCATCCTCGTTCGTGTTTTCAAGACCGTGTATGGGGACCGCCCTGAGATTCCGTGGCGACTACTTCCGGTCGCGCAACGAGCCGGATTGATCGATTCTTCCAACGTGGCTTCGGATGTTCTGGAGGAACAGGTATCTGTTATTCAAGACCGAAACCATGCCAAGCGTCTTGCTCCACTGGAAGGTCCCTTCGCGTACTGTCTTGAGGGGGATAAGCATGCGTTGGTGACGTTCTTGCCTGAAGCACTGTGCTCATCTCGGACCGATCTGAGAAGGGCAGTGCTCGGCAACCTCCTACCTCAAGGCTTCTGCCCGAAGACGAAGAGTACGCAATCGCTACTCGAGCAAGAAGCCGACGATATACGAGCAGACAATGTTGAGACGTGGGTACCTGCAGTTGGCCGAATTCTTGAGCCAATTCAGGAGGACTTCCTACTGAATATGGCGGGGTTCTCCCAAGGCCAGGAACGACACCATGACGACGCCTGTTCCAAGTGTTGGACGCACTTGATCTGCCCAATGGCTGAGTCATTGCTAGCGATTGACCGCGATGGATGGAGCTTACTGCCCTTTGGTGGTAAGGCCGAAGCTGGCTTACTGACGATCCTAAGTGAAGCGGGTACGCTAGAGGAACTGCTAACAGTCTATGACCGATCTGCGGGGCACCTGACGCTTGCGCCACCCCACGATCTCGGAACGCAGATACAGGAATTCGTTACAAGATCTGTGAACACTGATGGGGTCTGGCCTGGTCTGCAAGAGTGGCTGCACGATCAACACCGACCGTGGAGGCAATACCATGCCTGCCAAGCACTTCTGTGCAACGGCGAGCTTGTGCCCCCAGATCAGCAAGAAGCCTTCTGGAACCTGCTCGCCGAGATTGCGGAGTTGTCTGCTATCGACAAGGTCGATTCGGATGAGGCGCAGGTATGGCGGTTGGAGGCCGAACTGGCGGCCAACTACCTGAGGACTGTTGATCTGGGGGGCTACGGACTTGAGGCAAATCGCCCACTGACGTCATCTTGGTGGGCAGCTCGCACGGTCACCGAGTTGCTCACGTGCAACCTTCCGGCCGAGAATGTTGCCGAGCAGATCAGGCAATGGCGATCGGATCCGATTCTCCGTGGAACATTGCTCATCCATGATGCATGGGGATGGCTGAGCCCGAAAGCGTACTCGCCTGCTCGGTTTGCCACTCTGAATGAAATGACTCCTCGATCCATCGCTTTGCTCGTGGCAACGGGAGAATTCGCAAGGTCCGTCGGTGTTGAGTCAATCCCTGCCAGTGTGCGAGCGAGACTACGCGAATGCTTCTGCGCGGCTCTTGTCATTGGAGATACTGCAGTCGTTACGGACGAGCAGGGCCTGTGGATGTGGGAGTACTCACTCGTTGAATCTGCGAAGGCCTTTCTCGCTGCTCTGCCGGACGAGGAGCAGACGGATTTGGCAGCACAGGCCATCGGGTTTGTCGACAGTCTAGCCGATCCAGCATCCCTCACGAGGTCGCTTGAGCAACTGATAACGACAAGTGAGGCCGATGCATTATTCCTCTGCATCGGCATCCGCACGCATTGTTACAGGAACCAGAACGCTGGCGATATCATTCGACCATTCCTCAGAGATGCAGAATGGCGAGACACCTGCGCAAAGAGGATTCCCATGCTGGGGTGGGACATGATCGCCCAAGGCCTTCTTGTCTTGCAGACTCGCAATGGAACTGACTGGGCAGTGGAGGTGCCGTACGTGTTCCTTCGGCTGGCTGAGGCAAGTTGTGACGATGACGACAGGGCCACTGGTTTTCTCACCTATCTCGTGATGTCAGCGGCATCGAGCAATACTGGCGGCGCACTCAAGGCCCTCTTACGGAGCGAGCGACTGCTGAAGCTTCGGCCACTGGCGAAGAAGGTCAAGTCGAGGATCGAGGAGATCGCTGAAGTGGCTGATCCGACCATCAGGCTGCGGCTGCAGATGATTCTGACGCTTCTGGACCAGCTCTGAGTCTCGCGCAAACGATGTGCTGGGATTCTGTCGACGATACGCCTACGGCGGGATTCCCGTTCTGAAGGGCATGTCAATGGTATCGCGACGATTCCAGCTGTAACCATGCCCTTCGCTGCTTCTCCCAATCGGCCAAGCAAGCGATCGGCCGCAGATCGCGTTCGGTGACCGGATCACGTCCCTCGCCCACTGCCGGGAGGTGCAGTATTTCCTCCTGGATATCCGGGGCAAGGTGCAGCAGATTCATGATCTGCGTCATGCGGGGCTGGGTAACGTGTGCCAGGCGAGCCAGGTCGGACTGGTTGGCGACTGTGCCGTCGCAGAGAAGCCCATCAAAGCGGATCGCCAAGGCCATGAGTTTGGACACGCGGGGCGTACGACCGGCCGGGGCCGCTGGTTTCGGGGCTGGGCCAGGGCTCGCCACCTTACGGTGCCCCTTGACTGCGAAGTGAATCCGCCTGGTGATGGTCGTCATGCTGCGTCCTCCAGCTTGCGGTCGATCAGCGAACGAATGCTCGTCGGCCGGAAGGTGACCGACACGGTGCCCGCTTCGCCGTCGTATTCCACGGTTGAGATCAACAGCTTGAGCAAGCGGGCCTGCTCTCGTGGGATCAGGCTTTCCCAGAGGCTGTCAAAGTCGGCGAACGCGGCGCGGGCTTCGGCCTGCGTCACGGTCTGGCCTTCCAGATCCGCAATCCGCGACTCAAGGTCGGGCATGCGCTGGTCAGCCGCCGAAAGCTTCTCGTGAAGGTCCACGATGCGGGCCGTCACGTCGCTCGTGCGCTCGCCGCTGGTGGCAAGCTGCTGCAGTTTCTCGTGGTGGCGAGTCCGTTCCCGACGGAGGTCGTTTCGCTCGCATCGGGCTTCGGCCAGTTCGGCGTTGATGGCGGAGTGGGCGTCGGTCAGCGCCTGGGCAAGCAGCGCCTCGTCGTTGGCCAGTCGGCGGACCTCATCGATCACCACGCGTTCGATTTCCCCGGCCGGCAGCGTTCCCACGGGGCAGACGTCGTGACCGTTCTTGATCGCGTTGGTGCAGCGGTAGTAGCGATAGAAGTTCCGCTTGTTCTTGCCGGTAAATGTGTGCGTCATGGCGGTGCCGCAGCACTTGCAGCGGAGCAGGCCTCGCAGCAGCGCGCCGTACTTGTTGCGCACGTCCGCACCGCCCGTTCGCCCGTTGAGCTTGAGTTGCTGCTGGACCTTGTCGAAGAGGTCCTGCTCGATGATCGCCTCGTGTTCCCCGGCGTGGAGTTCGTCCTTGTAGCGCATCTTCCCGGTGTAGATCGGGTTAGTCAGCAGTTGGTGTAGCGTCGCCTTGTCGAACGGCCGGCCGCCGATCTTCTTGCCCTTCTTGGTGACGCGCCGTTTGTTGACCCAGCCTCGGTCCCCCAACTCCTTCACCACAGGCAGCAGGGAAGCTTCCTCGAGATACATTCGGAACATCTCACGGACGCGGGCGGCCTCCTTAGCGTTGATCACGAGGCGGGGGCTCGGGCCGGTTCGGTCCACGTCGTAGCCCAGCACGGGCGCTCCGCCGGTCCATTTGCCTCTGCGGGCCTGGGCGGCGAGCTTGTCGCGGATACGCTCGCCGATGATCTCGCGCTCGAATTGGGCGAACGAGAGCAGAATGTTCAGCGTCAAACGGCCCATCGAGTGGGTCGTGTTGAAATGCTGGGTCACCGAGACGAACGAGACGTTATGATTCTCGAAGGTCTCCACGATTCGGGAGAAGTCCATCAGCGACCGGCTGAGGCGGTCGACCTTGTAGACGACCACGCAGTCGATCTTGCCCCGCTCGATGTCCCGAAGCATGCGGTCGAGGGCCGGCCGGTCCATGTTGCCGCCGGTGAAGCCACCGTCGTCGTATCGGTCGGGCAGCGCCGTCCAACCCTCGGCCTTCTGACTGACGATGTACGCCTCTGCCGCTTCGCGTTGGGCGTCAAGCGAGTTGAATTCCTGATCAAGGCCTTCCTCGCTGGATTTGCGGGTGTAGATGGCGCAGCGGATCGTCGGTTTCTTTGCCTTGTTGTTTCGCCCACTCATCGCTGTCCCCCGAGCTTGAAGAATCGGAACCCGTTGATGTGGGTTCGGGTGATTCGCTTGGCCACCGCCGACAGCGTGCGATAGCGCTCACCTTCGTACTCGAAGCCGCTGCCATCTTCGAGGAACACCACACGATGAGTGCGGCCCTTGTACACGCGGACGATGGCCGAACCTGGCGCGGGCAAGCGTGGATCAGTTGGCTTTCCACCGCCCGTCGGGGCCGGTCGCATGGCGGTAACCGACTCGCCGTCTTGTGGCGGGCAGATCATGGTCTTTGGGGCCATCACCCGAACGTCGGCGTCGTTCGCCAGTTCCGCCGCTCGCCTGCGTGCCCGTTCGGACAGGCCGCCCTCGGCGTTGGCCTGGATACGCCAGGCGATCTTGCGGATGAGGTAGGCCCGATGGCGGGTTCGGCAGGGCTGGCCGTGCAGTTTGGCGTAGCGGTCGGCCAGTTCGCCCGTGGTCATGCCGTCCAGGGCTGCGATTTCAGCTGCGATCTCATTCATCATGCGGCTCCTTTCGTCAACGTTTTCCGAGACTCGACCCGTTAACCCACGGGTCACGGAGCCACACTGAGCGTCGTTTCCGCGGAAAGCTCAAGGCGGTTTCGAGGGCTTTTTGAGACTTTTTTTCCGGGTGTTTCTCCGCCCGTTCTGGCCATGCGGACACGGCGCAGAAGGCCACTGGCAAGGATGCTGGCAACTTCGAGGCGGCGCTCGGCGGCGGTCATGCTTTCGGGATCGGTTGTCGAAATCATGGCAAGGCTCCCGGGGCGGGTTCATGCTTGCGCCCATACTGGTTACCTATGCCGTCCGTCGCCGACGCGCCCGCTTTCGTTAACCGCTTGAAGACCGTTACGCAAAGGTAGCGGGTGCAACCAGGGGGGTTACGTGCGCTCAGTGGGCGCAACCTCCTCATAACCCGAGCCTACGGTTCTCTCTCGTGGAGAGAGACTTTGGGCCAAAATGGGCAGATTGGGCGGCAGGGAGCAACGCTCCGGTTATCTCACGTGACGGATCAGAGACACGGGCTGAAATGGACGAGAATCGTAACCTCTTGGCATAACTGGCGTAGAAAGCGAAAACGCCGCCGAGGTCTCTCGACGGCGTGTTTTCTTAACCACGGGGCCGGTGCGTTTCGCAACGGCCCTTTGACTAGTGTGGTCCTAACCCTCTTCGGAAGCCCCGAAATCGCAAACAGAGACACGTGGAAGGTCATAACCCGTCCGGAGGTTGCAAACTTCCGACCCGCCGGTTATGGCATTGAGACCCGCCGGCTGAGTCGTGCGGGAGCTTGTTCTTGCATTCTCGCGGCGGTGGTCCAAAATGTCGGGCTCTTGCAGATACAGGACTTACGGACGCTGCGAAGGAGGCTCGACCGATGCTGCCGAAGTTGTTGACGGCGTTGCTGGTGCTGCTCCAGGAGGGATGGTCGACGAGGCGCGACGCGCACATCCGCTTCCTCAAGCTCCAGATCGAGATGCTCAAGAAACGCCTGCCGGGCAACCGGGTCATCCTCGATCCGGTCGAGCGAAGGCGGCTGATGAAAGTTGAGGCTGAGGTCGGCCGTTGTTCTCCTGGCGTGCGGTTCCGGCCTCGCATTCTTCAGTGCCCCTCGCCGCGGTACTCACCAGGTGAACGGCCTGTCTCGCGTCTGAAGAAGAAGGCGAAGTTGCTGGCTTCCCGGAATCCGCACATGGTTGCGATCCGCGAGATCGACAGCCTTGTCGAACTGAGCCAGCCCTTGGCCCTCTCGACCCGCACGCGGCGGATGGCCTGCCCCGGCTTGCAGCCATACACGGCGCGAAACCGCTTGTTGAGCGTCTTCTGCGAGAGGGCCAGCCGGTCGACCAGTTCGTTGACCGTGAGTCCCTCGCAGGCGTGTTCCTGGATCATGCGGTGCGCCTGGCGAATGTCATCATCGGGAGTGACCGTGCCGCCTGTGGACGCTCGCCCCGCCACCGGTGGAGGGGGCACTTTGGTGTACCTGCGGATTCTACGCCGGCCGTTGAGCATGGCTCGGAGCACCTGCATCCCAGCCGCCCCGACCAATTGACCCGGCGCAGGGATCGAACTGAGCGAGGGCGACGAAAGACGGGCGATAGCCAGGTCGAAGAACCCCAGCACGGCCAGATCGCCCGGCACGGACAGGCCCATATGCTCCGCCACACGGCAGACCAACACGCCCACGTAATCGTCGTCACAGTGAATGACCGCCGGCCGCTCCAGACGCTCAAGAAGACCAATCAACTCGCGCTCGGCCTCCGGGGCGTTCAGACGGTGCGGCTCTGCGCTGGGCACGCCGGGCACGTCGAACGCGCTGACCGTCCAGCCGCGACGCCGGGCGCGCTTGAGGAAACCCTCGCGAAGCCGCAATTTGGCGGGATTGCCCTCGGTGAGATGCCCAATGTGAGCGGCATGCTTGCGCCCCAGGCCGGCCAGGTGCTCCACGGCAACCTGGGGCACCGCCTCAATGTCGAACCCCACGCAAGGGATGCCCTCGGCCAGCCACTCGCTGTTGAAACTGACCAGCTTGACCCCCTGGTCACGGAGATCCAGCACCCACGGGTTGCCCCGGTGCGCCCACACCAGGGCCCCGTCAGCCTCCACGTGGTAGATGGTCGGCGGGGTGCGGTTCTCTTCGTACGGGATCTCGATGAACTCGAACTCCGCATGGTCCTGGACGAACCCTACCACGCCCTCAATCAGGCGAGCGGCGTACTCGTGCCCTTTCGGCAAGACCAGCGCGATTCGATGCCCTGTGCTCATGGCGGTCTACATCCTGGTTGCGACGGTCATCGACCTTTCACCAACATGCTTCGCCAGCGGGACAATGGTTGGCAGGCGTTACAGCATATCATAATGCCTATTCCAGTATTTCATCAACACGATATTCACATTTCTTGGTACGATCCGGTTGTCGGGTGTCCACTGGAGCCCGCAAGGAGTTGATCGTTGGATACTTCGGTTCATCGCATCCGCGCCGGCCACCGGTGGCAGTCGCGGGATGTTGGCCGTTGTCACCACAGGAGAAAAGGAGACTAAGGATGAGAACGAGCAAGAGATTGGAAGGTTGTAGAGTCCTGGGCGCGGCGGCAGTTCTGCTGGCCTTGGCCTGTGCGCCAGGCCTGGCGACCACGTACACCTGGAGCGGTG
>Ga0180432_10006609_pt1 | contig 15004 bp, 17 predicted proteins | sample SS_ome_10_FD_132414 | JGI IMG/M metagenome (GOLD analysis project Ga0180432, IMG submission 132414) | Hypersaline lake sediment archaeal communities from the Salton Sea, California, USA - SS_1_MS_2 metaG | ecosystem: Environmental > Aquatic > Non-marine Saline and Alkaline > Hypersaline >... | reverse complement strand
TGTCTTCGTGGTCTCGGAGGACTCGCTGGAGGTTGTTTCTCGCGTTGGCGATCTTCGCGGTCACGAACACCGCGGCTGGCCTCGCCGATAGTGTTTCGTCGGCTGTCGCGCGATGTTGCGCTCGGCGAAGCAAGACGTTGCCTGATCGGGGACCTTCCACGCGAGCCAGGAATCTGCCATTTGTCGTCAGCAAGGACACTCCCACGCCTTCACTTCCGCACAGTCCAAGCAGGAAGGGGCTGCAGGATACGTTTCCAAAGCAGACAATGCCGCTGATCGTATGGATAGGCAGGCGAAGCTTGGTTTCCTTTTCTATCCGCACGTGGACGGTGGTGCCTTCACGCGAAAGATAGGCCCCCTGCGTTGTAACATACAGAGTATTGCCGTGCTTCTTCATCAATCGTCCCTTGGGTTGTCGTCGCACAGGTCGGCCAGCATGCGTGCAAGGTAGTTGGCTGCCGACTTGCGGCTGTTGGGTTGGCAATCGGCAAGTAGCGAGCAGTTTTTGCATGCCCGAGAGTATTTTGCCGCCGGTATGCGTGCTTCTTCAACAAGCTTGTGGAACTTCATTGCCATCTCGGTGGTTCTCGCTCTCAAATTCTGGTCGAAAGCGACACTAACGCGGCGGCGTGTCTGCCCGTAGAAGAGCATGCCGCGATCGATCGTTACACCAAAGGCTTCTTCGAGGCAGATCGCCTGAGCGCAGAGTTGAACGGTATCTGAGTCATCCTTCTTCGGCCGCCCTCTTTTGTACTCAACTGGATAGGGAAGCCACGTTCCGGAAATGTCGGGAAGCCGACAGCCGGAGCGAGCGTCGCTCTCGGTAGCGGAGCTTTCTTGGCGGGGGACATGATTCGGGGTTAAGCGGTCGTCGGAGAGTCGATGAAATTCGACGACATCGGCAATTCCAGAAAGCCCCAGTCGGCGGGAAACAATTCGCAAGCCGCGAACGATGCGCACGTCATTTCGCGTTTCGTTTTCGTCGCTGTGGACTCGTTCGTGCAGTACGCGTCCCTCGGCGGTGAGGCGGTTTTCCTCCCACAACCGTTCGATGTGGATCAGCGCGCATTGGCGTGGACAAAACGCCAAGTGTTGCAAACCCGATATCGGCAGCAAATCGTCTTCGGCGTACATCAGTCGTCAATCGATTGTTATCAGGCGGTACGGAGTCGATTCTACCCAACTCCGTACCGCCGGTGGATGCGCTGTGAATCATCGGACTGATGATTCGGTTTAGCGATTACAGTTTCACGTCCAACGATACTCCGTCGGGGAGATTGTCGCCGTCGACGGAAACCTCGTATTGATTGAAGCTTCGGATCGGTTCGCCGTCGGTCGCGGTCACGGAAACCTTGACGCGGTCGAAGAGAGTCTGGGCTTGGGCGTTGCCAAGTTTGCTGTCGTGCCGGAAGACGACGAGCCCTCTGGCGGTCATCTTTCCCCGCGCGGCGGAGTGATCCAGGTCGAACATTCCGATCAGGGCCTGGAACAGTAGCTCCAGGTCGTCTTCGGTAAACCCAGTCTGTTCGGCCAGCGGCGCGGACACGAAGCCTTCGGCTCGATATAATCCGTAGGGGACCACGAACTTCTTGCCCATGGTGCGATTGTCGCCGTCTTGCTTCTCGGCTTCCTTTTCAGTCTCGACGGCCATTCTGGTGATGGTTGTGTCGAGATGGATGATGGGCGAGATGCTCTTGGCGAACGTCAGTTGCACCGGCCCGCGAACTTGGCCGGCGTTGTTCTCCTTCGTCGACATGACAGCGCCGAACGTTCGGATGTCGAAGTAGTTCTTACACATGAATGCTCGAGCCAACTCGATCTGGTTGCCTTTCTTCTTTTCACCCTTTACCTCGGGCGTTTCATACGCGGCGCCGCGTTGCGTGGACAAGACGGCCTTTTCGCGGATGTATATTTGATAGCCGGTCTCGTCAGTTTTGGCTGTCTGCACGTAATTGCGAACCTTCCGCTTAAGACAAACGTCGGTTACCAGGCCGTGTGAGGTTTCGGGGTCGATCCGCGGCATGTTGCCCGCGTCGGGGTCTCCGTTGGGGTTTCCGTTTTCGACGTCGAAGAGAAAGACGAAATCGTGGCGGTTTTGCAGGGTTTGCGACATGTTATATATCTCCTTTGTAGGCGTTGGTACTCGTTTATGAGGCTGAGAATATTGCTGTTGATGCTACGAAGCGGTCTCGACGGCTTCTTCTTCGGAGTTCTCTTTCGTTGTGAAGAAGTCGGTTCGTTGCTGGTAATAGCCGATAATGAACTTCCCTTGCTCGACTGCGGCAAGATGCGCCGGGAAACCGCCGTCGTTGGCCGAAAGGCAGTCGATGATTTTACCGAGCAGCCGCTCGAAGTTCACCCGACGACCGACGTTCTCAAGCTTGCCGAGATGATGGTTCGAGAGCCGAACCAGGCGAGGAAACACAGTGACGGGCGTTGCCGACGCCGCCGTGAAGCAGCGATCTTTGATCGTGGCGTTGATGCCGGGTTGGGCCTCTTCCTGTATCTTTTCTAGAACGGCAAAAAGGCGGCCGAGGACGTAACCGATGTCGGTGCATGAAGTGTCCAGTGTCACGGGTATGTTCTCCTTACGATTGCGAACGAGCAGGGCGCGGATTAGCGCGGCCCGAAGATAATTGATGGTTTGATCCGCCCGAATGCGGTTCATCACCGCCCCCAGCAGATTGTCCGGATAACGCGAACCCTGAAAAACGGCCTGGGCGAATTGACCGTTAAGCAGGGGTGAAATGTCCTTCGTTTCCCGGGCGGTCTGACGAATTATTTGCCAAATCGAGGGAAACCGCGGATCGCGGTCGAATGCCCTTATCATTTCGATATCGCGATAGTGCGATGCCAGGTTGTCGGCGAGCTTGCCCACCGTGCATTGACACCAAAACCGCACGACCAATCTGGCCGAGTTCGGCGTCAGCCCGAGGATGTAGAATCGCGTCTCGGGGTGCAGGTCCGGGATATCGGCGAGCCGACCGTCGCGAATCCGCTCCAGGAAATCACCGAGCTTTTTCGCTTCCGATTCGTCCATGGATTGCGGCGGGTCGCAGATTTCGCCGAAGTAGGTTTCCATGCAGGTGTCGCTCTCGGCCCAGAATCCGACCGTCATGTCGACGATCTTCATGCGATGCCGATTCGAACCATCGCGACGAAGCAGGTAGCTCAGCGCGGTCGAGTACTCAAAGGCCGCTCGAGTTCCGGTTGGGGCGTTGTAACTTTGGTCCTTGCCATAGGAAGTGAACGCCTGATTATTGAAACCGACAAGCGACCCGCCCCTGGCTTGGCCGCCGTCGACACCTTTGACCATCGGATGCAAACGAGCCAGTTCGGTTCGTTCGCCGCCGATTAGGCAGAAACCTTCGATGGGGTCGTCGGCCTGTTCGGTCTGAATATCCCGCCAACGCTCTTCTACCTTGGGATGGTCGTGCAAGTACTGCTTTTCCTTACGCAGTCGAAAGACGAAGTTTGGCCCGGCTTCGCCGCAAATGTCCTCCCACGCGTCAAGCTCGGCAGCGCGATCCGGAGACCATTCTTTGATAAAGCGAAGAAACGCGGCCACGACAGGCACGTCCTTGATCTCTTTCAGCCGATCAATGTGCCGATCGCGAAAGGCCGCGAACGCCAACGGAGCCCGTTCGCGCTTCTTCTTCGGTTGGTCGGGTTGGACTGCGCCGAGGACGTACTGCGTGTTGTCCCAGGTGAATTGCGAGTTCAGAGCCGAGCCGCTTCGCGCGATTGAAGGCAACTGCATAACGCGGGGGGCGAGTTTCTTGCCGTTGGGCGTCCGCAGATCGTTAATCGCGAACAGCTTCCCGTCGGGTTCGAGCAGTATCTCGAAATGGACCTTCTGTTCGGCATAGCCCGGCTTTGGGATGGCGACGCCGCCCGCCTCCAACCGCTTGTAATACCGGACAAGTGCGGGCAGAATCATGCGACCACCTCCTTTGCGATGAATGGAGGAACTTCGATCACGCCGTCGACCATCTTAGCGCGGAAAAAGCGGGCTTCGTTGTCGGCGGCGAAGTCGATGTCGTGCAACATCCAGCCGAGGTCGATCTCGCCTTTGAGCGATGGGTCTACCTCGGGCGGTTCGTCGATAAGTTCAAAGTAGGCGGCGAACTCGCGGCAACCCAGGTAAGGGCGATGGAAACTTTGCCCTTTGGTCGCGCGGCGGCGGAAGACATCGGTGTGTTTGCCTTGGTTGTTGTCTTCTTCAGAGGTGAACTCGAAATGGGCGTCGATAACGTATTCGACGTCGCGGAGAATCATGGCCGCCCGTTGTTGACGGTCGTCTTCGACGAAGGTGAACAGCGGCGTACCTTTCTTCATGGCCGAACTTATTCCGCCGGGTGCCAGTTTTCCGCCTAGTTCATTGCGGCGAACGCTGGTTGTGCGGATCGGTTTGACGACGGTCAGCCGATCGATTATCCAGCGAATGGCCGGTTTCCAATAGATGGCCTCGAGAATGCCCCTCGCGGCCGAAGGCGTAATCACGTCGTAGCTGACGCGTTCAACCTTCATCTCAGGTCTAGAAAAGCAAGCGAAGTCTCCCCAGACCCGGAGCTTGTTACCAAACCCCATAGGCGTCTCCTTTCTTCGTTAGCGATATAGTTGGTAAACGTTTTGTGTATCGGTATGCGCACGTGCCGTGCGCTGTTGTTGTTTCCTTTCATGTCATCCCCGCCGGCAGTCAAGCAGGGAGTCGTCACACAACTAGAGGCGATCCGCCATCCCCGGCACAGCTGAACTGCTCCCCGCCGCTGTCCGGCCCATCGATCATCAGGCCGCAATGCGAATCATATAGTCGCATGTTCTGCAACACATACGGGCCTTGCGTTTCGCGGACCTCGCCGCCGAAATCACCAAACGCCGCAAGCGGCAAGACGTTGCCTCGCTCTCGAAGCCGCTGGATGTCTTGATCGTAGACGTTGACCGAGTACTGCTGCAATCGCCGCATAAGACCGCGCTGTGGGCCGATGTTCCGCCACTGGTCGATAAGACGGCCGCACTGTTCATCGTGCGGGATGATGACCGACTCGCCTTGTTGGTCGATCAAGTGAAACTTCCGGGCAATCTCCTCGAATGGGAACTCCAACCGCGTGCAGGCTTTGCAGATTCCCAAGATGCCCTTCTCGTCGAGCCTGTCCCCTTGTTGCCAATAGTATCCTTGAAAGAACTCGCGAATCGCTTCCGGAGAAAGCAGATCATCCGCGTGGTCGGGCAGTATCTCGCGCGCTACATTGACCATCTGGGCGAAGTGTCGCGGCTTGACGTCTTTCGGGACGAAGACGATCGTGTCAGCCACAGGCTGCTTTCCCTCACGATTGCAGCGCCCCGCCGCCTGGGCGATGCTGTCCAAACCGGCAAGGGCCCGATAGACGATGGGAAAGTCAACGTCGACGCCCGCCTCGATAAGTTGCGTACTGACAACCAGACAGCGCTCTTCCTTTTTGAGCCGTTCTCGAATCTCCGCGATCTTCTCGCCGCGATGGCGAGGAGTCATCAGGGCGCTGAGATGATACGTTCCTTCCTCGCAGCCGAGTAAGCGAAAGATATTCTGCGCGTGGGCACGAGTATTCACTATCACCAACGCCTGCTCGCTCTCCGCAACCCGGGCGGCAAGGCCCTCGTCGTCGATCGGATCCTGCTCGACTACCACGCGAGTTCGCCTCAAGTCGTCGAAGTACCGCTTCGGCTCCGGTGTGATCTCTCGCACATTGTCCAGACCGCCGTCGAATCCGTCTTGCTTGGTAAGAGCCGGTTGCGTTGCCGTGCAAAGTACGATCGAACAACGATAGTTTCTCGCCAACTCGTCGAGCGCCGCCAAGCATGGGCGAAGTTTCCCCGGAGGCAGTGCCTGGGCTTCGTCAAGTATAATGACGCTGCTGGCAAGGTTGTGAAGCTTGCGGGTTTTCGACGTTCGGTTGGCGAAAAGGGAATCGAAAAGCTGTACGTTCGTCGTTACGACCAGCGGCGCATCCCAGTTTTCCGAAGCCAATTTCGTACGGTGGTCATCGTCGTCGGCTATGAAGTTGCTGTGATGTTCGAGAACGGCATCCTGGCCTACTGCGTCTCGAAACACCTTGGCGTTCTGCTCGATGATACTGGTGAAGGGGATCACGAAGAAGACGCGGGCGAGATCGTGTTCGAGCGCATGTTCGAGGGCAAAAGCAAGCGACGCGAGAGACTTCCCGCCGCCGGTTGGCATCGTCAGCGAGAAGAGTCCCGGCGGGAGCTTGCCGGCCGCCACGCAATGCTGATACATTTCCGTTCGCGCCTGGTTCAAGTCGGACGGCGACGGGTCGTCGAATCTTGTGTAGTAACGGTCGAATCGTCGTTTCAACTCCTTTAGATCGGGGTAGCCGTCTCGGTCGGCCGATTTATCCGGTTCAATAAAGGCCTCCGTGTCCAGATAGTCGGCATCGACGAGACACGAGAATATCATGCGAATGAAGAACATCAGCGCGAAGTTGGTATTTCTTCCATCGGCTGGAAGCGCGATCGGCGGCTTAGCGCCGTCGGGAAACTGTTGCGTGCCGAGCCAATCGACCGGCAACTTCTCATCGATCGACGGCAACCGATACGACTCGTCCAGATACCGCCGCAGGAATGCTCCGCCGGAGGAGTTGTGCCAGTCGGGAAGTCCTCGGTGGTGTCCTGCGAGACAATACGCCATGCATTTCGCAACACCGCCGGGCGCCTGCCGCATTGCCAAACGAGCGCCGTGAATAGCGTGTTGCTTGTCTTCGCCTCGAAAGGCGCCATACTCGGGGTGTTCAAGACCGTTGGCGTGGTAAAGGTATTTCTGAAATGCTTCAGAGTACTTGCCGTAATCGTGAGTTTTGCCGAGTGCGCGTCCCCAAGTTCCCGAGGAGAATGTCTCGGCAAACGATTCGGCAAGTTCCGCAACCTGCGCGAGATGTTCTTCGAGAGATTGCCAGCGGTCCGGCGATGCGTCTTCCAGGCTGTGAGCGAAGTGTTCCATGTTTCTTTATCTCGACCGGCGAGTTTTATGATGTTTGCGAGGCAATTAGGCCGTTCGCCGAATGTGATAATGTTGATACTCCATTCACGCCGCCTGGATTTGAGACTGAGGAACATAAACCATCTGACTAGGGGTAATTCCCGCAACCTCCCTTACACCTGCTGGCATGTGTGATACCCCTCACTGCTTCGAGGATACGAAATACCGTCGATATTGCAAGCATTTCGCACCGTTTTTCACCCCCTGACGGAACTGCATTTCGTTTGTGGAGGTTGAATTGATCCGCCTTGTTAAACTAGCGAACGAAGCCCCCACCTCAGAATTTGGTTCGTACGGCGAACATTTCCACTAGCGAAAGCCGTCTCTCGTTGGGCCTGCGGATTGTCCGGCTCGCGTTCCAGGTCTATATGCTCTCCAATCCGCGTCTCGATCTCACCCAACATATGTTCTTTGGCAGCTGTCTGCGATGCGTTGCTATTGTGTCTTGCTTGCATCAGGTTCCCCTATGAACCCGCCAATCCAATCGTTACGGCGTTTCCGTCGACTGCCCGGAGGATATCACAGCGCTTGGACAGATCACGTCCAAGCTAGAAGAATAATTCTTGGATTTCGCGGTACACCGTCTGAAGACGGGATAAGTTTCGAGATTTGCACGCCTGGCGGAAGCCACCATCGCTGCAGATGTTGCTTCTCGACGGCCAAATCCACAGCGAGCCGCGAAATAGGCCGGCGACAGGCCCGGCCCGGCCGTCCACATAGGGCATAAGCCAACGTCTCATTGACGGTACGGAGAGCAAGCACGGCCTCCTTCGACCCGAGAGGTCCAATCATACCGACCTCCTTGTCAGAAGGCCCGTACGGTCGCTGTACCGACATTCTACTGCGTGAGATCGCCCATACTTTGCCAGTTCTTTGCCCACGGTTCTGCCGCGATCCCGTCCGCGCAAGGACTGCTCACTTGAGTCCGACGGCGGCAACGGCAGCCGCGACATGCGGCGGCTGAATACTCGGAAATGGTGAGCAAGGCCGGACGAAGCGTCTGGTTAACCAGACACAACAACGGTTGGTCCCCTGGCAACGCCACAATATGGCCTAAAACGGGTCAAAAACAGGCACTTTTCGCGGCATTTTCAAATTGAGGCCTCTTAGCTATCCCGAATCGGTCAATCCTGGCCATTCTGTGGCTTCGAGCCCTTAACGGACCCCACACGCGGAATTTTTCGCCGTTAACCGGCCCAACAACCTTTCGTAGCCTCGCACGCGGGGCGGTTCATGTTTCTTTCGCATGACCGTCCTGCACTGGGCGGTCTTTTCCAAGGAGATCGCCCAATGATCGCTAAAGCAAAACCCGTTTCCCGTCGAGAGTCGACACCGGCATGGCACGAACCGTTCCTGGCCATGCTTCCCGCCATCGTCCGTCACGCTTCAATTGCCTTCACCGACCAACCCCATCAAACCCGCAAGGAACTCGTCCAAGAGGCCGTGGCCAATTGCTTGGTTGCGTATGTTCGGTTGGTCGAACTCGGCAAGGAAGATCTGGCATACCCTTCGGTGCTGGCCATGTATGCCGTCCGGCAGATCAAGGAAGGTCGTCGCGTGGGCGCGAAGATGAACGTCCGCGATGTTTCGTCGGCGTATTGCCAGATCAGCAAGGGCGTGCAGCTCAAGCGGCTCGATCACTATGACCACGATTCATCCGAATGGATGGAACTCTTGGTCGAAGATCGCCACGCGACGCCCGCCGACATCGTGGCCACGCGGATCGACTTCGCCGAATGGCTCGATACGTTGCCTGGTAGATTGCGGCCAGTCGCGGAGCTCTTGGCCACCGGCGAAACGACCAGCGCGGCAGCGAAGAAGTTTCACGTGTCGCAAAGCCGGATTTCGCAACTACGCCGGAGGCTGAAGAGGTCGTGGGAGGCGTATCAGCGCGAGACTTGTAGTGGTGCGGCTGTGCAGGTATAGCGGCTCACGCCTCTTCGACGACCCCACGAATTCACAGGGCTCCCAGGATCGCGTCTATCGCGATCCCGGGAGCAAGCTTGAATTCTGACGCCATATACCCGAGGCGGGCTCTATGCAGCGTGCTAGGGCCCTTCTTGAATTTGCCACCCACTAGGGGTGCATTTCCGTGGCTTTGAAAGCGCTTTCAACCACCAATAGCGACAACCACGTGTTAAGGAGATGAACCATGTCCATGAAACTCAACGTCGGCGTATGTCGAAAGATCGGCCAGCCGAACTTTGGATCGCAGGGAGCGAGTTGCGATGTGCAGCTTGAGCTGGCTGAGTCGATGATCTTCGACGATCCCGGCACATTTCAACAACAGGTGAGGCGAGCGTATGCGGCTTGTGAGCGGGCCGTCGACGAGCAGCTTGGCGAAAACCAGAGATCCGACGGACCTGGCAACGGTCATGTTCTGCCAGAACCAACGGCCTCGACTTCCCACCAGAGTGGCAACGGCAGCAACGGCAACGGAGCCCGGCCAGCTTCCGAAAAGCAACTCACGTACGTGCGACAACTTGCCGGGCGGATCAACGGCCTGGGCGTTCGCAACCTGGAGAGCTTGGCTCAGAAGATGTTTGGTAAGCCACTGGCCGGGCTATCGAGTTTGGATGCTTCGGCCATGATTGATCGCCTGAAGGACATAAAGGAAGGTGCGGTCGACGGGCAGGATGCATTGAATGGCGGCGCGGCATGAGCGTGGACTTGCTTGCGGGCGAAGTGTGGCCGCGTGGCAACGCGACGCCCGCAAGCGGTTCATCCAACTCTACAACGAAACTAAGACATGAGGAAACCAAATGGAAGTTCTGATCGGAACAGCGGTCGTGATCGGCCTTGCGTGCTGGGTCTACCAGACCGGCAAACGCACCGGCAGCCGGAAAGCCTACGGTGCCGGCCGTCGGCATGAACGGCGCAGGTGGCGATACCGACGGTGGCGGCGTTAGCAAATTACCGCCTTCGACGGGCCCGCTGAAAGGGGACGTTTCCGAAGGTTTCGCCCCTCGTTAGAGCCGATTTTCGGCAAGAGAAACCGAATTGTGGCGTAAGCTGTTGACACGCTGCACGACCAGCCGCTACGTTTGGGGCAGGCATGAATTAGCCCTTGGACAACTCAAAGAGGTAGCGTTTTCTTCAACTGACGCCGCTTGTTGCGTCAGGAGGCAGCATCTAGGCACCCGAACACTAGCGGCCACCTTGCGCGGTGGCCTGTCTCTTTTCTTGGGTGCGTTCTCGATCGGCTCGTTCGTGAAGGCCGGTTCTTCACACACATATCTTGCGGCGAGGATTCCTTGCCGTTTCCACAAGTTCCTTTCCCTGGAGATAATGACCATGTCTGAGAATTTCTTGTTTCGATCCTTTGTTGTGTCCGTGCTGGCGGCGCTCTCTGTCGCTGATAACGCTCACGGGGCTACGTTGCACACCGTTGACATCGGACCCTACTGCAACACACGTCTTCAGAGCGATGCGTTCCTGGGCAGCAATGAACAACTCCCCGACGGGCCCGTTGTCTTCGACGGAACCCCATTCGGTCAACCAGCCATTCCATTCTCAAGGCCAGAGGTCGTGAACAACGCTTGGCAGGGGCGGTATCAAATCAACGGTGATCCGAATGGGCAGCGAGTCCTGGACATCGACGTCGATGTCTACGGAGTGGTGGAAGTTTTCACCCTTCTGAATACGCTTTGTGGCGAGACGATGCCGGGCCACTATGCTACTATCGAGTTCTACGGGGAAGATGGGGCCTTCTTCGAGAAAGATCTCGACGGAGACAGTGACGTTCGCGACTATCTCAACAGCACGTTCGCTGGAAATATCAACGGCACCAGTACGGTGAACGTATTCTCTGCCGGGAGTGGCCACGGCGACGAGGTAAGATTGGACATGCAGAGGATAATCTTGCCGTACAGCTTCTCGACCCAGACGCTCGATCGAGTTCGTCTGGTGGACAACGGCAGATCGGCCCCGGATCATGCGCCTCAGCGTTTGCTCTTCACTGGCTTAACTCTCGCCGCCGTGCCCGAGCCGTCGACTATCGCAATGTTGTGCATTGGGGCCCTGGGTCTGCTGCTGCAGGTTCGCCGCAGAAGGTAATTTGTCGCGCCGCACACCCCAGCCCCGGCAGGTTCTGGCGGGGCTTTTTCTTGGGTGGGCGAGCAAGGGGATGCGAGGATGGGCCGGGGGGCTAACTGGATTCTCATGCGGGGCAAGTCGTCGAGGATGACGGTCACGGGTGCATTCGTGTAGCGAACCGCCTTGTGGCGTCCTCTGCAGGCCCAACTGAAACAGAGCATTGCGGGGACACGGACGTAAACGGTGCGGCTTCCGCAGCACCCCAGCTACGCCGGCTTTTTCGCCGTAGGCCCAGACGTTTCGTCGAAAAACGGCCGCGTCTTGGGCGGGTTCTTTTGCAATATGGTGTGGCCCAAGCCGGCGAAGACATTGCAAAAACGGCCTTGCTGAGGAGATTTTTAGCGATGGGCGCTTGTTTTTGGCCGTTTTGCGGCTTGATCGTCGGGGCAGCGGACGGATCGGCAGACACAGACGTCGTTTCCGCGGATCGACTGATCACGAAGCGGCCTTATGGTGCACAAAAGACCACCGATCCCAGCCGGGTTAGCAGGTTCTGAAGGCTCGGCTGAGGCGGATAGGCTTGCAACATTCACCTAGGCCAAGCAGGAGCTCGGGTAGTCGAGGACAGTGGGACCAGGAGGCAGGGGGGACAAGCACACCGCGCGCCCGCAACGGTCGCAATCTTTGTCGACGGTTCCCGCGCGGCCTCACGGGCATTGGCCTACACGTCCAGCCCTGGTTCAGTAGCCAGTGCCAATCCGACCACCTCCTTGACCGAGTCCTTCCACCTGACCTTTGGCTTGTCCTTCAGCACCTCGAAGAGCGTCTGGACCTTCTCGTTGGTCTGGTTGTCGATAATCCGCTGTACTGCCGCTTCCTCCTCCGGAGTGGAGGGCTGTACGCAGTGGCGCACCCGGTTCATCTTGCCGAACCAGATCGAGTCGGTTACATACGGGACCAAGGCCTCGTACAACGGGACGACATTGGGCGCATCCAGCATGGGCTCGACACTGACGCTCGTTTTGAATACGTTTTCAAACGCGTGTTGCAGGCAGACAAGCCTTTCCTCGAAGAGAGGGGCGCCCGGCTCCCAGAACCGCAACAAGTCGTTGTCCAGGGCCGTGATGGTGAAGCGGAGCAGTATCTGGGCACGGTATTGGGCACATTCCCGGCAGATGGCCTCAATGCACTCCAAGTGCGGCTTGCTGACGACCAGGACGTCGTTGCCAGCCTCCAGGAGCTTCCGGAGGACGGTCATGCAGGGGTCGAGGAACTCGGGGGTGATGTCGTGCGAAGACGGGAACATGATCGTCCCGTTGGCCTTGCGACGGCCCTTACTAACCTCGTGTTCACGTACTTGCAGATAGGAATTGCCCCACTCGTCGAAGGTCTTGATCCTGCCGTTAGTTTTCGCCATATCCGCCGCGAAGCAGTAGCGGCAGCGGTGCGGGCAGCCCAAAATGCAGTTTACGTTGGTGGCGGCCCACTCGCGTGTGCCTGTGTTCTTTTTGTTGGTCATGTCATAAGTCCTTGGTATGGAAAGTTCTGATAAGCAAGCCCGAGAAGGCTTGAAAGCCTGTTGTTCTTCGTGGATTAGAGATTATCGAGCTCTTCCCGAGTCAACGGCCTATCGCCTGGAGATCGCCCGTGATCCAACCTTATGAACTCCGGCGGGTACATGGGAGTATTGTTCAACTCGTACTCCCTGAGGAGCCAAACCGGCGGGTACTGGTTCCGGTTCCACCAGACGAGCCTTTTCGGCGGGGCGGCCTCGGGCGTCTCCTCGGTCAACTCGAACTGCTCGACCGGCTTGCAAGCCAGTGGCGGACAGCAATCGCGGCATAGGAAGCCGCGGCCGTCTATTCGCCAGAAGTGTCGGCCGGCGCACTCTGGGCAGGGTGCCTGAGGCGGAGTCTTCCAGATCAAGCAGTGGCTGCGGTTGGGCCACCAGGGGTGGCGAAACGCTGCTGTGCGTCGCTTCGGGTGATGCTGGCGGAACAATTCGTAGACAACATCCTGGTATCGAATGATTGCCACGTAGGCGGCGGCGATGTCTTTACGGTCGAAAGCGGCCTGTACTTCCTCTTGCAAAGTGCGGCAGGTTTCATCCGGGACGCGAAAACCGAAGTCCTTGGGGTAGTCGCCGCTGAAGCGTTGCTTCATGTGGCCGTGGAGCAGGCTGGCAAGGATCGGGTCCCACGGGCTTTTGTCGCTTATGTCGCTTTTGTCGCACTCCCGTGGGGATGGAACATCCGGGGAGAGGAACGACCTTTTGTCGCTTTGGTCGCTTATGTCGCAGTCCGTAGAGATAGGATCCGGGGAATTGGTGGGACTTTCGTCGCTTATGTCGCTTTTGTCGCAACCTCTAGAGGGAGAGATGACGGTGGAGGTAGGAGAAGGAAGGGAAGAGGGGGTATTCCTCTCTTCATTCTTATCTATGCTTGATTGTGTAGAGGAGGATACCTCTTCTACTACCGTCTTACTCTCACTCTCACTCTCCCCATCTCCTATCCTCTTCATCGTCTCCCTCGCTATATCGAGATATCCCATTCTCCGTTCTCCTATGTACTTGCGACAAAAGCGACATAAGCGACCAAAGGTCTATGTTTTGCCGTTCTGTCTATCTTTGCCCTTCGATTTCGTGCCAAGGCGGCCACAATTGCGTTTGCCCTCTCCGCGTTGCGACAAAAGCGACCGAAGTCCAACATCTACGTCTCCTGCCCCGCGGCAAACCATCTTTCCACCGGTCGACCACCTGTATCCTCAGTTTTCCGCCGGACAAGCTCGTGATCCAGCAGGGTTGCCAATGCCCGAGAAATCGCAGCCGATTTATGGCGGCCGAACAGGTCCCGGATCTCGGTCCGCGTCATACCTTCGGCTCGGCTTCTTAGCGCGTGCAGTACAAGGTCCGCATCGGGGTCCCCCAGCGAGTTGCCGAAGATGTATCCGACCGAACGCTCGGAATATTCCCAAACTGCCAGCGCTGCTATCAGATGTTCCTTCCGAATAACTCGCGATTGGTCGAGCAAGGCGTAAATGCAAGCCAATCGCATCACCTGGGCTTCCGACCTGGAAGTTATGGCTCCGGCCATGCCTGGCCTTCCTTCCGACAGCGACGGATACACGTCCCGCCATATGGCCGTAGCTTCCTCGTCGCGTGTGATTTCCGCGGTAGTCTGGGCAAACTCCTTCGCTGCCCTCAGCCGCTGAACCAGAGGCTCGACGCCAACCTGATCGATTCGTCCACCCTCGGGCAGACACTTGGACCGCTGTACCGCCAGCCACAGAAACCGGTTGCCAAACCCATTGGCAGCGTCGGTGACGGACAGTTCTCGCGACAGTTCCTCTCTGGTGATGTGGCCCACGATGCTGATATGAGCCCCTGTGGCCTTTGCCGGGCTGTTCTTCGTCATCGCCCGCAGATCTCCCACATCCCACGCTTGTCGAATGATGGCCGAGAGAGTATTGGCATCTCGTCCCAGTACCTTCAACGTCCGGGCAAACTCCGATTCGACTACCGTCAGCCGTTTGTCGGGCACACCGGCGTCAACCTGCTCGTCTTCGTACACGCTCTGCCCGTCACGCTGCCGCCGTTTGCGTTGGTAGATTGGGTCGCGTACCTGCCATATCAAGCCCTCCCCGGACGAGAGCCCGGTTGCAACACGGTTGCCAGTCCATTCAGGTTCGACCTGTTCCAACACCCGCACTACACGCCCCCAGGACGTGCCCTTGCGGCCCTTGGCTGTTTTGCCCACGAGCACAGCAAACATGTTCAGGAAGTGTCTGTCCGACTCCGCCGTGAAGTGTGCACGCCGTCCGATCGCGTTGCCAAATGCAACCAGAAACTGCACCAGCAGCCCGACAGGATCAGCTTCGGAATGTGGCTCAACCGCGCGGACAAAATCACCTGCCAAGCCGTGAAACGCTGACTCATCC
>Ga0180432_10006608_pt1 | contig 15005 bp, 8 predicted proteins | sample SS_ome_10_FD_132414 | JGI IMG/M metagenome (GOLD analysis project Ga0180432, IMG submission 132414) | Hypersaline lake sediment archaeal communities from the Salton Sea, California, USA - SS_1_MS_2 metaG | ecosystem: Environmental > Aquatic > Non-marine Saline and Alkaline > Hypersaline >... | reverse complement strand
AATAAGGGCGGAATTGGATGAACCATATTTTTTTATGGAGGCCTCGCTCGAGATGAGTTCGTGTTTGGGCCCGACAGAAGAAAAGGGCGGGGCATTATGAACCGGCGGGAAGGAATGGGCCGGTACTCAAAGCGTCAGGAAGAGGGGGCTTGCATTTTCTTGAGCTTATGCCGGAGCGTCTTCCGATTTACGCCGAGGATCTCCGCAGCCCTCGTTTTATTGCCCTCCACGCTGGCCAGAACGTTGCTTATGTATTCGGCTTCGACTTCGGCAAGCGTTCGGTCGAATCCCGTTCTCCGCAGGGCTGAGAAACGCATCAGGGATGGCAGGTCGGGAACGTCAATAAGATCCCCATCCGCCATGACCACCAAACGCTGAACGACATTCTCCAGCTCTCTTACGTTCCCCGGCCAATCGTAGTCTCTCAAACATCGCAGTGCTTTGTCGGAAAAAGAAAGCGACGGTTTATCCGATCCCGTTGAGAACTTGGCGACAAAATGTCGCGCCAGAAGCAGGACGTCATCGCCCCTTTCTCTCAGAGGGGGTATAAATATGGTTATCACATTGAGACGATAGAACAGATCTTCCCGGAACAATTCCTTTTTGACCAGACCCTGCAGATCTTTGTTGGTGGCGGCCAGGATTCTTACGTCCACTTTGCGCGTCCGTCTCGATCCGACCATGCAGATTTCCTTCTCCTGGAGCACGCGGAGCAGCTTGACCTGCATGGCGGGACTCATATCGCTCACTTCGTCGAGGAAGATCGTGCCGCCGTCTGCCGCATGGAAGAAGCCCGCGCGGGAATCAACGGCCCCGGTAAACGCTCCCTTCACATGCCCAAACAGCTCGCTCTCGAGCAGCGCTTCCGGGATACCGCCGCAGTTCACGGGCACGAAGGGCGCCGACGAGCGCGAACACCCGTAGTGAATGGCCCGAGCCGCCAGTTCCTTGCCGGTGCCGCTCTCACCGCCAATTAGAACGGTCGCGGAAGTCCCCGAGGCCTTGCCGATTGCGGTAAACACCTTGTGCATGATGTTGGAGTCCGCAATAAAATCCTTATGGATCGAGGTGACCCGGTCCAGAGCGCCGTGGCCGGACCGGCGCAACTTCAGTGTATCGAGCGCACGACGGACCGCGGATAAAAGCTCCTTTTCCGTGAAAGGTTTGGCGATAAATTCCTCGGCTCCGTTCTTTACCGCCGTGACGGCGCCTTCGATCGAAGGATAGCCCGTAATCATCATGACTTCCGTGTCCTTGAAGTTCTCGCGCACGTGTCGGACGAGATCCAGACCGCTGACCTTTGGCATCTTGAGGTCCGTGACAACCAGATCAATTTGTATGCCCTTAAGTATTTCAATCGCTTCAGGCACCCCGCGCGCGGTAAAGACCCGGTAGTCCGCCGACACGAGATTCCGTTGCAACACTTCCAGCGTGGTGTCCGAGTCATCCACGACTAAAATCCGCTCCTTTGTTCGCGATGCCGTCATATTAACCGTTTTCCTCAGTATCCCGTGGCGTGTCTATCGGAAATCGAATTTCAAAACGTGTTCCGCGGCCGATTTGGCTTTCCACGTCGATGGAGCCGCCATGTGCAGTGATAATACCGTGGACGACGGGTAACCCCAGGCCGGTCCCGTGACCCACGTCTTTCGTTGTGAAAAAAGGCACGAAGATCTGTTCGATAACTTTCTCGCTCATGCCAGCGCCGGTATCCGCCACAATCAGTTGGACGCCGGTATCGCACAATCGTGTCTCTACGGTAATCCGGCCCGCCCCGCAGATCGATTGCAGGGCGTTGACAACCAGATTAACCAGCACCTGATTCAACTGGGCCGGATCGGCGGTGATCTCCGGCAAATCCGACGCAAGGATACGAAGCAGCTCGACCCCTTCTTTCGAACACCGCGCCTCGAAGAAGAACAGACTGTCTTGCACCAATTGGTTGAGATTGACGCGCGTTTTCGTCGGCCGTTGCTGTCGAGCGAAGACCAGAAGCTTTCGTATGATGTCCCGTGCCTGTAAAGACGCCGCTTCGATCTTTTCGATGTCCTCTTTCGCCGCAACCGGGACGCCGGGGCACTTTGTCGCTAACTGGGCAAATCCCAGGATATTCCCGAGAGGTTCGTTCAACTCATGCGCCACTCCGGCGGCAAGCATTCCGATCGTGGCCAGCCGATCAGCGTGCCGGAGTTGAGCATACAGCTTCATTTTGTCCTCCTCGGCCTGTCGGCGCTCGATAACTAGCGCGACCTGTCCGGCCACGGCATTAATCAGACTACGCTCTTCCCTGAGAAATGGCCCCTCGTCCAGATCGGGCCTTTCCTCTCGATAGACCACTTCGACCACGCCTCGCGACGCCCCGCCCGCAATGATTTCAGCCGTCTGCATCCTGTTACACTCACGAAAGCTCGGGGTCATATAGGCGATTCCATCCAAGGTTATTCGCGCAACAGCGATGTCGGGATATTGCCAGGCGGGAGGAAGGAGTTCAACGATGCGCTGGAGAACGTCCTCAAGAGAGATACCGGGTTCTCCGGCAATCTGAGCAATCCCGTAAAGACATGTCAACTCCTTGACTCGTTCAGTCAAGGCAGCTTTTGTAGTGTGGGATAGCCGACCATCCATCATCAGTTTCCTCATGGGCTCAGGCGAACTGCAAATTAAAGAATTCTCCTGTCTATTCGGTACGGGGCAATTATACGTATCCATGTGAGGTCCTGTCAAGATAAACGCCCGTCGGTCAGTAAGCACCTATGACGGGTTGATGTCGCGTATGCCCGCCTGACCCACTTGGACATCCATATCTATGACAAAGCCGTTATTCGGCGGCTGGAAAAGCTCACCGCGTGACAAGATCGGTCAACTTGAGTTCTTTAGATCTTCAATTTTTGTTAGTTTTTGTTTTCCATGCCTCATTTTCTCAGTCGTAGTTATCGAATGAGCATGGACGAATTTCGAACGGAACTCTCAAAGTCATTCGCTGAGAAGCCATTCAACGGCTTCCTGAACAGCGTCGTTGGACGCCCGTGAAAAGATCGTCAGATTCTCAGGCTTGCCGGCAGCCGCGAATGTTGCTTTAACAATCGGGGGGACGTTTTCACCTTCACCTGCGAGCCAGATCCGGGAGGGTGCCGTGAGCGCCAGAAGCCCGGGCAGATCCTCATATTTAGCCGCACCGGGCACAAAATCGATATCATAAATATCCTTCAAATCGGAAAAGCGAAATCCTTCTGTATTGACCGCTGTTCGAGCAATAGACCCTTTTGCCATGGCCCCGGCGGCAATCGCTACATGACCGATACCCTTCAAACCGACAATATCGATCCCGTGCGATGCCGACCTTTTCCACTTTGACCATTCAATTACGGCCAGAACGTCATGCACCCGGCGAGCAAATACGGGCAGGTTATAACAGTATGTCCACCCGGCATAGCCCTCTTCGTTCGGCAACCAGCGCTGTCGTTCGGGCGGCCGTTCACCCGCCGGAAATTCACCCTGATACAACAAGTCAACGCCGATCACGGAAATGCCGGACGCCAGCAAACGCCGAACGGGCGATATCACAGATCCATCCTTTGTATAAAGTCCGGCTTTTCCCGCTTCGTCTATCCAGATCACGGTTCGCTCATACGATTGCCTCGGTGTGAGCACAACCATCGGCCGTTCCGCCTGGTGGTCCTCAATCGTTCGGTAAGAAAGAAGTCCAAGGGTTTCTCGATACCCATTTTGTTCGGTGGACTTCGTTTCTCGGAAGTCCAATTCCGGATCGTCCGGCAGAGTCCTCAGCAGAACGTCCCATGCGCCTCCAACGATCCGACGGTAACGCCGGAGCGACTCGGCATCTCGGCCGGATATATCAGACATTTGTCTCTTAGCGTCGTCGGTTAACCATTCGAGCAGTTTGATCTCGAATCCGGCTCCGCCCGCAGGCTGTGGATGTTGATCGTCCCAAACCGACAGTTCCGCGCGCGTCAAGCGATTGAACGGACGCTCGACAATCGGTTCGGTAAGTCCGATGTCGAGATGCCGGTTAAGCCAATGATACATCGCCGCCCGGCTGACGTAGTTGTAATTATGAGGAAATTGCAGCAGGGCGACGTGCGAAACATTTTGCGCCGCTCCCAGCATGCCGTATAGTTGCTTCAATTCGGGAAAGCCCCGTTCGGGCATGGTTCGCGTGGCGTCATCCGCCGAGATCAGGAGTAAAGGTTTCGGTGCGTGCAGCGCCGTAATTTCAAGATTGTACGTGCCGATGCGAAATCCACTGATATTCTCGCAGGTGCAGCCCCCCTGCCGCGTCGTCGAAACAATCACGACGGGCACGGAAACCAGAGGTCTCTCATCCACGGCGCACAACATGAAGGTTTGGGTCCCTCCCCCGCTGCCCCCCGTCACAGCGATACGCCGGGGATCGACATCCGGCAGACTCACGAGGAAATCGAGAGCGCGCATGGAATTATAGGTATGAAGCCCCATGGGATTGTGCAGGTGCAATTCGGCAGAGGCGCTGTAGAAACCCTGGTCTGGAGGTTTGTTGAACTTCATGCGCAACTGCGAAAACCGATGAGCCACATCCAGGGGCACCTGGACGCTGTCGCCGTAACCGATCATGTCGTAATGAAATACCACACAACCCATACGTGCCAGTTGTACGCAGCGCGATTGCATAAAACTGCGTCCGCCGTCCTCGAATCGCTCGGCCCCTTTGGCGATCTTGCGGCGAACCGTATCGAGTCCCTCATCCTGGAATCTCCCGCCTGGAAAATGCCCGTGAGGACTCAGCACGGCCGGTCGTTTTCCGACCTGATCCTTCGGGCGATAGAGATTGCCGGTCACGTAGAAGCCTGGAATGGATTCGAAGTAAACTTTTTCGATGGTATAATCGCCTTGATCGATGAGCCCGTGAATAACGGGATTGAGCGGCGTTTTAGTCGGCATGGGCCACAGGCCAAGCGTCACGCACATAACCTTCCGAACGTAGTCGGCTCTCTGTTTCCACTCTTCACGTGATCGAGGTGAGACAAATGAGAAATCACCCTGCTCGCCTTTCAAGGGCCCGAGCCGAGTATCGGACACAGTTTCGCCAAGCGGCAAGACGCGGGGCGGCCCCGCCCCCGGGCGCGATTCGACACGCCCCGGATGCAATCCAAGAAAGACCAGAATGAACAACAAGAAGCGAACAGAATTTCCCCGTGCCTTCGAACGGGTGCCACAATGACATTTTTTACAGGAAGCCATCATGGACAAATATATCGAATTCGACTTAAATATCAAGAAAACAGTCTCTATAACTCAGTTTCAGACAGGTGATAAAATGACTCAAAGAGCTTTTACCGGATTATGGATTATTGTTATCTCTTCATTATTTACGGGCTTTCCGGCTACACCTTCGGCGTTTGGCGCAGCGTCAGACACCATTTCATTCGAATCGTTGCTTGAAGAGATGGTTGACCGCGATGGCCTGGGTCGGCTGCCGCGTCCTGCATACACATGTAAGCAGTTCAGCAGCTACGACCGTCATTCAACCGTACCGGGATCGGCCACATGGTGGGCCAATTGGGACAGAAGCTACTTCGTCCGAATCGAAAACAACAACGGCCGGAAAGAACATGTGCTGATGGACGCCGACGGCCCGGGAGCGATCGTGCGTTTCTGGGCGACCTGGCACGGTCCCGGCGGAAAGGAGTTCAGTAACGGCACACTCCGTATCTATATCGACAAAAAGGCCGAGCCGGTCATCGAAGGCCCTATGGCCGATCTGATCAGCGGTGGAAAGTTGGTCGGCGAGCCGTTATCGCGAGGAGTTTCGCCCGAGACGGCCTTCAGGCATCGAGGGCACAATCTTTATCTGCCCATTCCGTACGCAAAGCACTGCAAGGTTACGTATGAAACCAAAAGCTTCATCGACGAAGGCGCACGCAAAGGGGAAGCCCTGTATTATCAGATCAATTACCGCAGCTACGAAAAGCAGGCTAAAATCGAGTCCTTTTCACGCGACAGCATTGAACAGGCCCGTTCGACCTTGAAGCGGGTGCAACGGACGCTCGGACACAATGAACGGGCCGGCTTGGACCGAGCTCAGGTTGATCTCCTAAAAGGAAACATCGCACCGTCCAAAGAAATAATGATCACGATTAAAGGACAAAAAGCCATTCGTTCTCTTGAGTTCCGGCTGGAAGCCGACGATCTGAGCCAAGCGCTGCGATCCACGGTAATCAAAATCGAATTCGACGGCAACGACACGATCTGGTGTCCCATAGGTGATTTCTTCGGCACCGGATATCACATACGTCCCCATTCGACATGGTACACAAACGTATCGAGTGACAACACCCTCTCGTGCTACTGGATCATGCCGTTTAAGAATCAGGCAAAGATTCAGATCCTGAACCTCGGCCCTCAACCGGTCAAGCTTACCCGGGGGCGGATTCTCAGCGGTCCATGGGACTGGGACGAGCGCTCGTGCTATTTCCATGCCGCCTGGAAGCAATGGGCCGGCATTGAGACGCAATCGAATGAAAAGGCCAAGGATCACGGCGCCTTCGATTTGACCTGGATATCGGTCGAAGGCCGGGGTCACTATGTGGGTGATGTTCTGACGCTCTTCAATACCGCCAATACCTGGTGGGGAGAGGGCGACGAGAAAATCTACGTGGACGGCGAATCCTTCCCCTCCCATATCGGCACCGGCACCGAAGACTACTACGGCTACGCCTGGTGCAAACCGAATTTCTTCGAATCGGCCTTTCACGCCCAGCCCAGCGGCGACGGCAATTTGAAGCCGGGGTTTACGGTCAACGCCCGGTACCGCTCTCTCGATACGATCCCTTTTAAGCAATCCATCCGCTTCGACATGGAGTTATGGCATTGGGCCAGGACGACTATGGACTATGCCCCGGCCACTTTCTGGTATGCCCGGCCCGGAGCGACATGGGATGTCCCGCCTGATCCGAAGGAGGCGAAACGCCCGGTCCCGCGAGCCGTCGAAGACATTATCAAACCGCGGCTCGTTGAAAATGCCATCGAAGGCGAGACACTGTCCGTAGTGCGAAAAACCGGCGGAGTCACCGAAATCCAGAATATTCCGAGATTCCGCTGGAGCAATAACCGTCAACTCTGGTGGAGGAACGGCAAACAACAAGACGAATTAGTCCTCGAATTCACCGTCGAACAGGCGGGAGACTATGACCTGACATTGGGTATCACCAGGGCGGTCGATTATGGTATCCTGCGCATCGATGTGAATACGCAGACAATAGCAAAATCCCTGGACCTGTATAATCCGACAGTTATGGCCGCAGAGGTAAAACTCGGCGGATGCAGGCTTCGCCGGGGAAAGAACGCACTTAAGGTAACCATCCTTGGGGCGAATCCTTCGGCCGTGAAAAGTTACATGTTCGGCCTCGACTATATTCTTGCAAACAAACATCCAAAGTAAACTCAGCTAAATCCTACGGTGTTCAATGTTGTCAATGACGAGAATCATATTAACGATAGAACAGGATGCAGATCATGCGTGATGAGAATGGAATGTCATGTCGCAGAGACTTCCTCAAACGCGCGACAGCCGGCGTCATGGGCATGTATGGAATATCCAATCTTGTCCCAAGCTCGCTGCTTGCACAGCAGGGGGAGCAAACTCGGCGAAAGCCAAATATCTTGTTGGCTGTCTCAGATGACCAGTCGTGGCCTCATGCAAGCGCCTATGGCTTCGACCAGGTTCGTACACCGGCGTTCGACCGTATCGCCGGCAACGGAGTCCTGTTTACAAACGCGTTCTGTACTGCCTCACAATGCGGCCCATCAAGAGCAACGCTGTTGACCGGACGCAATCCCTGGCAGTTGAAAGAAGCAGGCACCCAGGCCAGCCTCTTTCCAGCGGAATTCACGGTGTACACCGAGATTCTTGAAAAACAGGGATATCATGTCGGCTATACGGGCAAGCCCTGGGCGCCCGGTAACTGGCGAGCCTCCGGACGTAAGAACAATCCCGCCGGCAAGCCATACAATACTCGACGACTAAAGCCCCCCACGCCTGAGATCAGTTCGAACGATTACGCGGCCAACTTTGAGGATTTTATCAAAGACTGTCCGAAGGGCGCTCCGTTTTGCTTCTGGTTCGGGTGTCACGAGCCACATCGTAATTATGAGCCCGGCTCCGGACGTCGTAGCGGGAAGAAGCCACAAGATGTGAGCGTGCCGCCCTTTTATCCTGACAACGAGACGGTCCGCAGCGATTTGCTGGATTACTACTTCGAGATTGAATGGTTCGACCGGCAGCTTGGAAAAATCGTTGATCTGATCGAACGCGCGGGCGAACTGGACAATACGCTCATTGTTGTCACCAGTGATAACGGCATGCCTTTTCCCCGGACCAAAGCCACCTTGTACGAGGATGGAATAAGAATGCCCTTTGCTGTTCAGTGGCCGGCACGCATTCCCGGATCGAGGTCTATCGACGACTTGATCAGCTTTATCGATGTCGCGCCGACGTTTCTTGAAGCAGCCGGCCTTGAGCCGCGGCCGGAAATGGCGGGTAGGAGTCTATTGCCAATTTTGGTCTCGAATCGTTCGGGAACTCTCGATCCTGAACGCAGGTTCGTCTTGATGGGCAAAGAGCGGCACAATCACGCGAGAGCCGAGAACGTTGGCTATCCGATCCGAGCAATTCGAACGAAACAATACTTGTACCTACGAAATTTCAAGCCGCAGCGATGGCCAATGGGAGATCCGCCGGGGTATTTCTGTCATACGAAAATGATCAATCCGACCAAATCACATATTCTCGAACATAAAGACGATTCGGCTCGGTATCACTATCGGATTACGTATGCCAAACGATCGGAAGAAGAGTTGTACGATATCCAAAAAGATCCGCACTGTTTGAACAATCTCGCGGATCATTCCGAGTTCACTAAGACGAAGAATCAACTGTGGAGGCTCTTGCGGGATCGACTCGCCGAACAACGCGATCCTCGCATGTTGGGCTATGGCGATATCTTTGAGAGTTATCCTGTTTTCGGCGGAATTCAAAAGACGATACCCGGCTTCAAAGACATTGGAAAATACAATCCCGCCTTCTGGCCATGGGATCGAGGTTCTTTGCCCATTCTCGAGATGAACAGAGACTAAGGCATTTTGGAGGCGTGACTTCCTGAAAATAATCTGTAAGATGGAAGGAAAGCTTTCGAACGAACAAAAGATATTAATGTCGCCCATATGAGACGAACGAGAAAGGCACAGACAATGAAAAGTACGTTTACTGGGATTGGAAAACAGTACTCATTTCAACCAACTGCCACTTTGGTTATCATACTTGCGAGCGTTACGGCAATCACCACCGCCAACTCTGCCCCTCAACATCCCCTGGTCGGCATGCGTTTCACACCGACAGACGTCGATTACGGCTATCCCGTTTATGAGTCCTCGTTTGAGGATCAAACAGCGCTGAGCGATTGGCGGCTCGAAGGCGGTAAGCGAATGAGTATTGCCGAAGGCAACCTGGTTCTGGAAAGCCAACCAACTTCCGAAGACAGAAATCACCTTGTCTGTTGGCTGGCGAGGGAAATCCCCGCCAATTTCCTGCTTGAGTTTACCGTCCGGCCGAAGGATCGCAAAAAGGGATTGAACATCGTTTTCTTCAATGCCCGGGGCGTTAATGGTGAAAGCATTTTCGCCCCCAATCTGCAAGAGCGCAACGGTATTTTCAAACAGTATCACAGCGGTGATTTGGATAATTATCACGTTTCTTACTGGGCTGGAGACCGCGGCTTTTCGAATCTGCGCAAGAACTACGGATTTTATCTGGTCTCGTCGGGCAAAGATTACATCATTGAGGGAGAACCGAGCGATTTTCAGACCGTTCAGATTTACAAGAGAGCTGAGAAGATCCGGGTGATGGTCGATGGTCTGGTTGCCCTTGCGTTTGACGATGATGGAAAAACATTCGGGCCCGTCCATAAACACTCTGGCTGGATCGGCTTGCGACAGATGGGACATACACTGCGCTGTGAATATGAATATGTGAAAATATACAAATTGTTTTCTTCCAACCGGACCGAAGATTCCGACGGTTTTGAAATCCCGATCTGGCCCGGCATGGCTCCCGGATCGGCCGGAAGCACGCTAAAGGAAGAGGATCGTGATCGACCTGTAACAGACGGTACGCACGTGAAACGTGACCGGTCGGTCCGTGGCGTAACCCGGCCGACACTAACGGTTTATCTGCCGACTCGACGTAAAACCACAGGCACCGCGGTTGTGATTTGCCCGGGCGGCGGCTTCAGCCATCTGGCGATAGACAAAGAAGGGCACGACGTGGCGTGCTGGTTACAGTCACACGGCATCGCCGGCGTTGTTGTCAAATATCGCCTGCCGGATCCCGGCGTTGGACTGTATGTGTCGAACGGATCGATCCCGGACATGCAGCGGGCGATTCGAGTCGTGCGACACAACGCCGGCACGTGGAACATCGATCCTCGGCGAATCGGCGTGATGGGATTCTCAGCGGGTGGATACATGGCCGCCGCTGCGGGGACGTTGTTCGACGAGGGTGATTCTAATGCGGATGATCCGATCCGTCGCGTTAGTTGTCGGCCCGATTTTATTGTGCCCGTATATCCGCTGATATCGCTCGAACTTCAGGGCAAACGGTTCGCCGGCCTCATCGAACGGATGTTAGGGCGAAACGTTAATGAACAATCAATCAGTGACTACTCGCTTGATACAAGAGTAACTTCGAAGACGCCGCCTGCGTTTCTGGTTCATGCGCATGATGACGGCTTGTCGGTCGAGCACAGCATTCGTTTTTATCTTGTATTGCGAAAAGTCGAAGTCCCCGCCGAATTGCACGTTTACTCGAAAGGCGGGCACGGGTTCGGCATGCGTCAGCGCGGCCGGCCGGTTTCCGCCTGGCGCGAACGATGGCTTGAATGGATGAAGGCTGAAGGCTTTCTGCAATAATCGGAGTGACAATGAGATTGAATCGGATGTCGGGACAGATTGATGTTCACTTCGAGAGCAAACGTTTAGACACTATGAAAGGCACGTTTATGAGAAGGTCCGTTGTTTTTTTCATGCTCCAGTTGCTGGTCACGCAAGGACTATCCCTGGCCAAACCCGTACGTATCGGTCTCGAAGCCATCGTCTCTGAGAATCCTCGGAGCCACTACAGCCGCTATGTGAATTGGCGTCCGGCCAGTGACGAGACGGTTTCCGTGAACCCTCCCCGCTTGAGCTGGCCCTACTGGCCGGACTGGCCGAACGACTTTAACGATGCTCTGTTTACATTCAGTCTTCAGATTTCGCGGTATTCGGATTGCTCGAGCCCGGTCATAGACGTCACCTGTCCTTATAATTTTTACAACATGCTACCGCCTCTAATCGCCGGTCAGAGCCGTTGGTACTGGCGCGTCGGTTATCGTGACGGCCGGGATCGGGTCGAATGGAGCCGGATTCGGTCGTTCTCGATCTCCGAGGACGCCGTGGTCTGGGATCGTTCACACTTGGCGGATCCCGGCTTTGCCCGAATCGGGCACCCTCGCATTTTGTTCAACGCTGAGAACCTGGATCGTATCCGCAGGCTCGCACAGACGGATACCGGCTCGAAAGCCGCTCTGAATTCCATGCGCCGTCAAGCCGATGCCATCATGCAAAAGTCCTGGTGGCGCGATTTTCCCGCAACGGACCGCACCCCCGAACCCCGCCAGGAGTTCTACACGATCGCCGGCGATCTGGCGACGGTGTGTTTCGTCTGGCGGATGACCGGAGATGATCGCTATGCGGGCGTGAAATCTCGCGCCGTCACCTGGGCGAGCTATCCTCCGGGCGGGCGAGCGTCGCCGGAAGGTTTGGGAGGCGACGGCAAAGAAGACGCCACCCACGGGAACGAGTTTCTGGCCTTGCTTTTCGATTGGCTCTATCAAGACCTCAATAAGAAAGAGCGGCGGATTATGATCGAATCTCTCGAATGGCGCGTCGATCATATCATGAACAAGTTCTCGTGGAAGAATCGAGATCGAAAGGACAAACAAACAGGCCGGCCTTTGGTCAGGGCATCCGGGATGTCCGGCATGCTCAGCAGTCATGGTTACGAAGCCGCCATGGGAACCGCCGTTTGCGGCCTGGCGCTTTACGAACACAGTGATGTCGGACGCCAGTGGTACGACCTGATTCTCAATTATCTGATCGGCGTCACCTGCGGGCATGGTTTCGATGAAGCGTGGAATGAAGGCCCGGGATACGGCACGTCAAAATGTAAATGGTTGATGAACGCCACGATGTACTATGACACAACGATCCCTCAAGCGAATCTTGGCCGGAATCCATTCTATAAACGCATTGGTGAATTCTTCCGAAGAATCATTCCTGTAGGGATGCCGCACAATGCCTGGGGCAACCAGGCGAATGCCTCGCGCAACAATCACCTGGCTCATTTCCGCAAGTTTGCTTACCTGACCGGCGACGGGCGATTTCTGCTGAATTGGCAGCAATACGGCGGCACTGAATTCTCCACGTTCCGCCCCTGGATTGAGTACGTCTTACCGGCGTATTACGACAAACCGCAGCCGGAACCGGAACACGAGTTTGTCGATTTATTCCCCATCGCCGGCTGGGGAATGGCCGCTACGGGCCCTCCGAGTTTACGCTCGACCTTCGAGAACGGTCTGGGCGTTATCTTTCAGTGTCGGCCTCGCGGCGGCTACGGCCACTCATTCAATTCCGACGGCTCTTTCCAACTGCACGCTTACGGACAAATGCTCAATCACGGCGGCGGCAGCTCGGGCAATCAGGACGCCTACGCATACCACACCATGAGTCACAACACCATCCTGGTAGATGGGTTGGGACAGGCACAGCCTTCGAGGGGCCAGAGCTTGCCCTGCTACGGGCGAATTGCGGCTTTCTCACGCGGCCGGGACCACGTGTATTTCGCGGGCGACGTCACCGGGTGCTACCCCCGCACGCCAGGAAAATATTCACGATGGTCATTGCCTCTGGACCCGGTTTATGAAAAGAGAGCATTGCCCTACTTGCAGCGTTTCATCCGCCATATCCTCTTCCTGCACGACCGATATTTCATCGTCTATGACGATCTAAGCTGCTCGAAGCCGGCCACTTATACGTGGCTGTACCATATTCTTCCCCAAAAGCGTTTCAGTTTTGATAAAAGGAATCTCACTGTCGATTACGCGGTTGGCGACGTTCAAGTGAGATTGAAGCACATCGCCTGCCCGGAAAAACTCGACCTTGATGACCGTGTCGGCATGAACGCGTTTGTGAATCCATTTACCGGGGAAGATTACAGTCAATGGCGCAAAGGCGATATCCTTTGCGGCCACAATCTATGGATCAGCAATGTCGCCCCCGCCCGTCAGTGGCGTTTCTTAACCGTGATCTATCCCGCAGGAGCGGATCAGACGTTTCCCGCCATTGAACGTCTCGATGACTCCACCGTTCGCGTGGCCAACGAGATCATTAGCTTCGATCCGAATTCTCCGTATGCACACCAGGCGGACCTGTTCGTGGGCACATCCGCGATTGCAGTCGCACTGGATCGGGATTTCGAGTAAATTACAACAGGTAAAAATGAAAAGCACGATTTTAAAGTAGGAGATCATACCATGGAACGCAACAGTAAGTTATCTCGAAGATCATTTATGAAGACGGCGGTGACAGGCGTCGCCGCCGGTGTAACTTTCCAACCTGACAAGACCACCTGGGCCAATGCGAACGATCGGGTGCGAGTCGCCGTCATCGGTATCCGAGGCATGGGGCAAAACCATATCAGCAGTTATATGAAACTGCCTGACGTTGACGTAGCCGCCGTGTGCGATGTGGATGAAAACCTGTTCGACGAGCGTATCAAGAAACACGTGATCGACAAGGGCAGGAAGAAACCGAAGATATATACGGATATTCGGCGCCTGCTGGAAGACAAATCCATTGACGCGGTTTCCATCGCCACACCGAATCACTGGCATGCCCTGGCGGCCATCTGGTCGATTCAGGCGGGCAAGCACGTATCCGTGGAAAAGCCCTGCTGCCACAATTTCTTCGAGGGCCAGCAGCTCGTCAAGGCTGCGAAAAAGTACAATGTGATCGTGCAGGACGGAGCCGAGCAGCGCAGCAATCCCTGCAGCCGGTCTATGGCCAAGTTTTTACGCGAAGGAGGACTCGGCGAAGTCTATCTGGCCAAAGGCCTGTGTTACAAATGGCGCGACACGATCAAGAAGACGCCCAACGAGCCCGTGCCGAAGGGTGTGCACTACGATCTCTGGCTGGGCCCGGCGACGAAACGTCCCTTCTCCCGCAACCGTTTTCACTATAACTGGCACTGGAACTGGGATTACGGCAACGGCGACATGGGCAATCAGGGCGTGCATGAGATGGATGTCGCCCGCTGGGGTCTGGGCGTTAAGCTGCCCACCCGCGTGTGCGCAATGGGCGGCCATGTCATGTTTGACGACGATCAGAACACGCCGAACATGCTCATGGCGATGTTCGAGTTCCCCAACGAGAAGGGATCAGGGGACAAGAAGAAGATTCTCCAATTCGAGGTGCGCCACTGGATCAGCAACAGAGAGGACGGCATGTGGATGAAAATGGATCCGGATTCCGCGACGGGTTACATGATCAGCGGCTCCAATACAATTGGCGACCTGTTCTACGGCTCCAAGGGCTATATGGTCAAAACGGTCGATGAGTGGAAGACCTATATGGGCAAAAACCGCGAGCCGGGCAAGACCGGCAGCGGCCTCGGCAATCACTATGCCAACTACATCAGCGCGATTCGCAATGGAGAGCCGAAAACGTTTAACAAGAGCATTGAAGACGGTTTCTATTCGTGCGCCCTGGTCCACTTAGCCAATATTTCCTATCGCCTGGGCCGATCGCTCAACTTCGATCCCGTGAAACAACACTTCATCAACGATGACGAGGCCAACGGCATGCTGACGCGCAAGTATCGAAAACCGTTTGTAGTGCCTGAGAAGGTGTAAGAGGTT
>Ga0180432_10006607_pt1 | contig 15006 bp, 10 predicted proteins | sample SS_ome_10_FD_132414 | JGI IMG/M metagenome (GOLD analysis project Ga0180432, IMG submission 132414) | Hypersaline lake sediment archaeal communities from the Salton Sea, California, USA - SS_1_MS_2 metaG | ecosystem: Environmental > Aquatic > Non-marine Saline and Alkaline > Hypersaline >... | reverse complement strand
TGCTTCTGTTCGAGAAGGAGATGCGTGCAAAAAAAATCTTCAGTTGGGTTTCTGTGTTTGCTATTCTGATCGCCTGCATGGGGCTTCTGGGTCTTGCAGCATATACCGCCAACCAGAAGACAAAGCAGATCGGGATCAGGAAGGCCATGGGCTCAACCTCCTATGAAGTGCTGGTTATGCTCTCAAAGCAGTTCTCAAAACTGGTGCTCATTTCTGCAATCATCGCCTGTCCTCTTGCCTGGCTGCTGATGAGGGTATGGTTGCAGAATTATTCATACCGGATCGACATGCCATACTGGGCATTCCTGATTGCAGGACTTTCAGCCCTGGTACTGGCACTTCTTACCGTAACCATTCACGCATGGAGGGTGGCCAGCAGCAATCCGGCGGATTCACTGAAATATGAATAGTTATCGACAGTTAAAAGGGCACAAAACAGGAAAAAGGTCTTCATGGAGCAATTCCTGCTGCAAGGCGGGCAGGCAGCTTCTGAACATCCCTAATTCCTGTAAGGCCGGGGATAGAAATCGGGAGAATAATTCTTCAGTTTTTCCTTCCGCAGTTTTACTTTCTGATCATTCTCGTAGAAAAGGTTTTCATTGTGCTGGCTCATATCGAGTCCAACGTCCTCATAGAGACTGGGCACACGCATGGGAATGATCCTGTTGGTGACCAGGTAAAGCAGGTAAGAGCCGCCAAAAGCAAAAACTGTGACAATAACCAGGGCCAGCAGGTGGTAAAGGAATGTGGTGGTTTCTCCGTGGATCAGTCCGACCTCTTCGGCAAAGACTCCCGTGAGGAACATACCCACCATTCCCCCGATCCCGTGAGCCGGAAAGACATCCAGTGTATCGTCCAGTCCTCTTCTGGAAAAATAGTAGATCATCATATTGCTGGCAACGGCAGCCGAACCCCCGATGAATATGCTCGATCCCACGGTGACAAATCCTGCAGCGGGGGTGATGGCTACAAGACCCACCACCGCACCTACGCACGCACCAAGCGCCGAAGGTTTCCTTCCCCGTGCACCATCAAAAAAGATATACACCAGCATGGCTGATGCGGAGGCCGTATTGGTGTTCAGCAATGCTTTCACCGCCGTATCGGAAGACCCCAGTGCGGAACCGGCATTGAATCCGAACCAGCCGAACCAGAGCAATCCGGTTCCCAGCAGCACAAAGGGAATGTTGGCCGGGTAGAAGGGTTTTGCGTAATCCCTGCGGGGACCGAAAAAGATGGCTCCTGCCAGGGCTGCCATGCCGGCTGACATGTGTACCACAGTCCCCCCTGCAAAGTCAAGTACCCCCCAGTTCCGGAGAAAACCATTGGGGTGCCACGTCCAGTGGGCCAGGGGACAATAAATAAAGATCATAAAGAGCACCATGAAGATCATCAGGGAGGTAAAATGGACCCTTCCCGCAAAGGAGCCCGTAAAAAGGGCGGGGGTGATGATGGCAAACTTGAGCTGGAACAGCGCAAACAGTGCCAGCGGGATGGTGGCTGCAAAATCCGGGTCTGGTGCTGCACCCACTCCCCTGAACATAAAAAAGGTCCCCGGATTGCCGAATAACCCGAATCCATCAGACCCGATACTTTTCCCGAATGCCAGGCTGAAACCGAATACCACCCAGAGTACGCTGATCAGTCCCATGGCAATGAAGCTTTGCAGGATGGTGGAGATGACATTCTTCGGTTTCACCATCCCGCTGTAAAAGAACCCGAGTCCGGGGGTCATCAGGAAAACCAGCGCGGTGGAAGCCAGCATCCATGCTACATCTCCCGTATCGATCCCTGAAATATCCCCCGTTTTGAAGCTGAAGGGAAAGATGATCCCCAGCAGTGAAACAAATGCAACTAAACCCAGTGCAATCAACCAGTACTTTTTCATCAGAAGAAGGTTTCAATAACTCTGCAAATGTATATAAAAATAATAATACCCCCATTAATATTAGGGGGTATATTACAATATATATATCTTTTTTTGACTAATGGTATATATTTAAAGGGGTATAAAATAGAAATAATAATTATTTTATTGTATGCCCCCCCCTTGAAGATATTCATCGATCCTTTTTGCTGCCCTCCTTCCGGATGCAATGGCCGTTACCACCAGGCTGGCCCCGTTGACAGCATCTCCGGTGGCAAATACCTTATCCAGGCTGGTGGCCATATGACCGTCAACCTTGATATTCTCCCTGTTGTTCAAAGTTACCCCCAGTTCTGAGAGGAGTCCCTCGTGAACAGGATGCAGAAAACCCAGGGCAAGCAGAATCAGGTCAGCTTCAATCTGGTGGCGGGTTCCCGGCACTGGAGACATAGATAAGCTGCCATTCACATGCTCCCACCCGACTTCCTCCACTTCGGCATGGGTCACCCGTTGTTGCGTTCCTGTGAAACCGACGGTGGACAGGTTCCACATTCTTTCGCACCCTTCTTCGTGGGAAGTGGAGGTTTTGAGGGTTTTTCCCATATAAGGCCATGGATTATCGGGTGACCTTCTTTCCGGGGGCCTGGGCAAAATCTCGATCTGAGTCACATGCTCAGCTCCCTGCCGGATGGCTGTGCCCACGCAGTCAGAGCCGGTATCCCCGCCTCCTATGACCAGAACTTTCCGGCCTTCAGCGGTGATCCGGTTGTCATACGGCGCATGCAACCCGTAGTTTACCCTGTTCTGTTGTGTCAGGTAATCCATGGCAAAGTGGATCCCCTTCAGCTCGCGTCCCTCCACAGACAGGTCTCTTGGCTTCATTGCTCCGATGGCGAGACATACTGTATCGTACTGTCCCATAATTTCTTTACCCGAGACATCCTTTCCCACCTCGATCCCAGTTTTCACCTCCAGGCCCTCGGCCATCATGATAGCCAGCCGCCGGTCAATGGTGTGCTTATTGAGTTTGAAATCAGGAATACCAAACCGGAGCAGTCCCCCGATCTTCTCATCTTTTTCAAACAGGGTTACCAGGTGACCGGCCTTGTTCAGCTGGTCGGCTGCTGCCATCCCGGCCGGACCGCTGCCGATGACAGCCACCCGCTTCCCTGATCTAACAGGGGGAGGGGATGGTTTGATATATCCTTCAGCGAATGCTTTTTCCACGATGGCCGCTTCATTCTCCCTGATCGTGACGGGCTCGCCTTCGATATTGAGCACACATGCATGCTCGCATGGGGCCGGACATATCCTGCCGGTGAATTCAGGAAAATTGTTGGTGGAATGCAACCTTTCACTTGCACCTTTCCAGTCGCCACGGTAAAGCAGGTCGTTCCATTCAGGGATCAGGTTATCCACAGGGCATCCCCAGTGGCAGAACGGAATACCGCAATCCATGCACCTGGATGCCTGGAGCATCCTGTCCTCGGTGTTCAGGGTTTGCTCCACCTCGCTGTAATCCCTGGTGCGTTCATGAATCTGCCGGTTTCCAGCGGTTTTAATCTTTATCTTTATAAATCCTTTTGGGTCTCCCATAACACTTCTGTTTAACCATCCCCCATCATTTCAACATCTTTCTCCACTTGGGCCAGTTTTTCCCGGATCTCCTCCAGTTTTCGTTCCTCTATCACCTTCCGGTACTCGTAGGGAATGACTTTGATGAAACGATCTATGTAAAGATCCGGGCTTACCAGTATCTTTTCGGCTATCTTACTTCCGGTAAGCTCAAAATGCCTGGATATCAAATCTGTAAGTTCTTTCCTGTCATGTTTTTCCTCTACCAGGGAAAGTTCCACCATCCCCATGTTACAGTAGTAATCAAAATCTCCTTCCTCATCAAATATGTAGGCGATTCCCCCACTCATTCCGGCAGCGAAATTGCGTCCTGTTCTGCCCAGCACCACCACCCTTCCTCCGGTCATGTACTCGCAACAGTGATCACCCACTCCTTCCACCACTGCAATGGCACCGCTGTTCCTTACCGCAAAACGTTCTCCCGCGACACCGGAAATGAATATTTCCCCGCTGGTGGCCCCGTAAAGCACGGTGTTGCCGATAATAATATTCCGCTCGGGATCAAAGGTGGATCCTGGCGGCGGGACCACAATGATCCTTCCTCCCGACAGTCCTTTTCCGAGGTAATCGTTGGTTTCTCCTTCCAGGTAGAATTCCACGCCAGGGACCAGGAAGGCACCGAAACTCTGGCCTGCCGATCCGGCAAAACGGGCCCTGATGGTTCCTTCCGGCAGGACCTGATTGCCATATTTCTTGGTGATCATCCCGGAAAGCATGGCCCCGGTGGTACGATCCGTATTCCTGATGGGAAGATGCATGGTGACCGGTTTCTTTTCTTCCAGTGCATCCCTGGATTGCTCAATGAGTTCACGGTCCAGCACATCATCGATCTTGTGGATCTGCGGTTCAACCTTATGCAACGGGAACCTTCTTGCTGCCGGAAAAAATGCGGTCATGTCGCTCAGGTCAAGGTTCCTGATCTTCCAGTGCGAAATGGAATCATCCAGCATAAGCAGGTCGGATCGTCCCACGATCTCATCGAAGCAGCGGAATCCCAGCTCTGCAAGATATTCCCTGACTTCCCTGGCCACGAAACGGAAAAAATTCTCCACGAAATCCGCTTTCCCACGGAACCTTTTTCTCAGCCCGGCATCCTGTGTGGCCACACCCACCGGGCAGGTATTCAAATGACATTTCCGCATCATGACGCATCCCAGTACCACCAGTGCGCTGGTGGCAAAGCCGAATTCTTCGGCACCAAGCAGTCCCGATATGATCACATCCCTTCCGGTCTTCATCTGTCCGTCGGCCTGCAATACGACCTTTCTGCGAAGATTGTTCATGACCAGCGTCTGCTGGGTTTCGGCCAGACCGATCTCCAGGGGAAGGCCGGCATGCTTGATGGAAGATGCAGGGCTGGCTCCGGTTCCTCCCTCGGTGCCGCTGATGGTGACCAGGTCAGCAGATGCCTTGGCCACCCCGGCAGCAATGGTCCCCACCCCGGTTTCGGAAACCAGCTTCACGGAGATCTTTGCGTCCGGGTTCACATTTTTCAGGTCAAAGATAAGCTGGGCCAGGTCTTCGATGGAATAGATGTCGTGATGGGGGGGAGGTGATATCAGCGTGATGCCGGGAATGGAATAGCGCGTTTTTGCAATGATCCTGTCCACTTTGTGACCCGGTAGTTGTCCCCCTTCTCCCGGTTTAGCGCCCTGGGCGATCTTGATCTGTATTTCGTCAGCATTGACCAGGTACTGGGTGGTTACGCCAAACCGCCCGCTTGCCACCTGTTTGATAGCACTCCGGGTGCTGTCGCCGTTCTCCAGCAGTTGATAACGTCCGGGATCTTCCCCTCCTTCTCCGGTATTGCTCCTGCCTTTCAGTCGGTTCATGGCGATGGCCAGGGCTTCGTGTGCTTCCCTGCTGATGGAGCCATAGGACATGGCACCGGTGACAAAACGCCTGACAATTTTTTCTTCAGGCTCCACCTCTTCCAGGGGAATGGGATTGCGACGGTATGTGAGAAGTCCCCGTAAAAATCCCGGACGGACAGTGTCCCGGTCCACCAGTGCCGCATATTCCTTATATTTTGTATAATCATTGTTCCGGGTACTCCATTGCAGCAGGGCCACCGATTCGGGATTCCAGGCATGATGTTCGCCATTTTTGCGGTAAGCGTATACTCCCTCGGAAAAGACGGCCGGGGGCTCACCGGATGCAAAAGCTCTCCGGTGGGGAATCAGCACCTCCTCGGCAATTTCCTCCAGTCCTATCCCCCCGATCCGGGATACCGTACCTTTGAAATACCGGTCCATCACCTTCGGATGAATACCTACCGCCTCAAAGATCTGTGCCGCCCGATAGCTTCGCAGTGTGCTGATTCCCATTTTGGACAGGATCTTTAACAACCCTTTATTGACGGCATGGATGTAATTCTCCTGTGCCTTGTCATAGTCCTGCTGAATGACCCTCTTTTTTACCAGCTGCTCAATTACGGCAAAGCTCATATAGGGATTGATGATGCTGGCCCCGTATCCGAACAACAGGGCAAAATGCATTACTTCACGGGGCTCGGCCGATTCCACCACGATATCAATCTGCATCCGTTTCCGATTTTCGATCAGGTAGTGATGGACGGCCGACACGGCCAGCAGGGAAGGTATGGGGGCTTTTCCCCTGGATATATTCCTGTCTGTCAGAATGATATAATTGTTTTTCTCATCCACGGCCTGTTCTGCCCGGCGGCAGATCTCATCCAAAGCCTTCTCGAGTCCCACCGCCCCTTCATCTGCATCGAAGTGGATGGGGATCACGCTGTTTGAGAAACCTTTGTAGCGGAGGTTTTTGACCACCTGGAAATAGGTATTATTGATCACCGGGCTTTTGAATTTGACCATTTTCACGTGATCCGGCGATTTATCCAGCAGGTTGGTCTGGAGGGAACCCAGGTACCCGGTGAGTGTCATCACCATCTCTTCCCGTATGGGATCGATGGGAGGATTGGTGACCTGGGCAAACAGCTGTTTAAAATAGTTGAAGAGACGGTATGGTTTCTTACTGAGAACGGTGGTGGGGATATCATTGCCCATGGAACCGATGGGTTCCATGGCCGACTCGGCCATGGATTTGATGATCATTTCAATATCTTCCCTGCTGTAATTGAAACAGTTCAGGTAATTGTTGTATTCTTCTCCCAGTCCGGGCGGGATAATGTTCCCCGTTTGGATCTCTTCCAGACTGACCATGTTTTTTTTGATCCAGCTCATGTAAGGATGGGCGGAGGCCAACTGTGCCTTCAGCTCCTCATCCCTGTAGATTTTTCCTTCCTGGACATCCACCATGATCAGCTTACCCGGCTTAAGTCTTCCTTTCTCACGAATATCTTCTGCAGGGAACTGCTGAACGCCGGCTTCTGAAGCCATTACCATCAGGTCATCCTTTGTAACCACATAGCGGGATGGGCGCAATCCATTCCTGTCGAGCATGCCCCCGATGTATCTCCCGTCACTGAAAATAAGGGATGCAGGACCATCCCATGGTTCCATGAAAGTGGAATGATACTGGTAGAAGGCTTTCAGTTCCGGAGAGATGGGATTTTTTTCGTTCCATGATTCCGGAATGAGGATGGACATGGCATAGGGCAATGATTTCCCGCTCATAACGAGGAATTCCAGTACATTATCCAGTGAAGCGGAGTCGCTTTTATCGGGTTCGATCACCGGGTAGATCCTGTTCAGATCGCCCAGCACGTCGGATTTGAGGATCGATTCCCGCGCTTCCATCCAGAAGCGGTTGCCTTTCACCGTGTTGATCTCCCCATTGTGAGCCAGCATCCGGAACGGCTGGGCCAGGTCCCAGCTTGGAAAAGTATTGGTGCTGAACCTGGAATGTACCAGAGCGATGGCACTCTGGATTCGCGAATCCTGCAGGTCAAGGAAATACTCTCCCAGTTGTTCGGAGGTAAGCATTCCCTTGTAGACCAGCACCCTTGTAGACAGGCTGGGAAGATAAAAATATCTCTTCTCTTTCAGTCCGGAAGCAGCTACAAATTTTTCGGCTCTTTTCCTGATGATGTAGAGTTTTCTCTCCAGTTCTTCCCGGGGCAGATCGGCTCCCAGGAGGATCTGTCTGATGAGGGGTTCTGATTTCTTTGCAATATCGCCGATGGTACCGTTGTCCCTGGGAACATCCCTGAAAGCGATCAGCTCTACTCCCTCGTCATGTACGAATTGTACCAGGATCTCCTCGCATTTCCTTGCTTCCGCAGGGTCCCTTGGAAGAAACACAAGGCCTGTACCGAATTGTCCTTCCTGGGGAATACTGTAACCCTGTATGAGATAGAAATCCCGCGGAATCTGTATCATCACCCCGGCTCCATCTCCTGTTTTGGAATCGGATCCTTCCGCTCCCCGGTGTTTCATATTTACCAGTGTCTCCAGTCCCCGCTGGATAATTCCGTGGGATCTTTTCCCCTTCAGATTTACCACGAAACCGATCCCGCAGTTATCATGCTCAAATTCGCTTCTGTATAAGCCAGTCCGTTCAGGTCTCCATTTTCTCATTGCGTCGTGCGTATTTTGATCAAAGAAAAAAAACCATTCTCTTTTTCAAAGGGAGAACGGTTTTGCATAGCGGAGTCCATACCATTCTACCCCGACGACAGAGTCCTCACGTTCATTCCTTTCCTTGCTTTGACAGGTTCTGTTTTCATATGATGGTAGATGGCAACAAATATACGCATAATTATTACGAATCAAAACAAAAAGAGGGCATTTAACTATCTTTTAATAAGAAAAAAATGTTGATAACTTATAAAATGTAAGCAATTTTAATATCCCAGTGATACCCCGACAACCACATGGAACTGTTCGGTATCCGGGTTAAGAATAACCGCACCACTGACGGGCAGTGTAAATGTCTCTGTGATTTTAATCTCTTTTGAACTGGTGATGACGATGTTGCAGATCATAAAATCGCCGTCTGCCGTATGCCATCCATTCCCGGCTCCCAGCACGATCCCGAAGGATGGGAACGAATACCCAGCCTCGAAATACATATCCCCTCCGGAGCTCCCGGCCCCTCCGGCCTGGTTGATGAAATAATTGGCAGCGAGCGACAGTCCGCCGATGGCATATCCGGCGTTTATTTCCAGGGCGTGGGCACCGGAGGATTGCGAGAAATCAAAATATTCCGTACCGGGAAAATAGTAGTCGGTCAGACCGAGACTCAGTCCGAAACCGAATGCATGGGAGAGGTACAGATCGGCTTCTGCTGCCTCATTGGTGGTGAAACAGTACGAACCCCAGGAACCCATTGAAAAATTGCCCAGGGTCAGTTCCACACAGGGCTGGATAGCCGGACCGGTCCCGAATTTTGTGCCGCGCCACAGGTAACTGCTCACCAGATCCGCCCCTGCGCTGAAAGGGGATGAATCCTCCTTCTGGGCTTTTATTTCCGGAGAAACCAGGAGCATGTTTACAACCAGTATTGTCAGCAGCGGATTGCGTGGAAATTTTCTTTTCACAACTGTAATTGTCTAGAAGAATTATGTAACAGATTGTCGCAAAAGTATAAAAAGAATTTATAAACAATAATTTTTTGGGGGTAATAAATGAGAAATAATATATTATTTAACTATACCCCCTATTATTATGGGGGTATGATCGAAAAAAATATATGATTAATTAGGACGCCCCTGTTTGTGATGACCCGGGTGATGATCTCCCTCCTTGGACAATTTCCCCCTTGATCTTGCTGAATCCCCTGAGCATCGCGCCGAGCTCGCAGGCTCGGTTCCCCGTAGCTTGCTGCGGGGTAAGCGAACACATTTGGGATTTTTTTCTGGATCGAAGATTGGCTGCCGAGCTAAAGGTTTCTCGCGGCTTGCCGCGAGTTGATTCAATTCAAGGGTGGGCATGTAATTCAGGGGTGCGATATGTGATAAGCAGAACAAATGGGGATACTCCTTTTGGTATATTCACCTGTTTTCCTCATCCCGGCCGCATTTCACAGGTTGTTGTCCGGGATTCTGTCCACCCCCTCCTGTTTCTCAGTACAGGGGTGGTGTCGACATTTCAGGATTAGATCTTTTTTATCCATTTCCCCCAGCGACAGCAGCAATGAAAAGTGTCAAATGTGCAGAAAACTGATAAAGGAGTGAAAAGGTAACCAGCCTGTGAGTCTCTGATTTTGTGAGACACATCCAATGATGCAAAACCTGACAGGTATGGTACAGTTTAGATTTGGTTACGGTTATATTTTGCCCTTAGTCCAGCTCCCTCCACCTTGCCTGATTGGCATCAATTTTTTAAATTGCATCCAGAAAACTTCCTTAACCTGGCTTTCCCGGTATGAGAGTTGTATATGTGCTGCTCCTGGCCCTGGTCCTGTCTACCACAGGTGTTCCCGTATATGGCCAGAAATCGGCTCTTTTGCTGATCGACATTCAGGATTTTTATTTTCCCGGTGGAAGCCTCCAGCTGGAGGATCCGGAGGTTGCCGGCATGAATGCAGGATTGTTGCTGGAACAATTCAGAAAAAGTGGATTGAAAGTCTACCATGTAAGGCATGATTTTGAACCGGGTGGGAACATCCATCATTATGTGAAGCCCCTGGCCGGTGAAAAAGTGATCTCCAAGAAGCAGATGAATCCGTTTCTGGGTACCGGACTGCTTGAGATCATCCGGGATGACAGCATTGAACAGCTGGTGATCTGCGGTATGCAGACTCACATGTGCGTCGAGGCGGCAGTGAGGGCTGCACATGATTTCGGGCTTTCCTGCCTGCTGGTATCAGATGCATGTACCACCCGGGCACTCCAGTATGAAGACCATATCATTCCTGCCAAGAATGTCCATTACTCCACCATCAAGACCCTTCAGGGCACCTATGCAAAGGTAGTTACCACCCAGGAGCTTCTCAGAAGATTTGATGAATACGTGGAGTAACCGAGATACTTTTTTGTTCAGAAGATTACCAAACTAAAATTCATAGGAGGGAACTCCCGCAAGGTTTTTTATGAAGCCGATGTATTGTTTTCATAAAAAACTATGTGTAGGTTTAATCCCTGATTGAAAACCATCGCCTATGAATCTGCTGGATCAATTGAAACAATACACCCAGGTGGTCGCCGACACCGGAGATTTTGAAAGCATCAGGAACTACCAGCCTGTAGATTCCACCACCAATCCCTCATTAATCTTTGCAGCTGCCCGGAAAAGCGAATACGCGCATCTGATTGAACAGTCCATCGCTTACGGGAAAAAATCGGGAGGAAACATGCAGCAGCAACTGACCAGTACCATGGATATGCTGGCGGTGGCTTTTGGAATTGAGATCCTCAGGATTGTGCCGCGCCGGGTTTCCACCGAGGTTGATGCACGCCTGTCCTTTGACAGCCAGGGAAGCATCAAAAAAGCCCGGAAACTGATCGGGCTTTACGAAGAACATGGCATTCCCAGGGAAAAAATATTGATCAAAGTAGCTGCCACCTGGGAAGGTGTGACTGCAGCCCGGGAGCTTGAAAAGGAAGGCATCCGCTGCAACCTCACGCTGCTGTTCAGCATGGCACAGGCCATTGCATGTGCCCAGGCGGGCGTGCAGCTCATTTCCCCTTTTGTAGGCAGGATTTATGACTGGTATAAAAAGGACCGGGGCGTGGATCATATTCCGGGCCATGAGGATCCGGGAGTACATTCTTTACGGAATATCTATCATTACTATAAAAAATTCGGTTACAAGACGGAGGTGATGGGCGCATCCTTCAGGAATATTGAGCAGATCGTTGATCTGGCAGGATGCGACCTGCTCACCATTTCCCCGCAGCTTCTGGGAGAACTTGAAAAAACCGAAGCTCCCCTGGAAAGGAAACTCTCCGCGGAAGATTCGATGAAAATGGATCTGGATAAAATAACGCTGGATGAAAAGGATTTTCGATGGATGCACAATGAGGATCCCATGGCGGTGGAAAAGCTTTCAGAAGGAATCAGAAGGTTCACGGCCGACCAGATCAAACTTGAGAATCTGGTTAGAAAAAGAATCCAGGAAAGCTAAGCGCAATGGCTGTCCACATTACTGAAGAGATAGAAGGGATCCTGTCCAGGGAGGCTGCAGCCATCAGATTTATTCCGGTGAGCGAGGATTACAGCCGTGCGGTACAACTGATGTACGAAAAGGTACACCTCAGGGGCGGCAAGATCATTGCCAGCGGAATGGGAAAAGCAGGTCACGTGGCCAACCATATTGCCACCACACTCAGTTCAACCGGATCCCCGGCCCTCTTTATTCATCCCAGCGAAGCACAGCATGGCGATTTGGGTGTGATCAGGGAAAACGACCTGCTCCTGTTGCTTTCCAATTCAGGAAAAACCCGGGAGATCCTGGAGCTGGTGGACCTTACCCATGCACTTCATCCCGCGATTCCGGTGGTGCTTATTACGGGAAATCCACAGGGAGAACTGGCCGGGCAATCCGACGTGGTCCTTTTTACCGGACATCCTGATGAGGTTTGTCCGCTCGGTTTAACACCCACCACTTCTGCCACTGCCATGGCAGTCATGGGTGATGTGATTGTGGTGCTAATGATGAAAAGGATCCGTTTCACCGAGGAAGATTATGCCCGCCGCCATCACGGGGGATACCTCGGACAAAAATCGAGAGAAAGACGGAGATGAGAATAGAAAGAGAAGAGAGTTCAGGATTGGTCATTGACATTCAGGAGCGGCTATATCCCCATATGGATCAGCCTGAATTGCTCCTGCACAATACGGTCATCCTTCTGAAAGGATTAAATGCACTGGGAGTCCCAGTTCTGCTTACCGAACAGTACCCCGAGGGGCTCGGACCCACCTTGCGGGAGATCCGGAATGCCCTGGCAAGATTTGATCCCATCAGGAAGATTGCATTCTCCTGTTGTGGTGAACCCGGCTATCTCATGGCACTCGAGCAGACTGCCAGGAGAAAAGTGATCATCAGTGGAATTGAAGCCCATGTTTGTGTGATGCAGACTGTGATCGACCTTGTGGAAAATGGATATATCCCTGTGGTTGTGGAAGATTGCATCTCTTCCAGAAAACCCGGGGATAAAAAGGTGGCACTGGAACGAATGCGCATGGAGGGAGCCATGGTCACCACGATGGAATCCATTCTTTTTGAACTTGCCAGGGTATCGGGAACAGATGAGTTTAAAGTCATCTCCCGGCTGGTAAAATAGAACCCGGAACATGCAGAAGATCTACGCCATAGGAGAAACCATCCTGGATATCATATTCAGGGAGAACCAACCACAGATTGCAAAACCAGGCGGCTCATCATTCAATGCTGCCATCACCCTGGGCAGGCTTGGAGCTCCGATCACCTTTATCAGCGAAATGGGAAACGACCATGTGGGCGACCTCATCCAGGAATTCCTGGTAGAGAACGGGGTGGATCATACATATATGTCCAGGTACGAAAAAGGACAATCTGCAGTGGCACTTGCTTTTCTTAATGAAAAGAGCGACGCGGAATACCAGTTTTACAAGGATTATCCCCATCAGCGCCTGGCAGTGGAGTTTCCTGAATTCAAAGAGGATGATCTCCTGCTTTTCGGTTCATTCTATGCACTGAATCCGGGGATCAGGCCCAGGGTCAAAGCACTGCTCGAAAAGGCCAGGAATGCGGGAGCGATCTTCTTATATGATCCCAACTTTCGAAGTACCCATCTTGCCAGCCGCCGGGAACTGCTCTCGGTTATCAAAGAGAACATGGAATTTGCTTCCATTGTTAGGGCCAGTGATGAGGATCTGAACAACATTTTCCAGGTGGACAACCCGGATGACGCGTGGAAAAGTGTGCGCCCCCACTGTTCCATCCTGCTCTATACTGCAAATGCACATGGTGTTTATCTGCGGAGTGAACGGCTGGATATGCATGTGGAGATAGAGCGGATCGAACCGGTGAGCACCATCGGGGCGGGGGATACCTTCAATGCCGGGATCCTGTATGGATTGCACCGGATCGGGTGTAGCCTGGGACAGATCAATGAACTGGGAAGGGCAGAGTGGAATGAGCTGATCACCATTGCCATCGAATTCTCAAGAGAAGTCTGCCTGAGTTATGAAAACTACCTGCCCCTGGAGTATGCAGAAAAGGTAAAAAAAAGGTTAGGGTTCTCATGAATAAAAGGAAACTGGGAAAATCCGGATTATTAGTCTCACCCATTGCACTGGGTGCCTGGGCCATCGGAGGATGGATGTGGGGAGGTTCAAACAAGAAAGACTCGATCAAAGCGATTCATGCCTGTCTGGACCATGGCATTACCTCCATCGATACGGCTGCGATATACGGTTTCGGACGTTCTGAAAAGATCATCCGGGAAGCGATCAGGGGTAAACGTGACCGGTTTGAGATTTTCACCAAGGCAGGAATGCTGTGGCAGGGTACAAAAGGTGAGTACTATTTCACCACAGAGGACAACGAAGGGAACCGCAGGGACATTTATAAATACTCGGGAAAGGAAAGCATCATCCGTGAATGCGAAGAAAGCCTGCAAAGACTGGGGACCGATTATATCGATCTGTACCAGATCCACTGGCCCGATCCCACCACCCCCCTGGAGGAGACCATGGAAGCCTTGCGGCTTTTACAGCAGCAGGGCAAGATCAGGGCTGCGGGGGTCAGCAATTATTCAGTGGAAGAGATGGAAAGGGCCGGCAAGGTAATTGAACTTTCATCAAACCAGGTTCCATACAGCATGGTCAGAAGAGAGATCGAGCAGGATATTGTACCCTGGTGTATCGCCAATCATTGCGGGATACTGGCATACAGCCCGCTTCAGCGGGGCCTTCTTACCGGAAAAATTACCCCTGATTACCCTTTCAGACCGGGTGATTCAAGACCGGAAACACCCCACTTCAAGATCAATAACCTGATCAGGATCAATCAGTTACTTGAAAAACTAAAGCCCCTTGCACAAGGGAAGAACGCCACGCTTTCCCAGCTGGTGATCATGTGGACTTTACAGCAGCCGGGGATCACAGTGGCGCTGGTGGGAGCCAGGAACAGCAAGCAGGTGAAGGAAAATGCCGGCGCGGGTTTGGTGACCCTCTCAGAGGGTGATTTGGGGTTCATCGATGAGGAACTGGCCAAGCTTCATCTTGATCTGGGTTGACAATAGCCAATATCCATGCTATCTGAATCTTGCTCGCTGGAAAGCAGGCTCACTGGAGGATGTTGTCAATATAGGCCAGTTCATACCGGGTGAACCGCAGCTGATCAATGGCTCTTACATTTTCCTTTAGCTGGGAAACCGAACTTGCACCCATTACCACCGAGGTTACCCGGCGTTCATTCAACAACCAGGCCAGGGCCATTTGCGCCAGGGATTGTCCACGCTGCAGGGCATGGTCATTCAGGGCTTTTATCTTTACCATCTTGTCCGGATGCAGCTCTTCCCTGTCCAGCGAGAAGCTGTGGCGTGCAATCCTTGAACCTTCAGGGATACCCTCCAGGTATCGGTCGGTGAGCAGTCCCTGGGCCAGCGGACTGAACGGGATGCATCCAATCCCTTTTCTTTCCAGCACATC